>JAEEGL017392219.1_pt1 | contig 12167 bp, 7 predicted proteins | sample 9134231 | NCBI WGS metagenome assembly JAEEGL01 (sample SAMN16246548, study PRJNA631951) | gut metagenome | biome: gut microbiome; feature: rumen; material: fiber-attached | host: Bos | place: Iran: Karaj | collected 2018-10
TCAATAAAATCAAAGGAAGCCGCCCCACAGACTGAAATTATTCTGTCTGCGAGGCGGCATTTTTTCGTCATTTAAGGTATTTTTCAAGCTTTTCTATTGAATGTTTCTTGCCGTTTTCCGACAGATGTGTATAGATGGAAACAAAAGACGCGGATATAACGCACTTAGAATAAACATGTCAGCTCTTCAAGCCGCTCAATTTTCAAAATTTAAAAGAAAATCGAGGAAAACTGGCTCCTCCGAAACTGACGGCATAAGTGTAGCAAAACTTTATGATCTTGTCAAGAGGTATAAAATCTCGTCTTTTAATGTATTCATAAGTGATTATTGCATCGTGAATACATTCTTTGCTTTTTTCTTAAAAAAATAATAATTTTATTGACTTTAATAAAAACAAGTTTTATAATTTTATAATCAAAAATACATTTTTGTTATTTTAGAACTAAATTATAATACCGGAGGTGAAAAAATTGAGCGAAGAATCGTTAAAACAAAACAATAATCCGGCCGGATCGCCGCAAAAATCCCCGCTCCCTCCGAAAAGAATTTCAACAAAGCGCCTTGCGGTAAATCTTATTGTCAAAACAGCCGTTACCGCCATTGCGGTTGCGCTTGCTCTGATATTTGTGCTGGGTGTCAATATCCATTACGGTAATAATATGCACCCTGCGATTAATGACGGCGACCTTGTCGTTTCGCTGAAACTTCAGCGCCCTTACCTCAATGCCGCAGTTCTTTATAATTACGGCGGCAGAAAGTGTGTGGGCAGGGTGGTCGGCCTTCCCGGAAACACTGTTGAGATAAACAGTTTCGGCCAGCTCCTGGTAAACGGGATGGTTGCCTCGGAGGATATTTATTATCCGACTTACCCGTCAGAACAGTCCGGCATTGAATATCCGTATAAAGTAGAAGAAGGCAAGGTATTCATCCTCAATGATTACAGGGAGGATGTAAATGACAGCAGAACCTTCGGCCCGCTTGATATGGAAGATGTTGACGGACCCATTATTTTTTCTTTCCGCCGCAGAGGCTTTTAAGCGGCGTTCAGATATATTCAATTCACTAAAAATTTCTTGATTCATAAAAGGAGGATAAGATTATGAAGAAAAGATTTTTCAGCTTGTTTGCAGCGCTCATGGTATTCGCACTTATTATGAGCTTTGCAGCACCCGTATCCACAGCAGTTACCAACACCCCCATTACAGGCCCCGCAGCGGTGAATTTCAAGAAGTATCTTGTTATTCCCGAAGATGCCAATGTACCTAATACCACAATTACATTCGCTATCGCCCCCGGTACCGCCAAAGAGGCGGATGCTGCCCATATGGCGGTTTACGCAGGCCCCGAGGGCGCCGTAGTGAATACCGTGACATTCGCACCCGACAACACTACATATGATACCGTACAGAGCGGCGATATTCTTACCCTTCCCGCCGGCAAAATATATGCGAAGCAGACCGCGACAATCAATCTTTCCGCGGTGACTTTCACAGAGCCCGGTGTTTTCCGCTTTGAGATTACCGAGGTTTCTTCAACCGATACGGCAGTCGGTCTTGAGACAAATCCTCTCTATCTTGATGTTTACGTTACAAGCGATGCCGACGGTATTCTGACCGTAAGCAGCACCGTGCTTCACACAAATGACGCCGCCCCTCTCAAAGGGCAGGATTACGGCTCGGCTGATGTTGCAACTCCGGGCGATGCTCTTGCCGACAAGGTTGACGGATTTGTCAATGAGTATCCCACGGGAACACTCAGCTTTTCAAAGACAGTTGCCGGCAACCAGGCATCAAGAGACAAGTATTTTGCCGTTACCGTTACAATCACCGGTGTAACCGGGGGCAATACTTACAATGTTGATTACACCACCGGTCATGCCGATGCCACAATAGCCAAGAAGCCCAATGCGGCAACAACCATTGCCGCTCTCAACGGTACTGCCGATTATGTGCAGCCTGCATCCATTGTTATTCCCGCGGGTGCCACAAGCGTATCGCAGGTGTTCTATATCAAGCACGGCCAGACCATAAGCATTAACGGCCTGCCCATAGGCGCCGGCTACACGGTGCTTGAGGATGAAGAGGATTATAAGCCCGCAACAGCAGTTACAGGCGATAAACTCAACGGCACAGATACAATCGAAGCTGTTATCACGGCAAACCATCAGGCCGCCGGCGCCTTTGATGAAGATGACGCCAATACCATTGCCGTTGCCTTCACAAATACCCGCGACGGTATTATCCCCACAGGAGTTATTATGGCTGTCGCTCCCTTTGCAATAGGAATGCTTCTGTTCGGAGCGGTAATTATTTTCATCATCAGCAAAAAGAGAAAAGCGGCATTTTACGAAGAATAATTCTTTAAGGAAAAGCGAATATGGCTCACACAGGTAAATATCATGCCTGTGTGAGCCGGAGTGCGGATTCGCAGTCTTTATTATGAAACCATACAGTAGCGGTAATAATCCGTATGCTGTAATAAAACAGATCTGTACGGATTATTACCGTATGGTTGCATTGAAATGAGGTGAAAGGATGGCACGCAAAACGGTTATATTTCTGAATAAAAGCTTTGACCGTATCATTGCAGTCATTTCTCTCATATTTTTCCTTATCTGCCTTTACGCAGTGATTGATTCCTATATGGTCTATTCCGGCGCCAATGATCCGGATATTCTCAGATTTAAGCCTGATCTGAGCCACCCCGGCGCGCTTGCGGAATTATCGGAGGATGCAGTGGCCTGGCTGACCGTTGACGGAACAGGAATTGATTACCCTGTTATGCAGGGAAAAACCAATGAGGAATACCTCAATAAGGATCCCTACGGCAATTTTGCCCTGTCGGGAAGTGTTTTTCTTGATTTCAGAAACAGCAGGGATTTTTCAGATGATTACTCGCTTGTTTACGGCCATCATATGGAGTACGGCGCGATGTTCGGCTCCCTAGATGCGTTTGCAGAGAAATCATACTTTGATGCCCACAGGTCGGGCACACTTATCACAGTAAGCGGAAAGAGTTATAAAATTGAGCTTTTCGCCGCCTGCAAAGCGCAGGCAACCGAAAAAACCGTTTTCAGCCCAAATGAGACCGGTAACGGAAAGCTTCTTGAGTATCTGGCGGAAAAATCCGCCGTATATTACCCCGGCACAGCCGGAGTTCAATCCAAAATTATCGGATTGTCCACCTGCCAGTCGGCAGAAAGCTATGAAAGAATTATTGTTTTCGGTGTTCTTACCGAGAGCAGGACTGATTAAATGAAAAAAGTATTATCTGTCATTTTTTTGCTTGCCGCAATACCGCTGTTTGTCAGTACCGCGCTTTGCGCCGCAGCCTATTCACCCGCGGCGTCGGAGGTATCGGTTGAAATAAAACAGGGCGGCACAGCAGTAATAATACCGGAAGTCAACTGCCCTATCCCCGGAAAAACCGAGCTTGAGCTCAAAGACGGGGAATCGGGTCGGTTTAATATACAATTCACTGAGCCCGGAGTTTACACCTACACAGTCAAAACGCTGCCCGATTCCCGTAACCTTGATTTTGACAGTTCAGTTTATACCGTAAAGATATATGTTACGGATGAAAACGGCAGTCTCTCTGCAGTGACTCTTATTTACGCAAACGGCGTAAAATACGCCGGAGAACCGGGAGCCGGCGGTATGAGCACCATTGTCTTTAAGAATAAGGTGCGTGCGCCGGAAGATACCACATCTCCCGAAAGCACAACCCCGGTTATACCGGAAGAAACTACAGCTCCCGAAAGTACGGTTCCGGCTGTTACGGAAAGAACAACATCCGCCGGCGGTAAAACTCCGGTCCTGCCGGAAAGAACAACAGTTCCGGGCGGCAATACTCCGGCTTCGCCGGAAAGAACCACTTCCTTCTCGGACATTACATCGTCCGCTCCCCGGCCAGCAACATTTCCGGCAGGCATAAGCCGCCCCCATACACCGGAAAGGACAACTTCGCCAAGGAGCAGAACCAATCGCTCTGAGCCGGATGAAACAACGGCTCCCGCAAGGGAGGAAAGCAAACCCGCTCCTGCGGATAAACGAAACCCCAAAACAAGCGATGATTCCGATATGGAGATGTATTTCCTTATCGCGATGGCAGCTTCGGCGGGTCTTCTGATCCTTTCAATCATCTACGCGGCCGATTGCCGTAAACTTATTAAAAATAAAAAGAACGGCAGCCGGACGGATTCATAACCGGAAACATAATTAAACGGAAAGGAGGGTCTGCGTATGAAATCCGCAAAAAGAAAACAGAATATAATTATCAGACGCATGCTCTCCTCAGCCGTTGTTCTGATAAAAAAATGCCGCAGACCGCTTACAGCCGCCCTGATTATGCTGCTTATCGTTTCGCTTACCTCCGGCATTTCAGTGCCTGTATCCCGCGCATTCAGCGATGATAATTCCGCCGTATGCTATGACAGCGTAAGCCTCACGGTTCATCCTGAATCGGGCAATCCCGGCGATAAGATTGAGCTCAGCGGTATTATGCCCGATGACGCGCGTGCTCAGGCGGTTGACGTTACCGGAGAATATTCAGACAGTCCGTCTCAGGCGGATATTCTGCCGGGTATTCCCTGGGCCAGAGTTATAGCCGCTTATGATATCAGCATTACAAGCGGCGGAGATGAATATCAGCCGGATTCCCTTAATCCCGTCAATGTTGATATTACCAATCCGGATATTCCAGGCGGCGGAAAACTTCAGCTTATTCATATCAAAGATGACGGCACATATGAAACCGTGTCGGAATTCACCGCTGAGCAGGGCAGGCTTTCATTTGCCGCCGAAGGATTCAGCGTCTATGCCATAGTGGATATCGCGCAGCCTGTGGATAACGGGTCGGTCAGCTCTCTTGATGAGCTTACGGGCGATTCTTCCGCAAGCGGATTCCGCCTTTACTACGGCAGCAAAACTTATTTCACAAATACAGTCAATGTCAGCGGCAGCAATTCCGTTTTAGCCGAAACAGCTTCGGCTGCAAATGCGGCAATCTGGCATTTTAAAAAATCCGGGGATACCGGCAATAATTATAAAATCTACACTGTCATCGGCGGTGCGGAAAAATATATTTACACAAAATCCGGCAATAATATAGGGCTGGGCGACGAAGTCTCGGCGGATATTATTGAAATCAGCGCCGCCAACGCCGCGAATAAAACATTCTATTTTAAAAAGAGCGGCGAGAACAAATGGCTTCAGCACTCAAACGGCGGCAAAGGAATCAGGTATTATACAGATAACAATAATGCCGTAAACTCACAGATAGGTATTGATTACGGCCCCGGTGAGTCGTCTGATTATCTGCACCTTGACGGCACAAGCTTCGGCCTTATGAGCTACCCGGGCGGTACTCTCGGCTACGGCTTTATGGCGGATGAGGATAATAACTCCCTGTCGATGATGTCGCTTACCGTGCGCAAGCAGACCGGCACTGAAACTCTTTATGTTGCGGATAATACCGATATTACAATGTGGAGTTTCAGTTATATCGGCGGCGGTAAATACCTTATTTCAACCGAAACAGACGGTGAAACCAAATATCTCAATATCGGCAGCACTCTTTCCCTTGTTGATGAGCAGCAGGCTTCCGAAATCACCGTTCTTTCAAACAGCAGCAATCAGCTCAGTTTTTCCTGCTCCGGCAAATCCGTGACATTCAGCGGCTCGGAATTTGTTAGCGGAAATACGGATTCCGGGAATTCCGCGCAGTGGCTTCATATTGTCAGGCCATCAACTCTTACCCAGACCGATTATGTCACATACCATGCGGATAAAATCAGCATCTCCGATGTTTCCGACGGCGCAAGCGTAATCGTCTATACCCGCGTGTGGAACAGTCAGACAAATTCCTATGATTTTTATGCCATAGATCACGACGGCACACTTTATCCCTGCTATGAGCGCGGCGATGATATTATGTGGGTCGGCAATCAGATCAATACACTCCTTTGGGATTTCACCGAATATACTTACGAAGACGGCACTCCCAATAATTATTATGAGCTTTACAATCCCTACTCAAGGAAATACATTGCGCCTCAGATTAAAGACGGACAGACTCTCTCGGACAGCAAAATCGGTATTAACCTTCCCGGCAGGGTGTGGGGCGACTATTATTCCGGCATTATTGCCTGGGATGATCCTTACTATGCCTATTCAGGTCTGCAGTCGGATATCGGAAACGGCAGTATTGTTTCCGGCCCCAAGTCCGATGCGGATACCTTCTATTTCGCAACAGTCCGCAATCCCGTTTCAACCCTTACCACGGTAAATACCATTGATAACAGCCAGTACGGAATAGAAATGAAGATGATAGATTTCTCTTCGCCCGATGTTCAGAATACATTTCTGGGCTCATCCGTATCAAACCTGACTGCAGCAACCAAAGGCCTTCTTTCAACCAATCTCGGCAGTGACGGTTATCCGACAGCCGCGGGCGGCTCCCTTGCCGGCCTGTTCACGGAGAGCCAGACCAAAACAGTCAACCATCTGTTCCTTGAAAGCACATATAACGCGAGCGGTTATTATGAATTTGACAGCTGCCAGAATTACGCCACGCTCGTTAAGCCCGACGGCACTGTCGGAACCGATTTCACCGTTTACAGAGAGCTCGGAACTATGGATGACAGCTCAAGGAGTACCCTCAAACACGGTCAGTTTATGCCTTACAACAATATCAGCGCGGGGGTTTACTGCACCGAAAACAACCCGGAAAACCTGTACAGCGCCCTTGCTCAGTACAATAAGCCCGAAAAAGGCCTGCTGCCCGATTCGGACCCGAGAAAACACGAAAAGCTGCATAAGATAACATCGCCCAATTATTATAACGGCATGGAGATGACCGCTGTTCTGACACAGACTCCCAACGGTAAGGATGCCTGGGGCAACGATATTATTTTTGAATTCACCGGAGACGATGACTTCTGGTTCTATGTTGACGGCGAGCTTATTATTGATTTGGGCGGAATTCACTCCGCGCTTCAGGGCAGCTGCAATTTCTCCTCCGGTATTGTCAATGTCGAAGGCACACGGAAGACTTTGCGTCAGATATTCCGCGAAAACTATGCCTCAAGAAATCCCGGCGCGACCGAGCAGGAGATAAACAGCTATCTTGCCGGATATTTCGAAGAGGGGTCAACGGTATTCAGGCCTTACACCACCCATAAGATGACAATATTCTATATGGAGAGAGGCGCGGGCGCTTCAAATCTTCATATGCGTTTCAACCTCAGTAATGTCACACCCGGCAATGTGATGCTCACAAAAACCGTGAGCGGCTCCGATGATCTTGATTTCAATCTCGTTGAGTACCCGTATCAGATCTGGTATAAGGATGATGAAACAGGAGCGGAGCATCTGCTCACAAATGACAACAGTTTAATAAATGTTACCTATCAGAATTCAACCCAGAGGATTGATTACCTTCCCGTTTACACTCCGCCCAACAGCTCGGTGTCATATGACTCGGTTTATCTGCTTAATCCGGGCAAGAGCGCCGAAGTTCACTTCCCGATTAATACCATCGAATACAGAATCGTTGAGTGCGGAATAAACGATGAGGTTTATGATTCGGTTATGATAAACGGCGTCGCCGCCTCTCCCGATCCAATCCCGGGCTCCGGAAGAAGCTCATATGACTCAGGCTGGCACAGCGTTGCTCAGCAGCCGTCAATTGTGTTTGACAATCATGTTGACCCTGATTCCCTGCGTACTGTCAGCATCGAAAAAACGCTGTATGATGAATCGGGCAATTTGCTCAGCGCGCAACAGGATAAATCCGTATTCAATTACAGACTGTATCTTTCAAACGGTACGGATGATAACCTCACTGCGGCAAATATGGTCAAATACTATGTTACCGATGATTCTGCCGAGGGTCACCTTTGCTTATGGGATGCGGATTCCGGCAGGCTGGTTCCGTCGGTTTATACGGATTATGATTCCCTTACCGCATCCGAAAAAGGAACATTTACATTTGAGACGTCAATGAACGGCGCCGTTTCAAAGATACCTGCCGGTTATGTTGTGCATATACCCAATGTTACAGTAGGCACCAGGTTTATGCTGGTTGAAAGGGAAAATGAAATCCCGCTGGGCTACAGCTTTGTTGAGTATGAGCGCGAAAGCGGAACCTACCACGCCGAGGACGGCGATACCATAAATTCGGGCTGGGTCAGAGCAAATGAATCGCCCAAAATGTATGTCGTGAATAAGCGCGGCTGGGGACTTGATGTCAGGAAACAGTGGAGTGACGCAAGCTTCACGAAATCACACGCCCCCGTTTATGCGGCGGTTTACGCCGGAGATACACTTGTTCCGGGCACCGTCAGGATGCTCTCCGGTCCGGACGCGGGCACCCGTTATTTCTTTGACAGCATTATTACCGGATATACGTTTTCCGATTACTCCGTGCACGAGGTTGAGCTTGTAAACCCGGGCACCGATATAAACGGAAATATTACCTATGACAGCATTTCAAGGAAGCTCAATGACGGAGATCTTACGGCAATAAACGCCGTGCCCTCAAATTCGGATACTCCCGCGCTTTATTCATACAGCGTTGAGTATACCGCGGGTACTCCCGTTTCCACCGATACTCCCGAATCGCAGCTTAAAAATGTCAGGAGCGATACCATAACAAACCTGCGTACCGGCGGCGTTGTTATCACCCTTTATGATATGCATACACGCGAGCCGCTTGCAGACGGTGTGTTTAAACTTGAGCAGGGCGGCAATACCATCGGTACATTCACATCCGATACCCACGGCAGAGTGACAATTCTTTATGATTTTGAGCGGAATGTGAATTACAGCCTTACCGAGCAGGTTCCTCCCACAGGCTATGCCGGCCTGCCGAATACCGCGGTTTTCTCAATTGCCGATGATGATACTGTTACAGTCAGCGGAAACGAGGCGAAATGGCAGACGGGCAGAAAATCGGATATAGCGGGCGATAAGCTTATTGCGTATATTGATATTTACAATGAGCAGTTTACCCTGCTTGCCGTCAAAACGGATGCAAACACCCACGAGCCGCTTGAAGGCGCCCGCTTTGCCCTTTACAGAAGCGTTATGGGTATAGGCGGCCTTGTGAAAGATCTTACTCCGATGCCCGGCTTTGAATCTCTTGTAACGGGCTCAGACGGCGTTATACCTCTTGTCAATGCATCGCTTGCTCCCGGCAAGTATTATCTGACCGAAACCGACCCGCCGGTAGGCTATGAGCCGCTTACCGGAGACATAGTATTCACCATCAAGGAAACCGGAGAGGTAGTCATAAACAGCGCCGGCCACGGGGATTACCTGAGCGTACAGGGAGAGGATATCCGAAACTACACCATAACCGTTCCCAATATTCCCTCCGACAACGCGGCTCTGCTTACAGTCACCAAAACAGTGACAGGTTCTTTCGGCAACAGAGCGAAGCCGTTTACATTCACTCTTACTGTTGACGGCGCAAAGCCCTCGGATGAATATCAGTGGACATTGAACGGAGTAACCCGGAGCACGGCCCTTCACAGCGGCGGCACATTTACACTCGCTCAGGATGATACCGTAACCGTAATGCTTCCCAAAGGGATTGACATAACAGTCACAGAGGCAAACGAGGGCTATAATACAACATTCGCTCTGGGCGGAGAAGAGGCTGAAAACGTCAGCACAAAAACATTCCGCCTTACACAGGATACATCTCTTGAAGTTATAAACCGTCTTGATACACCCGTACCAACCGGCGTATTTGACGGCAGCGTCAGCATTGTTCCCGCAATTCTCGCTCTTTTGAGCCTTGCGGTATTTATGCTCATTATCATCAGAAAACACAGAGCCGTTATTAACTGACGGGCCGGTAAACAGCATCTTATGAAAGGGGATGGCAATACGGAAAAACGCATAAAAAAAAGAACGGCAGTGCTTGCTTTTCTTGCGGTTGTTTTTACCGCCGTGCTGGCTGTATCACTATATAAAGCTTTTTCCGTATACTTTACCCAGCGGCAGGAGCAGAGCAGATTTTCCGAATACCGCCGCATTGTAAACCGGGATGAAAGCGTGAAAGAGTATAACCCGGCGGAAAAATACGCTCCTCTCAGGGAGAGCAACGGGGATTTCAGAGGCTGGCTCACACTGCCGGATACAGGCATTGATTATCCTGTAGTTATGCCCCCCGCAAATGATCCGCAGTTTTACCTTCACCGTGATTTTGACAGAAATTACTCATACTCAGGCACTCCTTTTATAGGGGAGGGCTGCGATGAAAACTCCGATATTTTCATTATATACGGCCATAACATGAAAACCGGCTCAATGTTCGGCACTCTTGATAAATACGCAGACGGAGACTGGGCGGCGGAGCACCGTGATATTATATTTGAAACTCCCGAAGGCAGGCGGGTTTACCGCGTGTTTGCGGCGCTTCGAACAAAAGTGAATTCAGAAAATGAATACCGCTATTTTGACAGTGTAGGCAATTTCGGCGATGAAGAATACTACAGCATAGTATCGGAAATGCTTGAAAAATCCGAGATAGACTCAGGCGGAATGCCGCAGGGCAGAGCGCAGATTCTGATACTGTCTACCTGCAGTTACCATACGGAAAACGGGCGTTTTGCCGTAATGGCATACAGAACTGAATAAATATGGCTGCCGCATTCGGTTTTTCCGTATGCGGCAGCCTCTTTTTTAATTTATTAAATGTTTTTTCAGGTCAGCTGTTACCGCCGGCGGCGGTGAGGTAGTCGGTGAGATGAGCAAACAGGGAGAATTGCGTAACCCCGGGGTCCACGGGCAGTCGCAGACTGTCTGGGGAGAGGAGGAGCAGCGTAGCGAATGAGAGCTCGCGCAATTAATACTATAAAGCGCGGGCGCGAGTGATGCGCAGCTTGTGACGACGAAGCGAGCAAGGCGACCAATGTTTGCGAGGGGGTTGCAAAGCAACTTCAAGTCCTTCTGCAATCCGAAAGTGCGAGGGATTTATTGGATAGTTGTTTTTTATTTAAGCCTCACCGCTCATACTAATTATACGGATGAAACGGAAAAATTGGCGTATATCCCGTATTTGACACATTTTCATTTTCGGAAAAGAAAAAAGCGTCAGATTTGACGCAAAAAATGAGCAGAAAACAAAAAAGCCCGCACCGGAAAAACCGATGCGGGCTGAGTGCTAACAGGAAATAGTTGTTTATTTTGAGATAAATATATGATATAATCAATTCAACAAATCGGGATTTGCAGGAGAAGTGCTATAATGAAAAAAGTGTTGAAAACAACAGGTAAGATATTGCTGATATTACTGGCGGCTCTTCTTCTGTTTACGCTTGTGACATTTCTCATTCACCGTGTCAGAAGGGGCAGTGAGATGGATCTGCTGAGAGACAGCGGATATGTCAACCCTGTATCGGTGGGGGATTATTGCCTTAATGTCGCGGTGTTCGGAAATGAGAACGGCAGGCACACCGTTGTTTCGCTGGCGGGGCTCGGTATGAGCGATTATTCCGTCACACAGCGCAGAATGACGGAATGCCTTGAGAAAGATAATATGGTTGTATTCATTGACCGCGCGGGATACGGATTAAGCGAAGACACGGACAATGAAATGACAGTTGATTATATTGTGGAAGATTACAGGAAAGCGCTGAAAAATTCGGGAATTGAAGCGCCTTATGTTTTAATGCCGCATTCCATCGGAGGCGCTTATGCGTCTTATTGGGTGAATAAATATCCCGATGAGATTGAGGCGGTTGTTTTTCTTGACGGCACGCAGCTTTCAGACGATTTGGAGCAGGAGGATACCGGAACCGGTTTTGAAGACAAATTGGAGGTTTTTCTTGCAAAACTCGGATTTGTAAGATATGTGCTGAGAAAAGAATGCTATCTTTATCCCGACGGGTTTACGGAAAAGGATCAGAAAATGGGTGACGCGCTGAACCTGATGATACTTGAATCTTACGCGCCTCTTTCCGAGTATGCTTTTCATGACCGAAACCTGATTGACGCATGGAACAGCATTGTTACGAATGATGTGCCGAAGCTTTATATCTGCGCAAGCTGGGGATTTCAGAATATAAATGAAATAACAGAAAACAGCAAGTGGATAAACAGACAGATGGAAAAGAATTATATTGACGGAAGAATCAGACCGACGCGATATGAAGGCAA
>JAEEGL010447042.1_pt1 | contig 12166 bp, 9 predicted proteins | sample 9134231 | NCBI WGS metagenome assembly JAEEGL01 (sample SAMN16246548, study PRJNA631951) | gut metagenome | biome: gut microbiome; feature: rumen; material: fiber-attached | host: Bos | place: Iran: Karaj | collected 2018-10
CAGCAACTGCAGTTTTTAAGTTTTCAAATCGGCTATATATATCACTATTAATTCCGGCATGATTTGCCTCATCATCACCCCAAGATATATTTTTAAAAACTAAACTTGGCGGTTCTTGACCTTCAAGCTGACGCCAATTTTTAGACTGTGACATAAATTTTTTTAATTCGTCGGAAAATGCTTCGGGCTTCACATCAAGGGACACCGTGTCATCATCGGAACCCAGAACAGAATTAAATTTATCTTTAAATGCTTTTATTGATGCTTTATATTCTTTTAATTTGTTCACAATATCGTCCACACAAGCACATAGGGGCGATAAGCAATGTAAAAATCTCGGAGTAGTAATATGAGAAACATAATCGCTCTGCCCCAGCTTTTCCTCAAAAGTTTGTAAAAGCAAATTCTTAACACTTTCTAAAGAACTATATTTATTAATATTTTTATTAAGGTTTTCATATATACCTGTCAAAATATCTAATTCTTTCAAAAATTTCGTTTTCTTAGAAAAATCTACACATTCCTCCAATTCGATCTCGACAGATTTGACCTGTTCTAAGCATACATGAATATATTCTTCTTTAAAATCGCGGGTGGTTTCAATTAAGGAATTGATCGACGTATCCGGCTTAGTTTGAGTACTATTTCTTGCGCCATAATCGCTGGCTTCAGGGGCCACCTCAGAATTGCGACTCGGCGTACTCTCAACAGTATGCACCGAATCTGGCGATAAATGACGTCCATGCCGCCCGATTCTAGAAGTAATATTTGGTAGATGGCTTTTTATTTTTTTCACAAAAGAATTCGTACTACGGGGCGCATTACTCGGTGACTGTACATTACGTTGGGGATCAGAACCTAATTTAGTAGTCGCACTTGGTGACGAATGGCTTCTATGCATTCCGATTTTAGAATTAACATTCAGTGGATGACTTTTCGGCCCTTTCAAAAAAGTACTTGTAATACTCGGTAACTGCACATTACTTTGGGGATCAGAACCTAACTTAGTAGTCGCACTTGGTAACGGCGGCATTGAATTCGAATGAGCTCCCACCGATGCGCCGGATGAACCAGTTTGTTTTTTACGGAATGGATTTAACTTTTTAAGTTTTTGCTTTGCAAAATGCGCCTTGCTAGCCAAAAATCTCTTTGCTAACACATCATATATCCATCCACAAATTTTCTCAAAATCTCGTTTTGTTGTATTGGTAATATTTTTAATACCATTTGTCTCTAACGAAGTCAACACCGAAACGTTAGCACCTGGTTTAGTTTTATTACCCTTAAAATAGTTATTCCACTCATCAAATATTTTTTTAACATGCCCACAAGGCGTTTTTAAAAAATAAACTTTACAGGCAGACTCGTCAAACTTAAAAATTGTGTCACTAAACATCAATAATAAGTTTGCCTCTAAAGCCATAATATCATTCTCCATCAACGAACTACAGCTAACCATACCCACCAAAATAGTTAAAGCTTTTGAGACGTCATCGTGTTCAGCACTTTTTAATTTTTGCATCTCATCCCTCAATGATAACCTTTGCACTACATCTAGGTTTCCTACAGCGTTCCATTCAATTTTGACATTTGATAAAATATTTAACACATTTCACTTCCCCTTTCGTAATGTAAATATATAATATTATTATTTTAATATCGAAAAATATTATAGAATAAATACCCAAAAGTGTCAAGCTTTTTTTAAATATTATTTTTTGTACTAACTTGTTTAAATTTCAAATAAGTATTAGAATGTATATACGAAGTGTAATTATAAAGAATCAAACAAACGAAGACGTATGAGGTGTTTAAATTTTGGCAAAAGGTACTACCGTTAGGATGTGGCGTCGTTCACTTGTTGTTTTAATATTTTTAGTATTTTTCTGCTTTTCAGTTTTGGCTATAAAATTGATCGTTCTTCAACTCGGGCAAGGAGAGTTTTTGCAAAAAATGGCCTCCGAACAGCAAATGGCCGATACAAAAATAAATTCCCGACGCGGAACAATATACGACAGAAACATGAAGCCGCTGGCTCAAAGTGCAACAGTTTGGAATGTTGTCTTAGAACCCGCATACATAGATTCGGAAGAAAAAAAGCAAACAATATGCTCAGGGCTTAGCACAATACTCAATATCGAAGAAGAAAAATTGAGAGGCCTGGCAAACAAGAAATCCTGCTATACGATAGTTAAGAAAAAAGTAGACAGTGAAACCAAAGATAAAATAATTGAATTTAAAACTAAAAATGAAATTGCAAGCGGCGTACGACTCATCGAAGACTATAAACGATACTATCCTTGCGGATGTTTCGCAGCGCCTGTTCTGGGCTTTACAGGTACAGACAGTCAGGGTCTTGCCGGAATAGAAGCTTACTACGATAAAATTTTAAAAGGTGAGCCCGGACGGATATTGACAGCCAAAAATGCAATTGGAACAGATATGCCGTTCGACTACGAACAAATGGTAGACTCAAAACCCGGAAACAGTCTAAAGCTCTGCATCGATGAAAACATACAAAGATTTATCGAAAAAAATCTCGAAGAAGGCGTACGTAACAACAAAGTAAAAAACAGAGCTGCAGCCATAGCTATGGACGTAAAAACCGGAGAAATTTTAGGGATGGCGGTAAAGGGCGATTTCGACCCAAACGAGCCATTTAAAATTGCAGACCCTGAAGAAGAGGCCAAGATAAACCAATTGCCAGATGAGGAAAAGTCCAAAGCAAAAAATGAAGCACTAAGTAGGCAATGGAGAAACAAAGCTGTAAGCGATACATATTACCCTGGCTCGGTTTTCAAAATGGTCACCGCATCCATGGGAATCGAAACGGATGTTGTAAACGAAGGATCAATTTTTAACTGCACCGGTTCCATATTACCTTGCGAAGGCTCACAGCCTATACGATGCCATAAAAGAAGCGGGCATGGTTCACAAAATTTTGTGGAAGCACTTTGCCATTCTTGTAACCCTGCTTTTATAACCGTTGGGCTGAGGGTTGGAGCTGAACATTTTTTCAACTTTTATAAAGCATTTGGATTCCACAACAAAACAAACATAGATTTGCCCGGCGAATCAGGAGATATATTTTTCAGCCAAAACGGAAAAATGTCCCAAACGGACCTTGCAGTTGCTTCTATGGGACAAAATTTCGGAATAACCCCGATACAAATGGTAACAGCAGCAGCAGCAATAGCAAATGGAGGCAAAGTAGTACAGCCACACATTGTAAAGGAAATCCTCGATGAAAACGGCAACATAGTAAAATCAATAGAACCAATAGTCAAGCGCCGAGCAATATCAGAAAAAACAGCTAAACGAGTTACCGCCATGATGTTAGAAAATGCGACCCACGGTTCTGCTAAAAATGCGTACGTCGCAGGATATAGAATAGCGGGCAAAACAGGTACATCAGAAAAAATCGGGCTTAGTACAGTTGGACAAAAAGATTATATTTCATCATTTTGCGGATTTGCACCGGCCGATAATCCAAAGATTGCTTTACTCGTATTCTTTGATACCCCAACGGGTAATCTGTACTACGGCAGTACCGTTGCCGCTCCTGTTTTTGCAAAGGCCATGCAAGATATTTTGCCTTACATGGGAATAGAAAAAATATATAGCGAGGAAGAACTTAAAACACTAGATTTAAAGGTTCCTGAACTTATCGGAAAATCCATTTCAGAAGCAAAAAACATTGCCGTAAATGCATCTTTAAACCCTGTGATAATCGGGAACGGCAAAACTGTTATTTCTCAACTTCCAGACCCATCAGGGCAAATACCTCAGGGCGGAACCGTTGTACTTTATACAGATCAAGAAAGTAAAAATCAAACCATAAAAGTACCGAAATTAACAGGACTTAGTGTATTTGAAGCAAACAAATCCGCACTTGCCGCCAAGCTTAATATCAAAATGGCAGGTAACGATTTAACCGATGCGGGAGTTGTTTCTGCAACACAAAGCATAGCAGAGGGGACCGAAGTTCCCCCAGGAACAATAGTAACGGTTAGGTTTATTCACAAAGATAGAGCAACATAGCAATTTTCAGGTATGTATGGGCAACATAATATTACGGAGGTAAAAAACATGAATGCTTATGGTATTTCTGCACTATCTGCAATTTTGATTTCGTTTTTAGTTACATTATTACTCGGAAAAATAATAATTCCGTTTATCAAACATTTAAAATACGGCCAAAAAATATTGGAAATCGGACCTTCTTGGCATAAAAGCAAAGAGGGTACGCCTACCATGGGCGGAATCATGTTTATTGTAGGAATAATGGCTTCAACTTTAATAAGTGTACCGCTTTACTATAAAATTTCATCACTTATGGGCGTTGGAGCTTATGAAACTCCGCTCATGATAACAAAAATTTTTGCAGGACTCGGCATGGCACTAAGTTATGGTTTGATCGGAATGATAGACGATTTTGTAAAAATTAAACATGAAAAAAATGCTGGACTTACTCCAAAGCAAAAGTTGGTGTTACAATTTTTAGCGGTCGGATGTTATTTCCTTTGCATATATATAGTCAACAAATTTTGCGGAGGATATAGTTTAACCACAATAAATGTACCGTTTTGGGGAAATTTCAATTTAGGAATATTTTACTGGCCTATATTTGCGGTAATTATAGTCGGAATAGTAAATGCCGCAAATTTATCAGATGGCGTTGACGGACTTAGCGGCTCGATTGCTTTTTTTATAGCATTATTTTTGATGATTATCGCAGGGATCAAAGGAATGTTTGGCATGGGAATAGAAGCTTGCGCTCTAGCTGGCGGATGTCTGGGGTTCTTGTTTTGGAATTTCCACCCCGCAAAAATATTCATGGGCGATACCGGCTCCTTGTTTCTTGGCGGAATCATTTGCGCCATCGGAATCGGAATGGGCATTCATATACCGTTGATAATAATTTCATTTGTATATATTTTGGAAATGTTTTCGGTTATACTACAAGTGTTATATTTTAAACTAACCCACGGGAAGCGCCTTTTTAAAATGAGTCCCATACATCACCACTTTGAAATGTGCGGCTGGAAAGAATCAAAAATATGTATTGTTTTTAGTTTGGCAACAATAATTTTGGGAACAATTGCAACACTACTTATAATTTATGCAATGTAAAAATAAATTACCGATAAGAATCAGTTTTCGAAAGGAGCTTTTATGAAGGAGAAAAAAATTAAAAAAAGGCACGGTGCTCCTTTCTATCCTAAAAACAAAAAAACAGGATTTTCTAATAAAATTAAATCTGCACCCAAAAACAAGGTTCGCAAGAAGAAAAACATTTTCTCAAAATTTAAAGTTTTTTCTTTAAAGTCAAGCATGGACTTACCATTTTTATTTCTTGTTTTAACTATTGTGGTAATTGGCCTTGTTATGATGTTTTCGGCAAGCTACCCAAATGCATATTACCTACACAAAGGAGATAGCTTCTACTTTATAAAAAATCAGTTATTATTTGCCGTGGTCGGAATTATTGCAATGTTAGCCATCTCCAGAATAGACTACCACTACCTTCACAAATGGGCCATACCTACTTTAGGAATATCGTTTTTACTTCTTTTGGTAGTACTCGTGATGCCGGCGATTAATGGCGTACACAGGTGGGTACAGTTGGGTTCTTTTAGCTTTCAGGCTTCTGAGATAACAAAATTTGCTATAGTCATTTCATTTGCACACTTTATAAACTTAAATTTCAATCGAATGGGTACCTTTAAGTATGGCATTCTTCCCTACCTTATAATCCTTTGCCCAACAGTGCTTCTTCTCGCACTCGAACCACATATTTCTTGCACGGTCATTGTTGTTTTATTGGCTGCGGGTATGCTATTCATTGGCGGAGTAAAACTTAAATGGTTCGGGATGGTTTTGGGGGCTATTGCTTCAGCGCTTGTGTACTTAGTTGTATTTACCGATAAATTAACATACGCAAATAATAGAATTGCCGGTTGGCTTGACCCATTTTCGCCCGATGCGGGAGTAGATACCTGGCAAACACGTCAAGGCTTATACGCCATCGGCTCAGGCGGAATTTGGGGACTAGGACTTGGTAATTCAAGGCAAAAATATTTGTATATTCCAGAACCTCAAAACGACTTTATATTTTCCGTAGTTTGCGAAGAACTGGGGTTTATCGGAGCAATTGTTATTTTGCTTTTATTTGCAATGCTAATTTGGCGAGGAATGATCATTTCCATGAAAGCAAAAGATAAATTTGGTTCACTTTTAGGGATTGGTCTTATAGCACAAGTAGGACTGCAGGTAGTTTTAAACATAGCGGTTGTTACAAATACAATACCAAACACGGGAATAAGTCTGCCGTTTTTTAGCTATGGGGGCACGTCCCTTTTAATGCTATTGGCACAGATGGGAATAATTCTTTCCATCTCACGAACATCAGCTATGGAAAAAGCATAATTAAAGTAATTCAGGGAGGATAAATATGAAAATTATTTTGGTCGGCGGAGGGACTGCCGGACATATAAATCCCGCTCTTGCACTTGCTGAGTATATAGAAGAGGTAGAACCTAATTCCAAGATTTTATACGTTGGCGCAAAAGGCGGAATGGAAGAGAAAATGGCCAAAACGGCAGGGCTTGAATTCTGCGGCATAACTGTTTCGGGATTTTCACGAAAATTAAATCTTGAGGGCCTTAAAAAAAATTTTATAACTTTCAAAAATATAATAATTTCCAGCTTCCAATCTAAAAAAATTTTAAAAAAATGGAATCCTGATATTTGTGTTGGAACAGGCGGATATGTTTGCGGAACATTTTTAAGAGAATCCGCAAAAATGAAAATACCATTTTTAATTCACGATTCAAACTCATACCCGGGCATAACAACAAAATTGCTTGCAAAAAAAGCAACCAAGGTACTCTTAATAAACGAAGAAGCAGTAAAACATTTGCCGAAGAATATATCTTATGAAATCACGGGAACACCTGTGAGAAAATCCATTAAAACGTTACCAAAAGATGTGGCTCGAGAAAAACTCGGTATTTCAAAAGATGAAATTGTAATTTTGTCCTTTGGCGGAAGTCTTGGAGCAAACGCAATAAATGACGTAATGGCGCAGCTTATCATAGAACATAAAAACAACTCGGATTTTACATACATTCATGGATTTGGCAAAAAAGGACATAACTTCGAAGAAAAATTAAAAAATGCCGGCATAGACATAAAAAACGACAAAAAATATATAATTAACGAATACATAAATAATATGCCCGAATGTATGGCGGCAGCAGATTTGGTAATTTGCCGTTCCGGAGCGACGACATTAAGCGAACTGCAAGCTTCCAAAAAGCCCGCAATACTTATTCCTTCCCCCAACGTTGCGGAAAATCATCAATTTCACAACGCCATGGCGCTGGTAAGTGCAAACGCTGCTGAAATCATAGAAGAAAAGGATTTAACTTCCGAAAGACTTTGGCAAAAAATAAAAAATACTCTGAAAGAAGATGTTTTGAAAAAGTATTCCAATAATCTTAAAAAAATTGCAATAACAGACGCAAACGAAAAAATATATAGGATTATTAAAAATATAGTAGCTAAAAATTAATAAGGAGAATTTAGTTATGGAATGTTCAGCTGAAATCGAAAACATGTGTAAAGTCGGTCATTGCCCCCACCACGGTCCCTCCCCCATACCTGAGGAAGGAAATTGGGTAAAATCTCTTGAGATAAAAGATATTTGCGGACTTTCGCACGGAGTCGGCACGTGTGCACCGCAACAAGGCGCCTGCAAACTCACGCTAAACGTTAAAAACGGCAAAGTCGAGGAAGCTTTGGTTGAAACGATAGGCTGTTCCGGAATGACCCATTCCGCTGCAATGGCAGGAGAAATTCTGCCCGGCAAGACTTTGCTTGAGTGCCTCAATACTGACCTCGTTTGCGATGCTATCAATGATGCCATGAAACAAATATTTTTACAGCTTGTTTACGGAAGAAGTCAAACAGCTTTTTCTAAAAACGGACTCCCGATAGGCGCAAGTCTTGAAGATTTGGGAAAAGGAAAGTGCTCACAAATCGGCACTATATTTTCGAGCCATGAAAAGGGAGTCAGATACCTTCAGACAGTTGAAGGCTATATTTTAAAGTTGGCACTTGATAAAAATGATGAAATAATCGGATATCAATTCATAAACCCCGGCGTTATGCTGGAAAAAATTAAAAACGGAATGGAACCAAAAGAGGCATTTGAAAAAAGCATCGGAACATATGGAAGATTTGAAGAAGCAGAAAAATACATAGACCCTCGTCAAGAATAACAATGTGTCGCCGTAAAAACTCATGAAAGGAATTTTCAAAACATGAACAAAGATTTTACTTTTGAAGGCATAGAACAAAGAAAAGAATCAATCGAAAAATGCATGAAAGCACACAACATTTCAAGTTTACAAGAAGCCGAAGAAATCTGCGAAGAAAATAATATATTTCCTCAAAAAACAATAAAGTCAATCCAGCCCATAGCGTTTGAAAATGCCGTTTGGGCTTATACGCTTGGTTGTGCGATAGCAATAAAAGAAAAAGCAAAATCCGCTCCCGAAGCCGCAAAATTTATAGGCGAAGGATTACAAGCATTTTGTATTCCGGGTTCTGTCGCAGATACCAGAAAAGTTGGAATCGGACATGGAAATTTAGCCGCAAGATTACTAATGGAAGAAACAAACTGCTTTGCGTTCATTGCAGGACATGAATCTTTTGCGGCCGCAGAGGGAGCAATCGGAATAGTAAAATCCGCAAACAAAGCAAGAAAGACGCCCTTGCGTGTTATCTTAAACGGACTCGGAAAAGATGCAGCTTACATAATATCGAGAATTAACGGCTTTACATACGTTAAAACCGAATTTGATTTTTCTACTCACACTCTAAATATTTTATCCAAAACACCATTTTCAAAAGGCGAGCGTTCTTTAATAAAATGCTATGGCGCGAACGAGGCTTTGGAAGGCCTTGAAATTTTAAAACACGAAAAAGTCGATATTTCAATAACGGGCAATTCCACCAATCCCACAAGGTTTCAGCACATTGTTGCGGGCACATACAAAAAATGGGCTAATGAAAATGGCAAAGCATATTTTTCCGTTGCTTCGGGCGGAGGCACGGGAAGAACGCTTCACCCCGATAACATGGCGGCAGGCCCTGCCTCATATGGTCTAACGGACTCCATGGGTAGAATGCACAGCGATGCACAGTTTGCAGGTTCTTCCTCTGTCCCCGCACATGTTAACATGATGGGATTTATTGGTATGGGAAACAATCCTATGGTCGGTGCAACGACCGCATGTGCCGTTGAAGTTTATTGTAAATTAAGGCAAAAATATCTTCGTTAAATCTGAATAAAAATTCAAAGCAGAAAAATTTAATTTATAATTTTAAAATTAATTTTAGTGTTTTTTCGACAAAACTAAATTTTGTTTTTTGTTTATAATTGGAATTGAGGGTCTCATAACGATCTGCTAGAATCTGTCTTGTAGATAATATCGGAATAATTTATTAAACGGCAGGTGGTATGATTTGGAACCCGAAAAAACAAATGAAGAAAAACGTAAATTTATTTTAAATGAAATTGTAAAAAGAAAAATTTTCGACATGTATAATATATCTAAGGAAAACACCTCTCCAAAAGTAGATCCGGAAGATCCAAATGATAAGGAAAATCAAGAGCCGTAGTTTTAATATATAATAATTTACAAATTAATATTTTAGACATCCCCTAGATGCAAATACTAAAATGGAAAAATTTAATTTTAATGTTTTTAATAAAATAATCAGACATAGTGGTATTAATTTATGTAATTGAAAACTCTTTCAACCCTACATATAAACTAGATTTTCAATGTCAAATCCATCTAAAGAAAATACTATAAATAACAGTAATAACTTATTTATAAAAATTATTTGCAAAGTAATATAATAAAATACCGTATTAATTCAAATACTAAAGTAAAAAGTAATTTTTGCTTTAGTATTTTTATTTCAAAGGAGAAATATCATGGGAAAACGAATTGGGAAAAACACAGTTGAACTAGAAAATAATCCAACCATTTATAGTTTTGCATCCGTTTGCGGCAAAAAAGAAACCGAGGGACCACTCGCAGACCAATTTGACAAAACTTTTGAAGACACAACACTCGGCGAAGACACTTGGGAAAAATCCGAAAGCAGACTGCAAACAGAAGCTGTAAATATTGCACTTGAAAAAGCCAATTTAAAATCGCAGGAAATAAACTATATATTTGCAGGCGACCTTTTGAATCAGTGTATGTCATCAGCTTTTGGACTACGCTCACTCGGAATACCATTTTTAGGACAATTTGGTGCGTGCTCCACTATGGCGCAAGCTCTATTTTTAGCTGCAACTACCGTAGAAGCAGGACTCTCCAAATATTCAGTAGCGGTAACTTCTTCTCACTTTTGTTCATCAGAACGACAATTTAGGTTTCCGCTTAACTATGGCGGTCAAAGAACACCCACCGCACAATGGACAGTTACCGGCGCAGGAGCCGCAATTATAAGCGAAAACACCGAGGGGCCACATATCAAACACGCAACTATTGGAAAAATAGTGGATCTTGGAATAAAAGACGCCAACAACATGGGGGCAGCAATGGCTCCCGCCGCAGCCAAAACAATGCTTTCTTACTTTAAAGATACTAAAACTTATCCAAATGACTACGACATGATTTTTACAGGAGATTTGGGCGAAGTGGGCTCCGACCTTTTAAAACAAATACTCCTGAAAGAAAATTATAGGCTTTCTGAAAATTACAACGATTGCGGACTTATGATATACCACAAAGAGGCGCAAGATGTACACGCAGGCGGTTCAGGTTGCGGATGCTCGGCTTCAGTTCTTTGCTCTTTGATACTTAAAAACTTAAACGCAAAAAAATGGAACAATATATTATTTATGGCAACAGGTGCACTTATGTCTCCTACCTCATCTCAACAAGGTGAAACTATACCGGGTGTTGCGCATCTAATACACATATCCAACTAAAATAAATTCAAAATTTTGCGGCCAAACTAATTTTCAATATTTTCCTAAAACAGAAGATTATCTATAACATTAATTAAAAATAACCTACAACCTAAATTTTGCAACTTTAAAACTTTTTTATTCCTTTAAAAACAGCATGAACCCACACTTCACATTATTATACTTAACAAACACCGCTACAAAAACAATTTCAAAATTTTAAAGCCAAACTAATTTTCAACATTTTCCTAAAACCAAAGATTATCTATAACATTAATTAAAAATAACCTACAACCTAAATTTTGCAACTTTAAAACTTTTTTATTTCTTTAAAAACAGCACAAAACCATATCACACGTCATATTTAACAAACAAAACAAATTAATACATTTCAAAAATTTTAAATCCTATTTCGTATTTAACATTTTCAGAAGCCAACCAATTATTTATAGGATCCTGAACATTTTTTTCAAAAAATTCTTTAACTTCAAAAAATAGCTCTATAAATTTAAATCCCAGAATATAATCGTTGCCGCCAAAAACAACCGCACACTCATCCTTATTTAAAATATCGTTTACACACACCTCATTTTGCGCGGCAGGCAAACACATCGGAGGAAACATAACACACCACCAATTTTTACCTTTGGCATCACCTATAGTGATTCTAAGAGCGTCATAATATCCTGCGGGAAGCGTTATATCTTTGTAAGTACGAGTATTAAACTTCATTCTAACCATACTGGATTTTACGGAATAACAATACCCATTTTTTAAAATCTCATCTCGAGCCACATCCTCAATCAGATTAAGATTTTCTTTCATAATTTTTTCGGCACTTATTAAATCTTTAGATTCATAAAATTCACTACCAAAATCACGAAGTATTCTATCTCTTACTTTGAGTTTTAAATTTTGATCTTCGTAAGAATCTGAATTTGCTATAATATGTAACCTCAAAACTTTATTACCTATATTTTCACACCTACAACCAAAATTTAAAAATGAAAATAGAATAGATAATATAAACCCTGATATTAACGCTTTCTGCTTAGTGCGTAACATAAAAAACAGCCCCTATTTTTAAAGTAAGATATATTCCTTAGCTTTAAAAATTATGGGCTAATTTTTTTTATTTATACATTTTTTAAACATATTGTTTTCAAA
>JAEEGL011449007.1_pt1 | contig 12166 bp, 6 predicted proteins | sample 9134231 | NCBI WGS metagenome assembly JAEEGL01 (sample SAMN16246548, study PRJNA631951) | gut metagenome | biome: gut microbiome; feature: rumen; material: fiber-attached | host: Bos | place: Iran: Karaj | collected 2018-10
CTTATCCAAAAAATCGCCATTAAATTCTTTTGCTTTATTGTCGGTAAATTATGATTCAGAAAAGGCATTTGCATCATCACTAATGCTTAGAGAAGCTTCAAATAAGCTTAATGCGGCTGATGAAGGAATGTCTAATGAAGAATATCTTAAATTGTTGTGAGATGTTTGGCAAAGTTCGATAACCGCATATAGTGAAAAGGCATATAAAAGCTATATTTCTATCGTTAATAAAGCTGGCGTTGATCAGAAAAGATTTCTCAGTGAATTACTGCAAAATGCTGATGATTGTTTTTATGAATCACATCGTACCCCTGAGATGAAGCTGCAGGTGGTAGGTAATAAACTAATAGTTGAGTACAATGAGGATGGCTTTACAAAAGACAATGTAAGAGCAATCACAGCAGTAGGGGAGTCAACGAAAAAGTTGTTACTTACTGGTAAACACGAAAGCATTGGCGAAAAAGGTATTGGTTTCAAATCAGTATTTGGAGTTGCAAAGTCTGTAGAGATACACAGTAATGGGTTTGATTTTATCTTGAATGGTGATCAGCCAACAGTTCCTATGAAATGCAGTGCCAAGAAGGGGATAGTAGGCACACAGATGATTTACGAACTAAAAGAGAATGCTCTTAATGATTACTTCACAGAGGAAAAAGTCATTCCTTTGTGTTTGTGCTTGCGCAAATTAAAGAAACTTGACATAAATGGTATTTCCATTCAGATATATGATGAGGATAAAAAGCGTACTATTTCAATAAATGGAAAGGATTACGAACTAGAAAAGTATAGATACGACTTTGAGATTGATGATGTAGATGCTATAAAAGAGCGTACTTCAGATCACGAGAGCATATCAGGTGAGCAGTACGTTGCTTACTATGCTTTACCAAGAGGTCTAAAGCTTACGAATTGCAATCTGTATACCGGATTACCAGTCTCAAAAGTTGAATGCCATATTCCTTTAATAATTGATGCACCGTTTGAACTTACCACTGCACGTGATGACGTACTTCAGTGCCTTTGGAACAATCTTGTAAAAGAGGCTGTTTATGAGGGCATAATCGGTCTTATTGATGACAAGAAATACGATATAAAGCTGGATGTATTGAAATACGTGAATTACCAGAAGGTTGGAAGTGAAAATGTAATTGCAACCTTTAGTAGCGACTATTTAAATGGATTCTCGTGGTATAGAGAGCTTAGAGAATTAGAAATACTTCCATGCCTATATGAGGACAACTATATTGCGCCTGGCAGAGAGGCATTTATTGTACCAGACATCATAGCAGATGTTGCGTGTATAGATAAGGATTATAAGTTTGCTGGTACAGTTATTGATACACGACATAAAGGAAAATACAAGGATCTTCTGGAATACTTGGGATGTTATTTTTGTGATACAGAAGATCAATTGACTTTTATTTCGAAAAAAGTGGATAAGTATCTGAGTGACAATAAGATGCGTGACAACCTTTATAAGCATTTGGCTTCTATTAGAGAAGACATAGAAGATGAGGGTTACGAAGAGCTGGTGCCGGAACTTCCTATTTTCCCTGTAAGATATGCAAAAGGAACAGAGTATGTTAAGTACACAGGGAATTTATATACTCATGAGACTCAGATATCAAGTGCTGAGTATCTTATCCTTGATACGAACATAATGACATATGACCTTTGCCAATCTATTTTAGGTGCTGGCATTAGGATTAATGAGTTATCGCAGGAGGTATTTGATGCCAAATATAGGGACAATTTAGAGGGTATTATTCAATCGGATAATAAGTCTGATAAGGAGGTTGCAGAGTATTTACTACACGAATTTAAGTACAATAGAAAGGCTCTTGCAAAGTGCATCGTTTCGTTAAAAGGATTGTTTGATGAAATACCAATGAAGATGGAAAGCGGTGTTTATAAGAGGGAATCCAAGTTTTCTAATAAGGACGATCTGATTTTTGTTGGAAATGTAATTCCAATGTTATGTGTTTCAGAAGAATACAGGGAATTTGCAGAGTTTTTGGAGTGTGAAGATATACTTAAAATGCATTATTCCGATATTGACTTTGAAATGCCGGATGGAATAACTGATGAGGAAATTCAGGATATTTTAGATAGATTTGAGAATGCCTTAGATATCCTTAATGGGCTTATACGCGACAAAGTCATTACTGATGAGCAAATCGCAAAATTTGATTTGTATTTTTCGGGAGAATCATCAGAAGATGATGATGAAGAGGATGAATATGAACCTTTCCCAGGTAGAAAGATAAAAAATCCGGCACAATTAAAAAGCCATATTGAAGATATTTTTTATAACAATCCAAATCCATATATAACTAAGCTCATACCTCAGCGAAAGCCAAAATTTACATTGAATAAAGCTGCATATACGGATTCAATGTATCTGAGTACTGTCAACAGGAATAAATGCTTTTGCCAGATGTGTAGGGAGAGGACCGCAATTAACTATATTGAGAGAAATGATGTTCAGGCAATGCCGAAGTATGGGTGGGAGCAAATGTATTTGAGCCTATGTCTTAAATGCAGTAAGGATTATGTTGCATTAAGAAGGGTAAAATCGGTCTGGAAATCATTTATCCAAGAAATAATGAGTACTGAAATAGATATGGGCGACGAAGTAATTGAAATAGATATTGGTGATAGAACGATTTCTTTTACTGCCGTTCATCTAGCAGAAATCAAAAACATACTAATTCTTGAAAGCCACGATGACAGAACGTTTGACGACAAGGGTGCATTGATAAAAGACGTTGATATGGCTAATAATCCCGAAGAACTATCACATCATGATGGAGAAGCATCTAGTGATGTTGGTGGGCGGAGAACGACGGCTAGTATAAAAAAACCATCAAATAATAAATGGATAGTACATGGGGCAAATAATGATTTTAGAACAATTCCAGTAACCTATTCAGCAGATAATGTTTCGCTTAATCAAGAATCAATGGTAATTGATTCGGATTCTATTCATTTGTCATTAAAAGATACCGTGCTTTTTTCAGCAAAGAGCATGGATCAATATATGGTTGTTAGGTTTGTATTAAAAAACAATGAACACAGATCATTGGAATTAAATGCTAGGCGAGTCAAGGTCAATGGTCATGAAATCTGTGAGAGAATTGCAATTAATATCCCGGATGAGAAAAAGGACATACAATATATTACATTTGCCATTCCAGTTGATGAATTACCCTATATAAGAGGATTGCATGAGATAAATAGGATTTCACTATATGTTGAAGCAATTATCGATGATTCTGGAAATAAAACTCAACTGGAGAGTGAAGCAGTGTATTTTAATACATCAGGGAAGATTGTAGACAGAAGAGGGTTGGAAAAGTATAAATAAGTCCTAGAACGGTATTGATATGGTTCAATTTGGGCAAGTACTTGGTTAATAATTATTTAATCAATATTATCGGCATTCCGATTAAACTAAATACTGTAAAATGTTATAATTAAATATGGGGGCTTTTTGCTCCCATATTGTGTTTACGGACATTTCAGAGTATGGAGGGAAGGCAGTGCTTCATCCTATAACTAATGAGCAGATACAATTGACTAAAGAACAGCAGGGATGCGTTGATTATATTGGAGATAAGCGAAAAGATCTGGTTGTTCGCTCAGCGGCTGGCGGTGGAAAAAGTATTGTATTAATGAGCCGTGCCATAAAGTATTTAGCAGAAGCTAAATCGCAGGGCAGAAAGAATGCGGTTGCAATATTTACATATAACCATGTGCTTGCAAGTTATTTAACAGAGTGGATGGGATTAAAGCCTGAAGATTCCCAGTACATAATGGTCGGAACGCTTCATGAGTATTTAAACTCTATATATGCTAAGCTTGCAGGGTTTAAACTGGGAAATCCTGGATACCCTAAGGTTAAAGAAAAATGCGTAAGTGAAGCTCTGGATGATTATGCCAAGGTGGTAGGCGGTAATAAATATAAAATGTGGGGAATACCATTTTGGTCTGATGAGTTTAATTGGATGCGTAATATGAATATCTTTGAGCGCTCTGATCGAGAAACATACATGAGCCTTGAAAGAGAAGGCAGAGGGCATACCCATCCAATGAATAAGATGGATAGAATGGCTGCATTTGAAATGTTTTGCCTGACACAGGAGAAAATGCGAGCCAAGAAGGTCTTTGAAGAGGGTCCTTCAGGGGATGAGCGAATACTTTATCTAACACATCATAGCGCATACATTCCGGATTCCATGAAGTTTGACCATGTTCTTATTGATGAAGCTCAGGATCAAACCTTGGCAAAAATGATAGCGCTTAGAAGCCTGGCGAGAATGGATGTTACCGTTTGTATGGACGCCAATCAGCGAATATATGAAGGCAGATGGAAATTTAGTCAGTGGGGCAATCCGACATCTAAGAAATTATCATATCCGTTTAGGTGTACGGGACAGATAGATGCGTTAGCGGAGTCGTTAAAAGCACATAATCAGAAAGAAGTAGATGAAGAGGATAAGGTTGAACATATAGCACCTACTGCTGTGGGTGAAAAACCTGAGATTATCCAATGCAAGAACGAGGATGAAGAGAAACGATTTGTAATTGCGCTGGTGAAGAAATGGATGAAAGATGATCCACAGCATACCATTGGGATAATGTGCTTTAAAAATAGTGCGGTTGAAAAGGTCGGAGGTTGGCTGGGACAGGAGCACATAGATTTTCAACTTATAAGAAATGATAAAGATGCAAAGTTTTCGATTAAATCTCCGGGAGTGAAGTTGTGCACTATACATACCTCAAAAGGACTCGAATTTATGAGGGTTATTCTCCCGCAGTTCTATCAGGGAATGTTGCCACAATCCTGGGCAATGAAAGATGAGGATATTCTCATGAAGCAGCGAAATGTCGCATATGTTGGGATGACGAGAGCTATGCATCAGTTGACTATCGTATATAACGGCTATAAGTCAAAATTTATTGATGAAATGGATCCAAATTTATATATAGCTAGAACATTTGAGGAAGCTGTTGAGACAGAACTGAAAGTGCCTACGCCAGAGTATCAGAAGCGGGAAATGCCGAAAGAGGAAGGCGAACGAAAAGCACGATGGTCATTCTGATGGTTGCAAGGAGGCAGGATGGAACCTAAGTATTCTATTTTGTACTTTAAGGAAAACTTAGATGAACACATACTAAAAATTGGAGCATTACTTAACGAGGGCATTAAGGTGTTTTGGTTTGGATCACAAGACGATGTGAGCCAGCTAAAGCAGACTTATAAGCCATTCGCGGATGCTTTTTTTCTCCAGGCTTTTGCAATCAAAGATCTTGATGGTGAGAGCCGGCTTTCGCATGCCATCATAGTGGACGGATTGAGAATAGAAGGGGAATGCTCTGCTCTTTTTAACTGGATTGAGGAAATGGTTCCTGCTTTTAATGCCGCACAATATAGGGTGGAACATTGTCTTGAATCTACAAATATAGTTGTTAAAGCATCTGCCGGGACTGGAAAAACAACAGTGATGATTGATAGGATTCTTTATCTGATGCACATGGTGCAGGGACTTGATATGTCAGAAATATTCATGATTACCTTTACCAATGAGGCAACAAATCAGATGAATGACAGATTGCAGGAAATGCTTCTTAAAAAGTATTCGCTGACCAAAAATAAGCGATATTTGACGTGGTTGGAACAACAGTCACAGATGCATATTTCTACTATAGATAGCCTGGCATATGATTTATTCAAGAAATTTGGAACGGGAGTTGGTTTTGGACGTGATCTGCAGATCCAACCGCTGGAAAAAGAAAGAAAAGATCTTGTAAAGGATATTCTTTCAGATAATTTGAATGATAAGAAAACAATCTCATCTCAACTTGGAATGACATATTCAGAAGCCAGTAGGCTTATAGATGATTACTGGAAGGAATTGACAAGAAAAGGGTATACCATATCTGAGGTGTTGGCCAAGGACTGGGGAAATGCGGATAATGAACCTGTTGTTGCTAATTGCCAGAAGGTCATTAAGGCAGTATTGGGAGAGTTTGAAGGAAAGTACAGACAATTAAAGCAGAATGAAAATGCAATATCGATAAATGACCTCTTTTTTGATTTTGGACACTATCTGTTGGAAGAGAGGCTTAATTGCGATGGCCTTGATCTAAAGTATCTATTTGTTGATGAGTTTCAGGATACAGATGCTACGCAGATTAGAACTTTTGCTAGGCTTGTGCAGAAGATAGGAGCACGACTTTTTGCAGTAGGCGATGTCAAACAGAGCATATATGCATTTAAAGGTGCGACAGACGAGGCTTTTGACATCCTTGAAGAGGAAATGAAGGGGAACATTAGGTATTTTAGCCTCCGGAATAACTATAGAACTTGCGCCAATGTTATGGGAGTTATGGAGGAATACTTCTTTAAGTGGGCTGAAGATGGGCTACTAAAGTATGAAGAATCAGTACGTCCCTTTAACAGGGAGAATGGTTCTGTCTACATGGAATTAGTTGAGAACAAAAACAGTATCCCAATGCAAACTTTGCAGTTAATTGATGATGCACTAAGTGATCTTGAACTTGAAGTAAAATCTGGAAGAAAAAAAGTCAATGAGAAGACAAAAGTTGCAGTTTTAGTGCGAGGTAACAATAAAGCTGCGGAGATAGCAGATTGGTGTAGGCAGCATGGAAAAACCGTTGTGCTTAATTCTGATAGACCATTTTTCTTATCCAGGGCAGTACGTGATTTCTATGCATTGATAAGTTCTTATATTTTTGCAGGTCAGCCAATTTATACCTACAATTATCTTATGACACCATATGCTTTATATGATGGAACTATTTCTGTTCCAGATATGGAAAGATTGAATGAGAAAGAATTGCAAGAATATCTGGCGGGATTTCTGTCTCAGACAAAATGGCATGAATATCAAAGAGAATTTAGACTTAGGCCTGTGCTTTCTGTTGTAAAGGAAATTGTCGAAGACGGTAATATTATCGAGAATTATATAGCTCTTGATAAAGTCCATATGTATGGGAATGAGTGGACTGAAGCTAAGAAGAACAAACAGGCGCTGATTGATGCCAGGTCTTACCAAAAGAATCTTGATAAGCTTATGGAAGTTCTTCAGCAGCATATGGAAGGTGAATTTGCAACGCTCTATGATTTGTATATTTATCTTTCTCTTATGATAGCAACTAATAGAGAAGATAAGGAGCCGGATATAGATTTAGTTGATGATTATACTAGTGTTTATATTATGACAGTCCATAAATCTAAGGGGCTTGAGTATGACACGGTTATAATGCCAGCAATGAATGGGAACTTGATGCCTCGAGTAGAGACAACTATTCTTTCAAACAAGGATAAAGTTGCGTGGTTTTATAATCGTAATGGGCGTGAACAAATGGAAAGTGCGTGGTATGAAGCACTTTGGAAAGAAGAAGTTCGGAAAGGCGTTGCTGAAGAAACAAGGATGCTCTATGTTGCTATGACAAGGGCTATCAATAAACTGGTTCTCTTAGTAAATAATTGGGATACCTACGAAAGCTGGTCTTCCCTCATCAGAGAGGTGGGGCTGATCAATGAGTAACAGAGTATATACCTATACAAAAATAACAGAATTAAAAAAGGCGCCTTACTTCGCTGAGATAGCCGCTATTCCACAGTTGACCATGTCTAGAGAAATGGCTTCTAACATGGCCTTTGATATGCGTGTGTTTAAAGGGAACATTCTTGGCTTTTCAAGTTTTGCCATGAGATTATTTCCAGGGTGGAATACAAGTGGCCAGAAGTTTACATATGTCACGGTACTAAACCAGCTTCTAAGAGAAAAAATAGCGAATGCTAAGGATAAGGCCGAAAAAGACTGGTTGTTCGGTTGCAAGAAGAATCTTTACTTTGCAATCAGCAATATTATTCGTCTTGAAGAGGCTAAAGTGCATCCGGAAGACATCAAGGATAACGACAGAGATATTCTTCTTTTTATTGAGATGTGGAAGAAGCTGGAGGAAGCTAATGATAGTATAAAAGACTTCCGGCAGAGGCTTACTGATTTACAGGATCCAGCTAAATTTGACCAGGATGTTAATAACATCTTTAAGTTTCGCGGAAACAAACAGATAGTTTGGAACGGTTTTCAATTTCTGACTCCTATTCAGCAGTTCGTATATGATTGTTTTAAGAATGCAGGATATGATATTTACGCTCTGATTCAGGATGAGAAGAGATATCCATATGCCAATGAGATTTGGAATCATCTCTATACTCCGGAAAATGAATATCCTGAAAAGAAAGACTGGATTAGACAGGAAGATCTTAAGGAAAAGAATCCTCTTGGGGAGATTTTTGAGCATGGGGAGCATGTTTCAGCTCCTAATATCAAGGTGCTTAAATACGCTAATACAGTTGAATTTGTAGAAGATGTTCCCAGACTAAAGGATTCTGGCTTTTATATATACTGTGCAGATGACCATTCTGCAAACAATTTACTGAAGGATTATTTCCCTGAACGATATGAAGTCAGGAATCTTTTGTCATACCCTATAGGCCAATTTATCTATACTCTACATAAAATGTGGGATGAGAACTACCAGTGCATAACACTTGATGCGGATGGATTAAGAAAATGCTTTGCATCAGGCTGGCTTTCAGCACATGGAAAAAGCAGTATCAATTATACGGATGATCTAGAGAGGCTGCTTCCATACTTTGAAGGCTGTTATACCGTTGACCAGTGGAATGAACGATTAGCGGTTTTTTCTGAAAGCTACGATAATGCCTATGATGTTTTTTCGAAACCGCTAACACAGGGTAATGAATCAGATAGACAGAAGGAGATATTAGGGAATCCCTTCAAGCATTTTGGCGTCTTTTCAATCAAAGAAAAGCGTATAGGTGAAGTGATTGATATCATTGGTCAGCTAATGAAGATGGCAAAAACATTGTTTGGAGATAATGAACCGGTATCCATACAAAAGCATATGAGTAGACTTGATGCCATGCTTTATATGAATGATGGAATGCCACAGGAGCTTTACCTAGAAGAAAGGGAAAAAGTAAAGCAGATTTTTGAAGCTCTTGAAAGTGATAAGGTAAAAGATTTTCTGTGTTACCCAGGTGATTTGGCTACAGCACTTCTTTCTTTTATGGGTGGTAAACTGGAAGGAGAAGAAGATAATAATAAAGGGCTGAGGACGCTGGTGTTTAATATCTTTCAGGTTGAGGCTGCTCCTATATCCGCTAAGGGAAAAGTTCATATTTGTATGTCAGATATTTCAAAACTTCCAGGATCAGTAGGATCATATAGCTGGCCAATAGATGAGGACCTACTAAATGGAATAGTCAAAGCAAACGCTGACACATATATCCAAAACTGGCTGGAGAATAATAAACTGTCCTCGTTGTCTAATAGATATTACACATATACGGCACTAAAGAATCAGGAAGTCGAAATATCATGGGTACATCAACAGGGAGATAAGCTCTTTTCTCCCTCACCATATATAACACTATTGGATAAGTTGTCAGATGCAAAGATACAAGATCCAAAGGTACGTAACTTGGATTTGCAGTATGTGTCTGGGGTATATGCTAAAAAGCGGTTCGATAGTGATTTTGACATTCGGGACAATCAAGATTTGCATAACTATGATAGTGAGCTTGAGTATTCTTCATGCCCTATGAGATTTATGTATAGCTATGTTTTGGGGGATAATCCAGCATATAGAAACGAATATCAGCAGAATAGAGCTATAGTGCGGTTTATTCAGGTGCTAAATAAGCTGATTGGAAAAAAGTATTCTATAGAACAGATTGCTGAGCAGGTATTTAAAATCTTCCCATATATAAGAAAAGCTGAGAAGCGGCAGATGATTGATGATGCTATAAAATGGTCTCTTCCAGAAAGTGATGGCGGATTTACCACTTATGGAGATGATAATTACACAAATGAGAGATTGAACCTGACATTTCTAGATAAGGGTAGTTATGAGAATGCCAAAAAGATAGCTTCAATGCTTATGAGCCAAGAGGGAAGAAGAGGCATTTTTGCAGACCAGTTAGGGCAAGAAGGATCTAGAAACTGCGAGTTTTGTCCACATGCTTCTTACTGTATGAGGTCAAAATTTGGAATAGATTATAAGGAAGATCAACTATGATAGACAGGGCGTTTTGGGAAGAGGCGCAAAGAGCTTGGATTGTTAAAGCGCCTCCAAAAATTAAAGAAGTGAAGACTGGTTCGGGAGGCAATATAGATCCTATGCTTCTAAAAGATCCATGGGAACTGGAGGAAGTTCCCTTTGAGTGGGTTGATGAAGAAAAAGCCTTTGATGCGGTCGTGAATGGTAAAGATATACCGCTGAAAATTCCAGTTCCTCAAGCGGTGGAGCCAGAACCTGATCCTGAACCAGAGGTACCTAAAAGGCCAAAGCTTGATGCAGAGAAATTTGATGCTTTGCTTGAGAAGCAGACAATCCCAGACTATATCGAAGCATGCAAATTGTTGCGCGTATGCGAATTACCTGAAAAAATGGATGATCTATATTCTGATTTGATTGATCGGATGAAGGTACTTAACGATGCTGATGATAAGTTTAATGGTGTATACAGTGCGGACTTATCTCAGTTTTATGAATACTACATACCGGAAGCTCTTCAGCTTACATCAACATATTTGGAGTATTTGGATGTAGGCATAGCAGAACAGATAATTTCTGAAACTGAAAATGAAGTAATGGATGCGGTAGAAAAGCTTCTGATTGCGGTAAATGAAAAGATTGATGAAATCTATAGATTTGCATCAATAGAGATAAAAGCCAAAGCCAAGGCACTCGACAGTATTATGGGGCAAGATGGCTATGTGAACCCAGAATATAAGATCAACAATACGGAGGGTTAAGATATGAGCGATTTAAACGAAAAAATGGATCCTATGTTACAGGAAATGAGCAAAGCAAAAACACCAACACTCACGCTTGACGGCGATGAAAAAAAGTATGACATGTCTTTCATGGAGCCTACTTTTGGCAAGGCTGAAATCAGTTTGGAGCAAACAGACATTGCAAATGCCGGAGCTGTAGATGAATCCATGCTTTCTGATGATGAGAAAAAGCAGGTTGATGAATTTGTAAAGAAAATCGACATATCGGACATTAAGCTGTTGAATTCTTATGGCTCTGGAGCACAGAAAGGTATATCTACCTTTTCTACAAATATTACAAAATCCATGAAAACGAAGGAATTTGGTGAAATTGGTGAGAGCCTACGAGAACTCAGAGTAGCTATCAGCAGCACCACCACTACTGAGAAAAAGGGACTTTTGGGATTGTTCCAGAAGGGAAAGCAAAAAGCCACATTCCTTTTGTCTAATTATCAAAGTGCAGAGACCAACATTCAAAAGATAGAAAAGGATCTTCAGCACCATCAGCAAATACTGACTAAGGATATATACGTTTACGATCAGATGTATGATCTCAACATAGATTTTTACAAAGAGCTCACTATGTATATCATAGCTGGTAAGAAAGCTCTAGCTAGCGCAAGAAGTGAGAAGCTGGTAGAGCTAAAAAAAATTGCGGATGAAAGCAATAATGAACTGGATGTAGAAAAGTTCAGGGATTATGAAAGAGCTTGTAATCGATTCGAAAAAAGAATACATGACCTCGAGATATCAAGAATCCTTTCAATCCAGCAAGCACCACAGATTAGATTGTTGCAGGACGCTGATCAGCAGATGGTAGATAAGCTTAGAGCAGATATTCTTAACATGATTCCGATGTGGAGAAATCAGATGGTATTGGCGCTTGGCATCCAGCATACAACAAATGCGCTTAATGCACAGAGCGCTTTGGATGAAATGTCTAATGAAATGTTCAGGAGAAATGCTGAAACGCTTAAACAGGGCGCGATAGATGCTGCATTGGCATCCGAAAGAGATATCCTGGATATTGATACGATCCGAAAGGTCAATGAAGATATTCTTACATCCATCAATGAAGTGGTTAAGATTCATGAAGAGGGCTCAAAGAGAAGAGCTGAGGCACAAGAAGAATTGGCTAAGATTGAGAATGAGCTGAAGCAGGGACTTCTTGAAGCTGGCTCAAGATGATGAATGAGCAGATATGACAGTGAAGTATAAGCCATATGTGACAAGACGTCAAAGAAAAGAATACAGAGAGAAAA
>JAEEGL011931864.1_pt1 | contig 12166 bp, 11 predicted proteins | sample 9134231 | NCBI WGS metagenome assembly JAEEGL01 (sample SAMN16246548, study PRJNA631951) | gut metagenome | biome: gut microbiome; feature: rumen; material: fiber-attached | host: Bos | place: Iran: Karaj | collected 2018-10
AAGGATTAAAAAAACTCAAAGACGCAACGGTAATGGTGGTCGGTCTCGGAGCAGTGGGCGGCTATGCTCTTGAGGCACTGGCTCGCAGCGGTATCGGGCATTTGGTTTTGGTTGATTTTGATGTATTTGACCTTTCGAATATTAACAGGCAAATTTTGGCTTTGACTTCAACGGTCGGGCAAAAGAAAACAGAAGTGGCCAAAAAGAGGGTTTTAGATATTCATCCGAAATGTAAAGTTGAACTTGAAGATTGTTTTGTAAGTATCGAAAATATAAACAAAATTTTAAACAGAAAGATTGACTTCGTTGTAGATGCCATAGACAGCATTAAAGAAAAAAGCGATATGATGGCTGCATTATGCGAAAAGAAAATAAAATTTGTTTCGGCAATGGGGGCGGCATTAAAAACAGATGTCAATGCCCTAAAAACAGATTTTCTTTCGCATACAAAATATTGCCCTATGGCAAAAAAACTGAGAAAAGAATTAAAAAACAAAGGGTTGGATATAAGCAAAATAATGTGCGCTTATTCAACCGAACAATCAGACAGCTCTCAAAAACCGATTAAAGAAAATCCGACCGGCGGAAAAGCGATTCTGGGTTCAATGCCTACAGTAACGGCGGTTATGGGGTTGATGTTAGCGCATTATGTTATTTTAAGCTTGGCAAAAGGAGACCAAAATGCAAAACACGCCTAAAGGTTTAAGGCTTCAGATTGCAATTTTAGGCAAAGTGAATGCAGGTAAATCAAGCTTTTTAAATTTAATGACGGGACAAGAAGTTTCGATTGTATCCGAAATTGCAGGGACGACAACGGATGTTGTTGAAAAAGCACAGGAATTGCATCCTTTAGGACCGGTTTTGTGGTTGGATACGGCAGGTTTTAACGACCAAACTCGTTTATCGAGCAAAAGGCTTGAAAAAACGATGAAAGTTTTGGATCGGACGGATATTGCCGTTTTGGTTTGTGAAAGCGACCGAACGGATGAAACGGAAAACCAAATCATATCAGAGGTAAATGCACGGAAAATCCCGCTCATCAAAGTAGTGAACAAAAGAGCGATGAAAGATGTTGAGAGTTTTGACGGTATAATAAAACTCAATGTGCTTGACTTAAAAAAACGCGACAGAGCAATTTCGGCCTTTAAAAATGAGTTGCTTAAGCTTTGTCCGGAAGACTTTATTGCGCCGCAAAAAATGCTTTCTGATTTAGCGCCTGAGAAATCAACGATTGTTATGATTGTGCCGATAGATTATGAAGCCCCCAAAGGCAGATTGATTATGCCGCAGGTGCAGGCAATCAGAGATTGTTTGGATGCCTCACAAACGGTCATTGTTGTTAAAGAGACGGAATATACGAAAGTTTTGAAAAACCTGAAAAATAAGCCCGATTTGGTGGTTTGCGATTCACAGGTCGTTAAATTTATGGTGGAAAACACGCCCAAAGACATCAAATGCACAACATTTTCAATTTTAATGGCAAGGTTGAAAGGCGATTTGAAAGCCTTTGCCGAGGGAGCCGAAGCAATATGGAAATTAAAAGACGGGGATAAGGTTTTGATTGCCGAATCCTGCACGCATCACGCGGCAGAAGATGACATCGGAACAGTTAAAATTCCGAACTTAATGCGTCTCAAAACAGGAAAAAATATTATTTTTGAACATGTCGCAGGGTGTGATTTTAAAACCGATTTAAAAGATTATAAGCTGATTATTCAATGTGGCGGATGCACGCAAAATAGACGTGCGATTTTATCGCGAATTGCGGCGGCTCAAAAGGCCGGTGTGCCGATAATAAATTACGGAATGTGTCTTTCTGAGTTAAACGGTGTTCTGTCTTATGTGCTTAAACCTTTCAATTTAGAGATTGACAAATAAGTTGGTCGGGATATACTCACCGATACTTATTTATCAATTAAGACTTATTGTGCAATATAAAATATCAAGTTTATGAACTTATTTAAAACAATTATTATTTTGGCGGTGGCTGCTGTGCTGGCTCAAATCGCTTCGGTTCCGCTCAAACATGTCATTTGGCTGGTTACCGAGCCCAAAATTATGAGCTACCGTAAAGCAAATTTAGGCTATCGCAAATTTTTCAAATGGTTCAGACGTCAACGGCCGATTGAACAATTCGCCGATTGGATAACCTTGTTCCCAATTTGGGGATATGTGTTTTACATCATCGGACAAATCGGCAGGTGGCTGTTTGACAGATAAGACTGAAAAAAACCGGCTTGTCTTGCAAAAGACGAACCGGTTTTTTGTTATAAAAAATTATAGAAACGTATCTAAGGCAGATAAAATCTCTCTGATATCAGAATCCTCATTTAAACGATGATTCGCATTTTTAAGAAGCTTGACGGTAACATCATTTGTTTGAACACAATCAGCAATTTTTAAAGCTTTATGCCAATCGACAGACATATCTTTCATACCTTGAATTAAAACGACGGGGCAGATAACGTGGATCGTTTCTTTATCTAGAAGCAAGTTATCATTACCGCTTTCAATCAAGCGCTTTGTAACCGTAAACGTAATGTTTTGTCCGGGATATGTGATTTTGCCGTATTTTTCCATTTCTTCAATTTGAGCCGGAGTGGCATATTTTAATTCATCAGCCGTAAAATCGGGTGCGGCGGCAAGACCGACAACGCCTTTAACGCGGTCCGGACGATGAATGGCGGCAATTAAAGAAAGCCACCCGCCGAGTGATGAACCGACAACAACAATATCGCCTTTGATATATTTATCAATAATTTCTAAAATTTGGGCTTTATAAATATTAATATCCGTCTCTTCAAAACGTGCATTGTCGGAACCGTGACCGGCGAGCTCATAGCGGTACATGGCAATATTATTTTTTAAACACCATTTTTTAATTTCTTCGGGTTTTCGTCCCCAAGGGTCAGAACAAAAACCGTGTGTATAAAGTATTGTAAATTTTTGCGTATTGTTTGAAACGGGGATAATATGCTCAAAGTTTGTTGTAAAAAGGGTGTCATAAGTGCGTGACGGCATTGTTGATGTCCTTAGCTGAAAATAAAACTAAAAGGAATATAATTCAAAAATGATAAAAGATAAAGAGAAAAATCCGGTTGTGTTGCAGGTTTTACCGGAATTAAATCAGGGAGGTGTTGAACTCGGTACAATTGAAATTGCCTCCGAGCTTCAAAAAAAAGGTATCAAAAATTTTGTGGCCTCCGAAGGCGGACGTATGGCCTACCAGCTTGACCGTATGAAAGTTAAGCATTTTAAGTTGCCGCTTAAAACAAAAAATCCGTTGATGTGGTGGATTAATTATAAAAGGCTTGTGAAAATCATTAAAGAAAACGGGATTAATATTGTTCATGCACGTTCACGTGCGCCGGCGTGGAGTGCTTATTGGGCAGCCAGAAAAACAGGGGCGAAATTTTTAACGACTTTTCACGGAACGTATGGCTTAAAACCGCATTTTATTAAATGGCGTTACAACAGAGTGATGACTTATGGCGATTTGGTTATTGCGATTTCAAAGCACATTAAAGAACATATCATCAAAAATTACAAATGTGACGAGAGCAAAATAAGGCTGATTTATCGCTGTGTGAATATGGATAATTTTGACGTTTCTAAAATGACGGCAGAGCGCATGATTAAGCTGATGGAAGAATATCACCTTCCTGAAGATAAAAAGATTATATTGCTGATCGGGCGTTTAACGCGTTGGAAAGGTCAAAAGCTGTTGATTGAAGCATTGGAAAAGCTTAAGGATATGGATTTTTTCTGCGTTTTTGTAGGTGATGATCAGGGGCGTACATATTACACCGATGAACTTAAAGAAGCCATTGCGGAAAGAGGTATGGAAGGAAAATTTGCTTTTATTCGTCATGTGACGGATGTCCCTGCAATGATGATGGTTTCGGATGTTGTTGTATCGGCATCTTTAGATCCGGAAGCTTTCGGGCGTATTGCAGCCGAAGGTGAGGCCATGGGGCGTATCGTTGTGGCCTCAAATATCGGCGGTTCGCTTGAAAATATTAAAGACGGTGTCACCGGAAAACATTTCAAAAGCGGTGATGCCGAGAGTTTGGCGGAAGCCTTAAAGTGGGCGCTTAATCTCTCAGATGAAGAACGCAACAAAATCGGGGCAGCAGCCATCGAATATGTAAAAGAAAACTTTACAAAACAGATTATGTGTGATAAAACACTCGCCGTTTATCACGAATTGGTAAACATGGATGAACAACAATAAATTTTTAATGAGGTTATAATAATGATTAAAATTACATTGCCTGACGGCAGCAAGATGGATATGGCAGACGGCGTCAAAGGAATTGACATCGCCGAGGCCATCAGCGCCGGCCTTGCAAAAGCGGCGTTGGCAGTCAAAGTAAACGATAAATTACAAGATTTATCAACACCTGTTACAACAGATGCCACAGTCACTATTATAACATCAAAAGACAAAGACGGTTTGCACATTTTGCGCCACAGTGCCTCGCATATTATGGCAGAAGCCGTCAAAGAGCTTTGGCCTGATGTAGAGGTGACAATCGGTCCGGCCATTGATAACGGTTTTTATTATGATTTTGCGCGTAAAACACCGTTTACGGTTGAAGATTTTGAAAAAATTGAAACGAAAATGCACGAAATCGTCAAACGTGATGAAAAAATCGAGCGTTATGTTTTGCCGCGTAATGAAGCCATCAAATTCTTTGAAGATAAAGGTGAACACTATAAGGCTGAAATCATTCGCGATTTGCCGGAAGATGAGGTTATTTCGCTTTATCGTCAGGGTGATTTTACGGATTTGTGCCGCGGTCCGCACGTTCCTTCGACGGGCAAGGTCGGCGATGCTTTCAAATTAATGAAAGTTGCCGGTGCTTATTGGCGCGGTGATTCAAACAACGAAATGTTGCAGCGTATTTATGCAACGGCTTGGGCTGATAAAAAAGATTTGAAAGCTTATTTGGATATGCTTGAAGAAGCAGCCAAGCGCGATCACAGAAAGCTTGGAAAAGAAATGGATTTGTTCCATTTTGAGCCGGAGTATGCGCCCGGCGCTGTGTTCTGGCACGATAAAGGCTATAAAATCTATCGCAAGCTGATTGAATATATGAGAAACCGCCAAGAGAACAACGGCTATATCGAAATCTCAACCCCGCGTGTGATGGACCGTGTTTTGTGGGAAATATCCGGACACTGGGATAAATACGGCGCACATAACTATTCGGGGCAAACGGAAGATAAAAAGTGGTTTTGCATTAAACCGATGAACTGTCCGGGCGGATTGCTCGTTTATAAACAAGGCATTAAATCTTACCGCGACTTGCCGCTTCGTGTGGCAGAATTCGGCAAGGTTAACCGCTATGAAGCCTCGGGTGCTTTGATGGGGTTGATGCGTGTTCGCGAATTTACGCAAGATGATGCGCACATTTTCTGCACGCCGGAACAAATGGAAGAAGAGTGCATTACAACATTAAAGCTGATTTTGGATATTTATAAAGACTTTGGTTTTGAAGATGTGAAAATTTATCTTTCAACGCGTCCTGACAGCATTTATCGTATCGGTTCGGATGAAATTTGGGATTTGTGCGAAAATGCGCTGGCAAATGCTTTAACCTCTCACGGATATAAATATGAAATTAATCCGGGCGAGGGCGCTTTTTATGGTCCGAAACTTGAATTTATCTTAAAAGATGCTATCGGGCGCGAGTGGCAATGCGGCACAATTCAGGTTGATATGAATTTGCCCGAACGCTTTGATATTTCTTATATCGGCGAAGACGGTGAAAAGCACAGACCTGTGATGTTGCACCGTGCATTGTTCGGTTCAATCGAGCGTTTCTTAGGCATTTTGATTGAAAATCACGCTGGCAAATTACCGCTTTGGCTCTCACCGCTTCAAGTGATGGTTGCACCGATTATCAGCGAATTTGACGATTACGCAAAAGAAGTTGTTCAAACGTTAAAGAAAGCAGGGCTATCGGCCGAAGCTGATTTAAGAAACGAAAAAATCAACTACAAAGTGCGTGAACACAGCTTGGCAAAGATACCTGTTATTGCGGTTGTCGGGGCAAAAGAGCGTGATAACAAGACCGTAACGGTTCGTCGCTTAGGCTCTGAAAAGCAAGAGGTGATAAGTCTTGATGAATTTGTTAAAGCCTTAAAGGCCGAAGCAACGATGCCTCATCTGGGCGAATAAAAAAAACAAAAAAGGGAAGCGATTTGCTTCCCTTTCTTATAAAAAAATATGCAAAAAATGAAAAAAAGTGCTTGCATTTTATTTTTGATGTGATATTAAGTAACCCATTAACGCAATGCGGGTATAGCTCAGGGGTAGAGCGCAACCTTGCCAAGGTTGATGTCGTGGGTCCGAATCCCATTGCCCGCTCCAATAACAAAAAGCCACCTTTTATGGTGGCTTTTTTGCAGTCCTTATTTTTTCTTACTTTTTGAGGGTATCACTTTCAAAATAAGCATCACAAAACATCCGATTAAGGGATAGATTAAAGCTTTTGGTGATAAGGAAAAACGCATAACTTCAACAAGAACAATGACGCCGATATTAATCAACGAGCCGATAAAAATCTTTTTTTCGGAAATTTTCAGCTTATTTGCCAAAGCAATCGGGGATAAAACAGATATGTATATCAGCAAAGATGTGAGGGTTAAAACCAAAATTTTATTGAAGAATAAAGCAATCAGCATTGCGACGGCATAAGTAATAAACGAAGCGATTTTAATGTTTTTGGAAGCTTTGTTTTTGTTCTTTGAAAGCGGTTTGATAATATCGTTTGAGAAAGATATAATCGAATTTAAAATATAAGAATCTAATGTTGATATAATGGCCGCAAGCGATGCAATAATAGCAAAAAAGCCGACTTTCGGAAAATGTTCTTTGAAAAAGAGAGGAACAGCCTGCTCAGGGTCTGTAAGCGTTATATTATGATTTCCCATATATATACCGATATAAGCAACACTCAAAGCAATGGTAAAATAAAAAATGCCGCCCATGATTAAACCGATTTTGCCGTTTTTTTCATTTTTTGCGGATTTTATTCTTAAATTAATGTCTTGAGATAAGGGCATAAAAAGGACAGGTATTGAAAACAAAACAATATAATCAAGAGGCATCACTTCAAATTTGTGAGAAATTAAAGATGGCGCATCCTCCGTGAAATTTGCGATAACAAAACAAAAGACAGGGGCAACCAATAAGGTAAAAATTAACACATATTGCAAGATATCTGTTTTGGTAACGGAATTAAAACCGCCGAAAAATACATAAGAAAAGACCAAAGTTGAGACAAAAAATTTAATTAATAACGGATGAACCGCCGGAAAATAGGGAGAAAGCAGCTTTCCTAAAGCAACAAAATTGGCCGCTACGATAAGAAGGAAAGTAAATGATGTGATCATGCCGATTAAAACGGTGAGCTTTTTATCTTGAGCTGATAATAAATCGGATATGGTTGTGCCTTTGTCGTTTTTATATATATGATACAAAATAAGCACAATCAAAAGCCCGACCATTAAAGCGGACGGGTCGATTAAAGCATACCATTTGAACATATAACCTATGGATGCGGTTGTTAAAATCGCCGCTCCGCCGGCAAAAGTCATGCTGATGCCGGTTGCGATAATAAACCAATTAAGCTTGTTTCGGCTCATCGTAAATTCACGGTAAGACGACGAACTGCTTTTTTTAACCAAAAGTCCGACAAAAATAAAACTCAAAAGCGAAATCAAAATGATCAGTTGAGTAAAGTCCATATTCGTTTTCCTTATTTTATAAACTTGCGCCTAATTTTTTGGCCTCTTCTAATTTGGCAGGCGTTTTGTTTGTGGAGTTATCTGCCGTTACAATTCCTTTATCCGTCATGCCCATATATCCGATCATATCCTTATACTGAGCAACGGCGGCCGTATAAACACCGGGAGAATAAGAAGAGAGCAATAAGGCAGTATATTTTGCCTTTTGAGGCTGATTAATGGCATAAAAGCGATGAATAACGGCCTCGAGTTGTGCCGACATTGTAAAGTAATAAATCGGTGAGGCAAACGTAATCATATCTGCATCCGTCAAATAGGGATAAATTTCTTGCATATCATCTTTTTGAACACATTTTCCGTTTCCGGCGCCGTGACAATATTCACAAGCCATACATCCGTTTACTTTTTTATGAGCAACATTCAAAACAGTCACCTCGTGTCCCTTTGATTCTGCGCCTTCTTTAAAAGCGTTAACAAGGGCGACCGTGTTGCCGTTTTTGGTCGGACTGCCGTTTAATACTAAAATTTTCATTATCATTTCTCCTAAAAAAAATTGGCATATATCAAAATAATCATTGAAACCATTCTTTAAGTCAAGGTGCTTTCAATGACTTATTCATTTAAATTTTATCGTATGTTGCCGTGTATAGATTGATTTAAAAACTTGCAAAAAAAAATACCCACCGGTTTGTCCGGTGGGTGTAATATTGCACTTTCGGTTTTATTGATATTTATTTTTATAAGTCTCTTTGATTTGTGTCTGCCTTAACTTTCGTTGCGGCTAACAGAGCTTTATTTGCCATTTCAAGAGATTCCTTGGTGTTCTTTTTTGATTTTTTCATCTCATTTACCAAAGCGGTAACCCGTTTAGAATCATAAGGAGCAAAGAACCTAATGGTATAATAAAAATCCGTCAACGATTCTCCGGTGTGCTTGCGCTCATTTTTTGGGTCAGCAACGGCGGAAAATACATCTAAAGCATCTTTAGCATAATCTTTGCAAGCAGCTTCTCCGTTTTGATGAGGAATTAAAAAATTAAGTCTGTGAACGGAATATATCAACGTCGTTTCTGTCGTATGGGGACTATTGATTGCGGTTTTATAGGCGTCCAAGACATCTTGAGTGCTTCCGGGAATACGCTCCGCAATTTTGTAGAGTAATTCATTAAGGTCAACTTCATTGTCTTTAATGGCAGGAGATTGAACAAAAGCTTTTAACCGCGAGATCGCTTCGGGTCTGAAATTATGTATATCAGCAGTTTCATGTTCGTCTCTTATCGGAGAAGAGCTCACTTCATATATTTTTCCGGTCGAGTAATCTTTTTGCAATTTTGTAAAACCGAACGCCGTCTCGCGAAGCATTTTTTTCATCATTTCTGATGTTGCTTGCGAAGATTTTGCAATGGCTCTGTAGACAATACCTTCCATATCTTTGGGGCAACCATAAAACGCTTTTTCAAGAGATTCTTGCGTATCATCGGCAAGATGTTGATAAATTGTTGTAGCTTTCAAAGGATGAATCATTTCATTTCTCCATATGTTACATTTTATGCCTTATATTACTCTTTATTATAAATTTTGTCAATAGTTTAATGAATCATAATATTTAGGCTTCAGCGTGTATAGATTGATTTAAAAGCTTGCAAAATAAAAGGTTTAAGGTAAAAGTATAGCAATTGCAAAAAACATGGAAAAGAAAATGAAAGAGCCGCAAAAAAAACAGCGAAAAGATTTGAGGTTTGAGCGCGAAGCCAAAGCCTTGAAGAAAAATTTGGAAAAGCGTAAGGCTCAAATTGAGGCACGTGAAAAATTAAAAAAGGAAAAAGATCATGGACAAGATTAAAATCAGGGGCGGAAATCAACTGAACGGAAAAATTTATATCAGCGGTGCCAAAAACGCGGCGCTTCCCTTAATTACGGCAAGTTTATTGACCGATGAGAAAGTAACGCTTTCAAATATGCCGATGTTATCTGACATCAGGTCTTTAAATAAGCTTCTTCTTGAGCTTGGCACTCAAATTGAAGAAACAGAAGAAACCAAGGGCGGATATGCCTCAAAAACTTATACTTACCAAACAAAAGAATTCAAAAGTTTGATTGCGCCTTATGATTATGTGCGCAAAATGAGAGCGTCTTATTACGTTTTAGGTCCGATTTTAACGCGTGTCGGGCATGTTGAGCTTTCGCTTCCGGGCGGATGTGCCATCGGGGCAAGACCGATGGACATTCACTTAAATTCGCTTGAGCAAATGGGGGCAACGATTGAAATTAAGAACGGATATGTGGTTGCAGACGCGAAAAAAGGCTTAAAAGGGGCACATATCATCTTCCCGAAAGCCTCGGTCGGCGCAACGTGTAACATTTTAATGGCTGCCGTTTTGGCCAAAGGCGAAACACTTATCGAAAATGCGGCGCAAGAGCCCGAAATTGCCGATTTGATAGATTTGCTTGAAAAAATGGGCGCGAAAATTGAAGGCAAAAACACATCTCAACTCAAAATCGAAGGCGTCAAAGAACTTCACGGTGCGGAACACAGAGTTTTGCCCGATCGTATTGAAGCGGGCTCTTATGCTATTGCCGCTGCCATCACAAAGGGCAGAATTGAGCTTGTGAACGCCATCGCGGAACACTTAAAAACGCCGCTTAATATTTTGCGCAGCATGGACATTAAAATTACCGAAAAAGCGAACAGCATTGTTGTTGATGCCCGAAATGCCGATATGCAGGGGCAGGATATTATGACCGATTATTATCCGGGTTTTCCGACCGATTTGCAGGCACAGTTTATGGCTTTGATGACGGTTGTGCCCGGGGCTTCGATGGTCACCGAAAACATTTGGGAAAACCGCTTTATGCATGTTCCCGAACTGATGCGTATGGGTGCAAACATCAACGTTCACGGTCATGCATCGGCAATTGTGCGCGGTGTGAAAAAACTCTCGGGCGCGCCCGTGATGGCAACAGATTTGCGTGCCTCTTTTGCTCTGATTTTAGCGGGGCTCGTGGCTGACGGCGAAACGATTGTCAACCGTGTTTATCACCTCGACCGCGGCTATGAAAAGCTGGAAGAAAAGCTTAAAGGGGTTGGCGCGGATATAGAGCGTATCAAAGAAGAAGACTAAAAAGCTCGTATAGTTGAATACAATTTAGGAGAAGCAAAAAAATGTCTCAGGAACAAATAGAAACTGAAGGATGTTTTTTAAGATTCATTATGGCTGCATTACATACAATCGCAGTTCTTTTTGTAGTTGTTTGGCTTTGTTCCTCTTTAGTCGGTCTTTGTAGCCTCATTGCTATCGTACTTACAGTAATTATTTATATTTTCTTTTTTTCAATTTTTGAATTCTTTTACTACAGAAGTAAGGCATTCTTAGCTATAAAACATAGCATTGATAAGAATGTAGAAAAATGTAACCTTTTAAATAAACACATAGAAGATTTCAAATCCGCTATCGTAAAGATAAAATCGACAGATTTTGGCATGTCTGATTATAGAGATGAAAGTGTGTATAATTATACTCGCCCCGAGCTGAAGAAATTACAATATGATGAACATGTGTATGATTGTTCTTTATCTGTTTGTAAAAATGCACAACAACAGCCTTTTAAATATTTATGCAAATATTTTGATTTTGAAATATCAGAAGAATTCCTAAATAACATTGAAAGTGCGTTAAACGATTTTTCAGCCGCAGAACAAGGTAAAGTTTTATTGATACAAGAACGAAACAGAATTATTAATAGTATAAAGGAAAAAGTGCCTTTTTTGTTGGTAAAATTTAGACAGAATAAATTAATTCAAAAATTAGGATTCAAATTTATAGGGTTTAATGATCCGTATTTTCCAAAATATTCTTTCAGATACGTAAGCCCGGGATGTAATAGCTCAATGGTATGCGATATCGTCTTAGATATTCCAAATTTGGAAAAGTTAGTGCACTACGTTGCAAAAGGCATTGATTATAAGAACGGCATACAAGGACAAAGGGTTTTGATGACAACATCATTGCGTGAAAAAATTAAACAAAGAGATCACTACACTTGCCAACATTGCGGATTATCTATTAATCAGGAACCTAATTTACTTCTTGAAATCGACCATATCATACCGCTTTCCAAAGGAGGAATGACAACAGAAGATAATTTACAAACTTTATGTTGGAAATGTAATCGCCACAAGGGAAATAAGATATATTAGATGGGATGTTCAAAATAGTGTTTTATATTTATGCTTGGCAATAAATAATAAAAAAAACGAACCGAATTTTCGGTTCGTTTTTTACTGTTGCATTATTTTTTGCGTTTTAAATCATCAATGGCAAGATTGATAACAAAGAAATTGATGATGCCTAAAAAAAGCTTGATGACGAAAGACAGGCAGAATAAGAAGAATTTATAAATGTATACCA
>JAEEGL012552694.1_pt1 | contig 12166 bp, 5 predicted proteins | sample 9134231 | NCBI WGS metagenome assembly JAEEGL01 (sample SAMN16246548, study PRJNA631951) | gut metagenome | biome: gut microbiome; feature: rumen; material: fiber-attached | host: Bos | place: Iran: Karaj | collected 2018-10
AGATTCGCTCAGCTACAAGCCGCCTTGCGGCAAGGACGAGTATATCGAGCAGGTGCTTGAGCGCGTGGGCATTGCCGGCAAGAGCGGCACATTCCCGCACATGCTCTCCGGCGGCGAAAAACAGAGCGTCGCCATTGCGCGTGCCATTGTCTGCAAACCCGAATTGATAATCGCCGACGAGCCTACCGGCAATCTCGACGAGGCGTCGGCTCTGCATATCGCCGAGCTGTTGTACTCGTTGTCGCAGGAGGGCGCGGGCGTCGTTGTGGCTACTCACGACGAAAATATTTTCAACCAATTCCCGCACAGGACGCTCCGCATTGACAACGGAACTATTAGGGAACAATAATTTAGGGCGCCGCCTACGGCGGTGCTTTTTTTTAAAACGAAAATTACCGTGAATTTTTTCGTCAATTTTCGTGAATTTTTTTTAAACGAAAATTTAAGCGAATTGTAACGAATTAAAACGAATTTAAAAAAGTAAGAAATTCGTTTTAATTAATTTTAATTCGTTTTAATTCGTGTTGAAAGAAAAAAATGACAGTAATTCGTGTTTAAAGAAAAAAAATGACTGTAATTCGTGTTGAAAATAAATTGTGTTGAAAGGAAAAAAATTGACGGTAATTATTGTGTAATTGACGGTAATTTTCGTTAAAAAAAATAAGGTGTCCAATTAACGTATATATATTATAATGTGTAGAAGATTATTTTTTGTAATATTTTTGTTGATGGCGGCGGGTGCGGCGGCGCAGCATCCGTTTTCGCTTGATTGGCGGGTGGTGAAGACACCAAACGGCAAATTGATATATCCGTCGTACCTTGGATATGACGCGGCGAGGATTGCGGGCGGCATTGGCAGGGTGTCGGCGGCTGATACCGTCAATGTTGGGTTGATGCCGAGCAGATTCCCGATATTGGTCTCCGCGCCGTCCAACACTTCCAACGGCTACACCACGCTTGCGCCTTACAAGATGGTGCTTTACACGCGCCCAATGGACGATACCAATTTGGGTTCGGCGGAGTGGTTTCAGACATTGCTGACCCACGAATATAGGCACATTGTGCAGTACAAAATGTTTGACCGGGGATTGACACGGCTGGCGCATTGCGTATTTGGATACACGGGCTGGAGTATGTTGATGTATTCCGTGCCGCAGTGGTTTTATGAGGGCGACGCCGTTTATACCGAGACTGTCTTGTCGAGCCAGGGCAGGGGGCGTGCCGCATCGTTTGACATGTCAATATCCGCAATTGCGCAGGATGTGGAGCGGTTGTACCCTTACGAAAAAATGATTCACCGCTCGTACCGCGATATGATTCCAAATCATTATCCTATTGGCTATATGCTTGTTACTGGCGCAAAACGCAGGCACGGCGCAGATATTTTCAACCGTACCGCCAAGAGTCAGAGGTGGTATTCATTCTGGCCATTTGCCTTTGGCTGCGGATACCATGCCAATACCGGCGAGAGGCTTGGCAAGAGTTACAAGACAACGTTTGGCGAGCTGAAAAACTTTTACACGCAACGTTCCTCCAATCTCAATGTGCGTGATTATCAGATTGTTAACAACAATAAAAAACGATTTTACACGAGTTATATGACGCCGTGCGTGATTGGCGACAACAGGATATTGTGCGTAAAATCGTCGATGGCAAAAGCATCGCAGTTTGTAGTTTTGGATACCCTTGGGCGCGAAGTTGAGGTGCTCGGACACACTGACGCAGGCGGTTTTGACAGCGATGGCAATGTTGCAGTCTATATCACCGAAGTGCCTGACATACGTTGGTCGGAGCGCAATTATTCCGACATTGCCGTCTTTGACCTCGAAAAAAAGACTACGCAGATAGTCACCGACAAGTGCAAATACGGCGCTATCGCCATTGACGGCGAGGGCAAGAGGGTGGTCGTAGTGGATTTTTCGGACGACAGGATTTGCAAGATTGTGGTATTGACCCTAATGAAAAATGGCGACCAATACACTGTGCAGCCGGTCAAATCGTACTACAGCCGACCGATGGAATTTTTCAGGTGTCCGCAATTTGTGGGCGACGACAAGGTGGCTTTCATCTCCAATTATGACAACAAAAACTCCATCCGCGTCCTCGACCTCAACTCGATGTCTGTGAGCGAGGTATTGACATACACCTCCGAAAACATTCCCGAAATATGCCCCGACGAGGACGGCAACACATTATATTATGTGTCGGACAGGAGCGGCATCGCCAATATCTACCGAGTGCCGGTGCAGGGTGGCGAGCCGTCGCAGGTGAGCAACGTCAAGTACGGCGCGTCGGATGTTTTTGTGGATGGCGATAGGATTTATTTCAATAGCTACACCCTCAAGGGCTACAATATCGTGTATTGCGGCGCGGATGACGTGGTGGAGATGCAGCAGCCGTCGGGTCTCGACTATTACAAGCCATTGCTGCCAAAAGAACCTTCCGGCACTCTCGACTTCATGGCGACAGAGAAGCCCGACACGACATTGCTATTGAAATCCAAAAAATACCATCAATATTCCGACCCGTTCAGATTTTTGGGCTGGATGCCGAATGCCGAGGACGCCAATTACAGCGCGACATTTTCCACCGCCAACAATCTCGAAACGCTCTTCACCTCGGTGACTGAATCTTACAACAGCGATTTTGAGACGTGTCGCACCAGCCTCGGCGTGACATATTCTGGATTTTACCCCGTGCTCGATTTTGGGGCGTCGCTCGGCAAGGTTGGCGACACTTTTGGTGTGCCGACATTGTTTGGCAAAGTGGTTCCCTACACGTTCACCTGGAAGGAAAACATCTATTCCGCGTCCGTATCGCTGCCGCTCAACCTCTCGCGGCTCTATTACACGCAGAAGGTGAATGTGGGCGTGGGATTGTCGTGGTATGACGTATCTGACAAGCCCATAGCTACTTACGAGGAAATCCCCAACGATGGTTTTGGCATTATGTACAGCACCGCGTCTTATTCGTGGTCGCGACACTCGGCATACAGGGATTTCAAGAGTCCGTTGTCGTTTGCAGTGGGCGCGGCGGTCTATAAGTCGCTCACAAACAACGATGTGGAAGCCTCGATGGTATCGGTGGCGGCGTCGGCGACAGTGCCGGGCTTTTTCAGGCAAAATTACTTCACATTGTCGGGCAATGTCATCCGTCAGAATCAGAAATTGTCAACTACAACCCTGTACCTCCTGGATCATTCGGCGTTTGACCTGAGGGGCTATTCGTCGATGAGGATGCAGGGCATCAATAGGCTGAGCGCCGAATACAGTTTTCCGTTGGGCTACCCCGATTTTGGCATTCCGTGCGTGATTTGGATCAAGAGGTTCAGGGGTTCAATCATTGGCGATGTGGCTCAGGGTGAGCTTTTCCGCAAGAAATATGACTTCACGTCGGCGGGTTTCAAGCTGTTGGCTGATTTTTGTGTGCTTAGGCTCAATTACAATATCAGCGTGGGCATCACAGTTGCCAAAGGTCTGACATCCAACGGTTTGGAGCGCACCGAAAGCAGCATTGTGCTGTCGCTGCCGTTCTGATTGGGGACGATTGTTGCATTGCTGCAAAAAAAATGTTAAAAAAATTTTTGCGGTTTTGTATAAAAGCATTATTTTTACGACACATAAAAAATAGAATCATACCTAACCATGGAGAGTAAAAAGATATTATTGACCGCCCTGATTGCTGCCGCCGCACTTTGTACGACGGCTCAGGATGCGTATCAGCCGTTGAGGACTACACAGGTGGCTTCTTACGACATCGAGGCAAAGCTCGACCCCGACGCCAAGATGGTTTCGGGCGTGGAGGTGTTGACGTGGAAAAACACTTCCTCCGACACTATTTCGGAATTGATGTTCCACACTTACCTCAACGCCTTCAAAAATTCGGGCAGCACCTATTTCAAGGAGAGCGAGTTTAATACCGGCTACAACATCGGCAACTACCTCGACGAGAGCGAGATGGGCTATATCGACATCAATAGGATGGTGATTGTGGACGGCGAGCCGCTCACGCAGGACATCAGGTACGTGCAGCCCGACGATGGCAACGCCGACGACCAGACGGTGTTTTCCGTAAAACTCCCAAACAAGATATTGCCGGGCGGCGAAATCAAAATCAAGATTACCTTCCTCTCCAAACTCCCAAAAATCATCGCCCGCACGGGTTATGAGCGCGGCGACTTTTTCATGGTGGGGCAGTGGTTTCCGAAGATTGGCGTCTATGAGCCCAAAGGCATGCGTCAACGCGCCAAGGGCGGCTGGAACTGTCATCAATTCCATTATAACTCAGAATTTTACGCCGATTTTGGCACTTATGACGTAGCAATCACCGTTCCCGAAAAGTACAAGGTTGCCGCCACTGGCGTCGAGACCTACGAGGCTACTGTCGGCGACGGCAGCAAGGTTTATAAATTCCATGCCGGCGACGTGATTGACTTTGCGTGGACAGCATCGCCGCGTTACAATGTCATCAGCGACACCTTCAATAACAAGGGCATCAAGCTCGTCTATATGCCGGAGCACGGCGGACAGGCTGACCGCTGCATCGAGGCTGTCAAGCACGCCATGGAATATATGGAAAAGCACGTCGGCGAATATCCCTATCCGCAGATCACTGTGGTTGACGTGCCTTACTACGCCACCGCTGCGGGCGGCATGGAGTATCCGATGTTCGTCACCACGGAGACATTCAAGCTGATGCCAGCGGGCGTCCGTATGGTGGAAACCACTGTGGTTCACGAGTTTGTGCATAATTATTTTATGGGCGTCGTTGCCACCAACGAATTTGAGGAGGCTTGGCTCGACGAGGGCATAACGCAGTTTTACGAGGGTCAGATAATGGACGAATATTACGGTGAGGGATCGCTCCTCAATTTCTTCGGTTTCAAGATCAATGACACCGAGCTGACCCGCCTTGAATACACGCAGAGCTACAATCCCGCCATCTCCACCATCGACAATTATGTTTGGAAATATCCTTCATACACCTATGGCACAATGGTTTACAACAAGACAAGCACAATGATGCAGACCTTGAAGGGATTGATGGGCGCGGAGAATTTTGACAACGCGATGAAGAGTTATTACTCTCAATATCAATTCAAACATCCCTCGGGACGCGATTTTGCAGCCGTTGTAAATGAGGAAGTCGCCAAGATGAACAATCCGAATTTAGGCAGCAACATGGATTGGTTTTTCAATTCGATGCTGCGCACCGACGAGGTCTGTGATTACAAGCTCACCAAGATTGTAAACCGCCGTCAGAATGGCACCAAACACGGATTTTTTGACACAGGACTCGAAAAACTCTTTGTGGACAAGGACACCACCGAGGAGATTGTCTCGTCGGTGTACGTGCAGCGCATGGGCACGATGGTGATGCCTGTGGAGGTGCTTGTAACCTTTGAAAACGGCGACACCAAGCTGTTCAATTGGAACGGCAAGGAGCGTTGCAAGGAGTTTGTAATCAATGGCACGAGCCCCGTGGTATCGGCGCAGATAGACCCCGACAACAAGGTGGCTTGCGACATCGACCTCGTCAACAATTCTGTCACCACCGAATCCACGCCAAACCCGATTTGGAAATACGCAGTCAAGTTCCTCTTCTGGATTGAAAACATTTTCCAGAGCGTGGCGTTTTTCGCATAACCAACAATTAGAACACAACTTAATCTAAATACGCAGATGAATATTATAAAAGCATACGGCAGGGGTTTCAAAAACTCGTTGCGCCGTCCCAAGATGATACTTCTGATATTTGGCATCACGCTGTTGCTCGGGCTTTCGCTCGCGTTGCCGTTCTTCTTCTCGTTCAAGACGGCGGTGGGTTCGAGTGTAGTGTCCAAGTCGATGGATTACACGATGTTCAGGGAGTTGATACATTCACATTCGTGGAATTTGGAGTCGATATTGAGCCAGGGAAGGTACATGGTGCTGATATTTTGGCTCTTGATGATTTTCTTTGTGGGCGGCATCGTGCGCACCTTCAATAAGGAAGATTATTCGGTGTCCACGTTCTTTGCCGGCGCGGGGGTCAATTTTTTCAGGTTCCTCGTCTGCGACATCATAATGATTGTGATGCAGGTGGTAACGGCGGCGATATTGTTTGGAATAGCGTCGTTTGTGCTGTCGCTTTTCAATACAATAGTCACAGAGACGCCACTATTCTGGGCGTATGGCATTGCGGCGTTCATCTTTGGCTGCGCGATAGTATTGTGGCTGATGATTAGCGACTACGCCAAATTTTATATGGAAATGGAGCGCACCAACCGCGTATTGAAGGCCATCGGCAAGGCAACGCAGTTTGTATTCAGGAATTTTATAAAGACATACTTCCTTTACGCATTGTTGTTGGTTGTTCCCATTTTGACGTTGATACTTTACAAGTTAACCTTCGACAAGATTGGCATGGGCACCACCTTCGGCATCATAATGATGTTTTTGATACAGCAATTGTTCATCATCCTGCGCGTCTGGTACAGGGTTTGGTCGCTGTCGAGCCAGTTTGAACTGTTTGCCGACGATTATGTGAAGGAGATTTCCTTTGACCTTGAGACTTCGCACATTACCACAACCACAACTACCACCACCACAGTAACTTCCGATGACGACGATTACACCAATATTTCCAAAATTGCCGTTGTTGAGAACGATGATAATGCCAATGTGGATAGGGTAGTGGTGGAGGTCAATACAGACGACAATGCCACCAACAATGCAGACGACAATGCCGCCGACGATCCCGAGGCTACGCAGGTGCAGTTTGTTGTGGATGGCGACGACAATGATTCTGAAGAAAAGACAGTTACAACCACGACGGTAACGGAGACAGTTGTCATCAACGATGCTGGCGACACTTTCACGAGGGTTGTTGAAAATTACACCGACGAAGACGAAAAAGAAGCCGTTGACGAACCCGAAAGCGACGAAATTTCCGCTGAAACGTTGGAGCAGTTTTACGCCAACGACCAGGATTCCGATGCAACCACGAATCTCGTAGTGACCACAACCACGGAAGATAATACAACCACGGAAGATAATACAACCACGGAGGATAATACAACCACGGAAGACACGGAAAGCACGGAAGAAGAAGCCGTTGAGCCGGTGAAAGTAACAATTACGACAACCACGGAAGACACGGAAAACACGGAAGAAGAAACCGTTGAGCCGGTGAAAGTTACCGTTACGACAACAACGACCGAAGACACGGAAACAACGGAAAAGCCTGTGGATGATGTTGAGTCAACGCCATTGAAAATAACCGTTACAACCACGACGGAAGAGCCTGAAAAGGAAATAATTGATGAAAATGGTGAGACTCAGAAAGTTACAGTGACTACAACCACCGTAACAACACAGACCACCGATCCCGTAACCGAGGAGACCACTCAAACCACCAAATCCACTGTTGTAAAGACAGTTACGCTCAATGAGGTGGGCGATACCTTCTCAAAAGTCGTGCTGGAATACAATGACGGCGAAGAGGTCAAGGATTCTGAATCGGAAGACGAAACCACTTTTGAAACGGAAACCGAAACCACTCCCGAACCCGCAGTATTGACCGTTGAGGAGACCGACGTGGAATCTGAACCCGAACCCGACGACGAAATTGATCCTGAAACTTTGGAGCAATTTTACGCCAACGACCAGGACGGTGACGCTTCGAGCAATCTCGCCGAATTGAACACCGAGGAAACCGAAACCGCCGACACAGATTCAAAAACTGAGGAATCAAAACCCGCCGACAATGACTCAGAAAACACCGAAATAGCCATCAATGACGACGATATTTTGGAGTTTGAAGAAGAGCCCGACGACATGGAAGACGAGGATATGATGGCGCAATTTTACGACACTGAATCCTCGGACGACGATGCCGCCGCTGATTCATCCGCCGACGGCGACAAAAAGCCGCGTGAAGTGGAAGTAGTTGATATTGATGATGTTGATGAGTCGCTTGGCTCGGCTGTCTCTCTCGATGTGGAGGACGACGACGATATGGTGACTACCGTCACCACCACCACGACCACTACTACGACCACAACAACCACTACCACTACCACGACCGACGGCGAGGACGACGACATGCCTAAAATCGTGAAAATCTACACCGAGCAGGAAATGCGCGAAATCGCCAAGCAACAGCAGGAGAACGCAGGATTCAAGCCCGACATCGAATTTACCGAAATAGTGTCGGAAGACGTTGAGGACGGCGTACCCTCCGGCGAAAAGCACAAGGCGGAACAATTCGTCAAGAAAGGACTGAAAGACGGCGTGGATGCCAACGACCCTGATACTGAGGCAGTAGGATAGGGGGACAATTGTCCAATTGTAATTAAAGCCACACACCATGAAAGTACCGCAGATAGACATCAATCCGCTGCGCGTTTTGGGCGTGTATGCAAATTCCTCTCTGCGAGAGATAGAGCAGAACAAAGCGCAGCTTCGAGCCTTTGCCCGTGTGGGTCAGAAGGTTGAGCTACCATTGTGGCTAAGGGGATTTTCGCTTTTGTTGCCGATGGACGACATCGACGAGGAAATGGTGACGCAAGCCCAGGCTCAGATTTCGTTGCAGAGCGACCGCGACAATTATGCGCGATTTTGGTTTGAGCGCAACGAGAGTATGGCGCAGGAAGACGAGAAGGTGATTGCCCTGCTCAACAACAATCAGGTGGACGAGGCTTGCGACCTTTTGCGGCGGCGCACAGATCGTGCGGCGTTGAAAAACCTTTTGCTATTGTACGTCATGAAGCCCGATTGGCGCGGTATCGCCGATTGCGCATCAAGATATTTTGAAGGTGATGTTACAGAGTTTCGCCTTTTTATGGTCGAGGTGGTCAAGGCTTCCAATACGGCTAATGCCGAAGATTCCAATCTGTTGCTCTATCATTTCAAGGATGTATTTTGGAAGGATGAGATGCGCAAACTGCTTACCAACAATCATAAGCGCATTATGGATGGCATCTTGGATCGTCTGAAACATCTTCCTGCCGACAACGCTGACCTTCTGAAAAATGCCTACGAACAGGCGTCTGTGGACAAGAAACATCTACAAGCCTTGAGCAACTTGGAAGGTGAGCAATCTCTTATATTTCAGTTTTATCTCGGTGAATTTGGCAAAATGATGTGCATTACGTTGTATAGATTCGCATCGTTGGAGAAATCCCCAGTACGAGAGATTCGATGGGCGTGCAAAGAGTTTTATATGTGGTGGAATGTTGTAAATGAAAAAGACCAGGAGTATTCCAGCCTGTGTTCCATGAATACATACATGAATCGTGTGCTTTTTGCGTACCCACACAGTAGCGACCATTCTTATAAACCGCATATTATCACCTCGACGGAATACAATAACGCGACCCAATCGTCCACAAGTAACAATGGCAGCGACAAAGAAGGCTGCACGATTCCTGTGGCAACGTTTGTTAATATTTTTATTTGGGTTTTTGTTATTATTGCGGTAAGCATTGGCAGCCGCTCTAAAAAAGCAATTACATACGATTACAATTTTAATAGTGTAACCAACAAGTCCGATTATTCGCAACCTAAGACCTTACAAACGCCGCAGACCATCACACCGCCCAAAAACAACATCACTGATGATGATGAAATGTTGAGAAAGAAGTTTGAAGACGTTCAAAAGAAATATAAAAACGGTGAAATCTCAGACCTTGAATATCATGTGATTCTGTTGAAAATGTTAGTACCATCTAAACCGGAGTACACATTGATGCTAAAAGTTGCGGAGTCATCTTTGGATGAAAAGTCGTCAAAAACAGTCCAAAATTTTTTTTCAGATTCAATTACGACCCAAAAATGAATGAAATGACCGATAATATTAGCCACGATTTGCCTTTGGCGATTGCTGACGAACTCAATCGCATGAAGGTAAACCTCAGCCACATGCCAGCCGATGTGCGCGGTTACAAGCAATTGTGCCGTTGTGTGGAGCGTATGGAGACCGCGTTGCAGGCGTTCGGCTACGAGGTGGTCAACCATCTTGGGCAGGAATATACCGACGGCATGAAGGTTATGGCTAATTTTGTGATAGACGAGCAGATGCAGTCAGGTGAAGCCCCACGCATCACCAACGTAATGCGTCCTCAGGTCAATTATCAGGGGCGAATGATTCAGGTGGCGCAGGTCACTGTGAGTCAGCCGTTTTAATTATAATTGTAAAAATAACGAGACTAAATATGATAAGGCTAAAAATTGACTACGGAATAGACTTGGGCACCACCAATTCGACCATCTGCCGGATGGAGAATGGCGAACCTACCATCTTTCGTACTGATACTCTGCGCGATGTGATGCCGTCGTGCGTGTCGTTCACCCGCAAGAAGAGCGTGAAGGTGGGCGACAGCGCATACAACGACATGAAGCAGGACAAGCGGCATGTCACGCACGGCTGGCGGCCTCAATCGTCCAACACGTACGTGGAGTTTAAGCGCACGATGGGCACCGACACTGTATATCACAGCAACAATATGGAGCGCGACTACACATCGGAGGAGCTTTCGTCGATGGTGTTGCAGACATTGCGTTCCTTTGTGGATGACGAGACGCCTCGCGCCGTGGTCATCACCGTGCCAGCCAAATTCACTGTCAATCAGAAGACTGCAACATTGGAGGCTGCGCGTTTGGCGGGTTTTGAGCATTGTCAATTGCTGCAAGAGCCTGTGGCTGCCGCCATTGCATACGGTATGAGCAGCAAGAAGGAAAACGGACTTTGGCTTGTCTTTGACTTTGGCGGAGGCACTTTTGACGCCGCATTATTGAAGGCTGAGGATGGCATCGTGCAGGTGGTGGACACCGAGGGCGACAATTATCTCGGCGGCAAGAATCTCGATTATGCCATAGTTGATAATATCATAATGCCACATCTCGGCGCACGTTTCGCATTGACCAACATCCTATCTGACCCGCATAAGCACGAGCAGCTGCGCGACGCACTTAAAACATACGCCGAGGAGGCTAAGATACACCTTTCGCACAAGCAGAGCGAGGACATATTGTCAAATCTTGGCGACCTTGGCGAAGACGACGACGGCGAGGAGATGGAGATAGACCTCACAATCACCCAGCATCAGGCTTTTGAGGTGATGCGCCCGATATTCCAAAAGGCTGTTGACATCTGCCTTACATTGTTGAAACGCAACAAGTTGACCGGCAAACAGCTCGACCAGATAGTCCTTGTGGGCGGTCCGACACGACTGCCGCTCATCCGTCAGATGCTCGAGCAGCAGGTGGCGCATATTGGCAATACCGACATCGACCCGATGACTGTTGTGGCAAAGGGCGCAGCTCTCTACGCCTCCACGCTTGACGTGCCGGCAGAGTTGATTGCCAACAACGAACAGACGGCTGATGCTGTTATGATTGACATCGGCTATGAACCCACAACGGTGGAATTGACCGAATGGGTGAGCCTTCGTGCGCCTGAGGGTACGTCGCTGGAAGTGGAGCTTAGCCGTGGCGACGGAGCATGGAGCAGCGGACGTATAAGCGTATCGCCACAGGGCAAGGTGACTACAATTCAGCTTGAAAAAGGACGTTCAAACACATTCAATGTCCGCGCCTTCGATTCCAATGGCAACAGCATCAAATGTATTCCTGAGCAGTTTGTGGTGCAGCAGGGCACCAAGGTTGGCAGCGCGGTGCTGCCGTATCACATAGGAATTTCGGTGTGGAGCGAGCAAAAGCGCGACGGCGTTTTCCAGCCGCTGATTGGTTTGGAAAAGAATCGTCCCCTGCCCGCTGTGGGCGTCCTTCGCAACCGCCGCACCACCAATGTATTGCGACCGGGCGTTGATACAGATATAATGACAATTCCAATCTATCAGGCAGACGAGTACCAGAAGGGCGTCAGGTCTTATCTTTACGAATGGGTCGCCGATGTGGTGATTACTGGCGACGATGTGCCGCGAATGGTGCCTGAGGGCAGCATGGTGGAGGTGACCACCAAGGTGGACCTCTCCGAGCAGATGTCGTTGGAGATATATCTGCCCGATAGTGACATTACAATAACCAAAACATTGCCCACCAACAAGAAGCAGTCGGTGGACGAGGCGGCAAAGCGCATTGTGTCCGACATTGCAAACGGTTACAAGAGCCTGTACCATTTGAGCGAGGACGGACTCGCTGACATCGAGCCACTTGAACGAGAG
>JAEEGL013121003.1_pt1 | contig 12166 bp, 10 predicted proteins | sample 9134231 | NCBI WGS metagenome assembly JAEEGL01 (sample SAMN16246548, study PRJNA631951) | gut metagenome | biome: gut microbiome; feature: rumen; material: fiber-attached | host: Bos | place: Iran: Karaj | collected 2018-10
CAGTCCTGCAGTTCCGATGCGCGCTGAAACCGCCATTGTAGACAATGACAGATCCGCCATGAAACTGATCGCCGTGTACAGTCACGAAATAATCGTAGGCTTTCGCCTGCAGTTCTTTCAGATCGGCATATTTGTGCAGAATGGATTTCATGTGAACCTCCGTCACGTTCTCTATATAACCTATTATGCGCGATTTCCCATCGCATGGTTCGACTTGTGTAGCAAGTATTATTTGATGTAATAGACTCCGGACTTGATACCGAGCTTCTCGCGCGCTTCCGGATAGATCGTGTCCGCCTGACGGCTTGTTTTTCTCAAGTTATGTATATTCCAGTGTGTGATTGCAATTACGTCGCCCAAGTCCAGGACATATCCTTTAGCAACGAGTTCATTCATTGCTTCAGCGTTACTGTTGGCAGATGTGATTGCTGTATCGCGATCAATGAGTCCATCCGGGTCAGCAATGGTCAAGCAGTGAAAGAACAAAGCCTGTGCTCCGGACGTCATGGTCACGAATTTCGTTGTACTGCACAGATCCGGGTTAAACGGGATTCTTTTCATACTCTCTTCCCCTCCTTTCCGCTAAAGTATGTATCCTCTCCTGCATTGTCCTGCAGAAAACGAAGAAACTGCAGACGCGGGATATAAACACGTTTGCCGATTATTACTGTCGGGAAGCGAACGGTATGCGGCTGCATCATTATCTGCTGTCTCAATGTCTTGGCACTGGTTGGCAGGATATCCGGACAAACGTCTTTCAACTTCACAAAAGGTCGTGTATCCGCTTGTAATTCCTTGATATTCATGTATTATCCCCTTTCACTATTAGTATGATCGAAACTGGTCGCACTTAAGAAATAATCGAATGTTTCGGAATAATTGTCACAGTTTTTTTCAAATTCAGGGGATTTCGCACAGTTTACACTAAAAACGAGCCGTTTTGTCCGCAATTCAATCGCTTGCAACGTTGCGTTATTATGTATGTATAAGTCTTGAATGATCATTATTTCGCAATCATCATTTATTCTCGAACGCAGGCCATATAAAAAAGCCCAGACGCCGAGAGCGTTCCGGGCTTTATGCATTTTTGTTCGAAGATTTATGAGCCATTCTCTCATCCTCTTTAGCGAGAACAAGTAATCGCATAACTGTCAATATGTTTTTGGAAAATTGTGTGAGTTTTTTGATGAAACCTCAATGGCGTCCTTTGTGAAGCAAAAAGCAGAGACCATTCGATCTCTGCTTCCAATAATAGTTATTTTCAGGTCATCGTGCCTTTCTTGATATGGTATGCTTTCTCGTGGTCATTGCAATACTCGATTACTGTTGAAACACACGCATTGAAAAATGCTTTGTGATCTTTATACGCAGTAACCTGTTTGTTATAATGCATTCGTCCAAATATGATTTTATCAACAAAACCGACAGCATCCAGTATTGTTCTAAGATCCTGCTGTATGATATTCGGCGTAGGATATGGCTCAATGCTAACCCATGTATAGCATCCCGCATCATGAAGTTTTCTTAATGCGGCAATTCTGTCAGAAAACACCGCAGTATTCGGTTCCATCTCTTTTCGGAAGTCATCATTCAAGGATGCGAGCGTAATCCCATATTCGTTTTGATGCGATAACCCAGATAATTCAAACGGCAAGATGCCCTTTGTTAAGACGGAGCATTTAATATCATTAGCATTGAGCTTTTTGATGATACGAATGCTCATCTGACCAACCTCATCGTATCCATACATAAACGGATCTGTTGTAAAGCAAAGCTGAACCGATTTGATTCTATCTTTATATCTCGGAATCTCTTTGTCAAGGATTTCGAGCGCATTTGCCGCCAGTTTCGGCTCACACCAATCCTCATACGTTTTGACTTTGCCAAAGCGCTTTGCCATCATCATTGCATAGCAAGGGTATTTACAACCATGGGCGCACCCCTGTACATGATTGATCGTATAGTCGCCGTACTCGACGCCGGTTTTATAAAGTAAAGAGTGTCGGTTGATCGTCTTCATAGTTGTTTTCTGGCTCCTTTGCCATCTTATCTATTTTGCAAAAAATCTGATTGACCACCTTATCCCCTAATCCTGTAGCTTTTGCGCTCGGATTCGACATCATAAAGCAAAGAATGAAAAGGGGACTATTATTGCTGTTCTTGAGAATGCGGGATTTTGGTGAAACGTAAATAAACACTTCTCCCAGTCTTTTCTTTATGTACGCGACAAGATTGTCAAAGTTGGTACGTTCATATAATACGTCATCAAATAGTGACCCTTGCGCACTTCTCTTGTATAGTTCTCCCTCCCAATCATGCGTCCCAAGAATACTGTCTATTTTCCTCGCTGTTGCCTCATTTGGTTTTTTATCTTTTCTCAAATTGCGTACCAAAGCATTTAGTGGAAACAGATACCATACATCCAGTATCTGTGTCTTACTCGCAGCTTCAAGGATAGACCAATCAAGTTCCAATGCGTAAGGATCTAAAAACATTACACCGCGTTTGTAAACCGACAACGAGGATAAAACTTGTACAAGACTTTTATTGCAATCTTCTTCAATCAGTTTGATCTTTGGCCACTTTTCTGGGAACCTTTTGTTAATGATGTCTGTCAATTCGTTTCTTCTTCCCTCATCAATCTCAATAAAATAATATTCATCGAAATTGCAATTGAGTGCCAACACCGCAGAGCCTGGCACGGTAGAGCCGTCCTTTAATACCGTTGTACCACTTCCCGCAAAAGCATCAATATAAACCAGCTTAACTCGTTGTTTGCTCAAAGCGCGAACATAAAAATTCAAATAGTCTTCGATAACCGTAAGCTTTTCCTTTGTCCATTGTCCACCAAAGTTACTGCCGCTGACTTTTGTTTGTTTTCCCATATAAACCTCATTTCAGTTTGTCACACATGGATAGGAGTTCTTCGAGCTTGGCGACGATGCGCTTCCGCTCGGCAAGAAAAGCGCTGAAATTACTGCCCATAGTATACAGCAATGGGATGAATCACACAAATTCTTTCCTTCGTCGATGATAGAATGGCCCTTAAGCCTGCGTTCGCAGCTTGTTGAACTGAACCAAACATGCTATTTGTCGCTGGTTGAGTATCCTCACGGATTACATTCGTTACCATTCCGACGCAAGTCATCTCACCACCATACTTAAATCCAAGATTTGTGTAGTCAATTCGGAAATACTTATCATCTAAAGGAATCAGAAAGCCGTCACCAGAATAAAGCATGCGGTTATAAGGAATCAATCCTCTCATCACTTTTAATAGAGACTGCGCCTCTTTATGCTGGTTTTCTGTTTCTTTTACTGCAGCAAGTGCCTTTGCCCTTTGAAAACCAGCCCCTTTCTCTTGTCTTGCTGGATTCTGGGTCGGCTGATTCCTTTGAACAGAATCCTTCTCTTGCTTTTTTATCCATTCAACAATTCCATCTTTTGAAAATAGCCTTTCAAGATAGTCGAAATCAACGCAATCAAAGCGGCTCTTCAGAATAACATAGTCTCCTTCAGCAACCTCCTCATCCGTTCGTTTAATATCTGGTTGTATGTAATTGAATGCGATATCAAACGCTGCATCATGTAGAGTCTTTTCCTCCATCTCTCTTTTGGCGAAGTGATCCGCTCTTTGGCTTTCCGTTGTTATGTCAGCTCGAATCCCAGCAGACGCATTCAACGCTTTTAAGAACGATGCTCCTCCTTTAAGGTCTGCACCTAAAGAAGCATTTTCTTGGGATGAATTGTCTTCTCCCTTACTTATTTCGCTGGTCTGCTGAATGATTATACCCTTCTCAGATTGGGCAATAATCGAATTAACGATATCATTGTCAAGATATAGAAACTGTTTCATAAACTCACCTCATTTCAGTTTGTCACACAGCGGCAGGAGTTCTTCGAGCTTGGCTACGATGCGCTTTTGCTCGGCAAGGGGCGGCAGCACAACTATGGTTTTCGCAATTGCATCCAAAACCCAGTTCTTGTTCCCAATGCCGCGCGTGTTTTCAGAAGCTTGTTCTTGTACCAAAGGGCTTTTAAGCAGATAGTACAGAAACTTTTCATCAATACAATTATGATTGTATTTAAGCAACGCAACACTAACAAACAAGCTAAACTGCTCATCTGTATCTATAATCGCTGGAACACCTGTTGTACCAACTTTTGAAAGGAGCATGTCTCCTCGCATCGGATCGCATCTTTCAAACAGTTCCTCGTGTTCCGCAACAGTTATATACTTTGTATTATTAAGCGAAAGCACACCACTGCTCATATCCTTTACAGATACAAACTTCACACCATTTTGTGCATATTTCGGTGTTCTGTGCGTTCCATCCGTAAGTTTGTTTAAAACGCTACCTAAGAACGCCCATTTCCAAGATTGCGGGATTTCATAAGGGACAATGTCCTCAGTCGGTATTCCCAAAGTCTCAATACGCTTATCCTTTTTTAGCTTGCCGGAGCGAATGAGAGACTGCTTCTCGGCTTGAATCTGACGATAGAGTTCTTCGCCGGTGCCTTCCTCGGGGCGCTGCTCAACGAGCTTGCCCTGAATAGCAAGCTGTAAGAGCGATTTTTGCATATCTCCCGGGAACCGCTTGTTGAAATCCTCCAGTCGCGTCCACGCCTGCTCATACCGGTCGATCAATGGCAGCAGTTCCTCTATCTTGGCAACGATGCGCTTCTGCTCTGGGAGTGGCGGTATGGGCAGAAGGATATCTTTCAGTTTCTTTATGCTGACTCCGCCAATAATCCCTGTCATATTATCTGCAAAAGCGCTCTTAAATGCAAAGCTTTGCAGAAAGAAAAACACGTAGTAATTAAGCAGGGTTTTCGGCTGAAACATACAGAGTTTGTTCCCAAAGCATACATCTCGATCAAGAATGGCTATTTTTCTTCCAGCACTGCCTCCCTCAATGCACATAAGAATTGAGCCTTTATATGCTTTCCTAAAATCATTTTCGTATGGAATTCGCACACCATTTTCATAAACAACAGTTTGGCTAAACGTAACATCTTTTGTACCTATATAGTCAAACCCTTCTGTGAGACCTTCATACTTTGATTTTTTCTCACTCTCAGAAATGCTATTTCCGGTATACATCTCGCAGCAATCCCCTATTTTTGCCCATCTCCATGTTTCCGGTATTTCAAAAGGAGCTTCCGAAAGCACAAATGCAGCTTTTTCTGTAACCTGTTCTTCTTGGCGCTGTTCCACAAGCTTACCCGAAATGGCAAGCTGAAGGATGCTGTTTTTCAGCTCTTGCGGGGTCATAGTTCCGCTCTCCCGAGTTTTGCTTTGATTTCCTCCAGTACGCGATCGATCTCCGCGTTCAGGGAGGCGCGTTCCGTTTCATAGCGCTGAATCAGCGAGAACGGATCAAGGATCTCTTCCTCCTCATGCGGATAGCCGCATTGGTCGAAGTTGTAGCCGAGGTCTTCGGAAAGCTGCTTTGCCGTAAACTTCTTCGCCTTATCAAACCCGTCCTCCGTCAGTTCCTTCCGATCGCTCCACCATTCGACAGCAGGTGCAAAATGCTCCAGCTTCATCGGCTTGGTCTTGCTGAAATGCTTATAACCCTCCGGCATATCGAGGCGATAAATCCATGTCTCTTTCGTCGGATGAGTACGATCAAAGAACAAGATATTGGTGGTGATGGATGCATACGGCGAAAAGACGCTTGCCGGCATACGAATGATCGTATGCAGATTGAACTCGGAGAGCAGTTTCTTTTTGAGATTGATCTTTGCTCTGTCCGTACCGAACAGGAAACCATCCGGCAAAATTACAGCCGCGCGTCCGCCCTGCTTCAGGCGATACATAATGACAGCCATAAAAAGATCAGCAGTTTCGGAACTTGCAAGATCGTTCGGGAAATGGTTCTTGACCTCCGTCTTTTCGCTGCCGCCATAGGGCGGATTCATCAATACAACGTCGAACTGATCGTCCTCGGTATAATCCAGAACGTCTTTCAGCAGGGAGTTGTCATGATAGACCTGCGGGACGTCCAGCCCGTGCAGCAGCATGTTGGTGATGCAGAGAATGTACGGAAACGGCTTTTTCTCGATCCCATAGATGGAAGAATTATATTCTGCCTGATCGGATGTATTATGGATTTCCTTTGCCAACTGCTTTAACCAGCTCGTAATAAAGCCGCCCGTGCCTCAGGCAAAGTCCGCCATCTTTTCACCGATCTTCGGCTGAATCATCTGCGCCATGAAATCCGTCACCGCGCGAGGCGTATAAAACTCACCGGATGAACCTGCGCTTTGCAGTTCCTTCAGGATGGATTCATAGATCTCGCCGAAAACATGGCTCTCTTCATAGTCGCCGAGATCCACTTCGTCGATGATATTGATGACCTGCCGAAGGAGAACGCCGTCCTTCATATACTGGTTGGCATCCTCGAAGGCGCTGCGAACGATCGCCTTTTTAATCGGCGTGTTGACATCGACCTTAACGCCCGGCATCAGAATGTTGCCGTTGCTGTCCAGAACGTCTTTCCCCTTCAGAACCGGAAACAGCGTATTATTGACGAAGTCCAGCAGCGCATCGCCCGTCATGCCCTTTCCGGTTTCGTCGTGCGCCCAGTTCATCCAGCGGCAGTTTTCCGGGATGATGGAAACATAGTTGTCCTCGTCGATCTCCCAGTCCTGCTCCTTGGCGTCATAGACCTTCAGAAACAGCATCCACGCGATCTGCTCGATGCGCTGTGCGTCGCCGTTGATGCCCGCGTCGTTGCGCATGATATCCCGCAGTCGCTTTACAAATCCTGATAAGTTACTCATTGTTAATCCCTCATCGCGTTCCACTTCTCAAGAAGCGGAACAAAAACATCATAGAACTTTTTGCTCCACTCTGCGTGGAACTTCGCCATCTGCGTCCAGCTGCTTTCGTCGTCAATTCCGACTGTATCGATGTGATAATTCACATACGAAGCTTTGCCTTCAAATCTCCACCAATTCATAGGTTCGCCCAGTTTTGCTTCAATCTCATCTTTTCTTGCATAAAGGAAATCAAAGGCAGATTTATTCAGATCCCTGTTGTATTTGCCGAGCGTCAGTTCAACCGCAGCGCTGTTCATCTTTGCCACGCAGGTAATCCAGAATCCGCTGATTCCCATGGACCCGTTGATCCAGTTCTGCTTGCTGGTTGACACATTCCTGAACGAGCCCGTTGCACCATGTGCAGATTTGATGTACTCTAAGGCGATGGCCCAGTATCTGCGTCTTATCTCATAGCGAGTGCCAGCTTCTTCTTCCTTCTGCTCTTCGTTCTGATCTTTCAGGTAGAACACCAATCCTTCGGGATTCTGTCCGTATTCTTTAAAGAATTTCCTAAGCACTGTCAGCTTTGTATTCGTGCTGGTATTCCTTTCCAAATAAATATCCTTATCGATTTCTAACGCGCCGCGCAGATTCGCAGGGTTATCGCTCACATATACGTCCAGCTCGTCTCCGGAATTGTGCGAATGCGCCAATCTTGTCAAGACAGACTTGTCGTCTGCATGGAGGATTTTGATGACCTGTGCCATCATTGTGATCCAACTATCTACCGGCTGTTCAGTATTCTTGAATCCAAACCGTACGATCTCACGTCCGCTGAGATCCACATCATCCTCCAGCGTATAGGAATCCAACTGCTTTTCCGCCGGTTTGTATTTCGTCTCTGGGATCGACCAAATGCTCAATGCCCGTGAAACAAGGATGCCGCATCGTTCTTCCAATTCTGCAAGGGTCCACTGACTTTGATTTGCAATCCATGTATTCATACGCAAACCACTTTGACGGAAGCCCTTATCCATATCCCGTTTATCTGCAAAAGAATTGTTGCTGTACTTGGAATTGTACGCTGTCAATGTCAGATTCGCGATGCGGTGGAGCCACGTTTCATGGATTTCTTCATAATCCTCCCCTAACGAAGCAACCCACTGCGGCGTCAAATGCTGCGGCATAATATGCTCGATAGAATAGGTTCCTTCATCAAGGTGACTGTAAATGTCCTTGTCCTCATCGATGCCATAGTTTTCGAAGCGTTCCAGGATGTACGCCTTATTCTTGATGTTCATAAGATAAATCTGCCGGGTTCCCATTGCCTCTGCAAATTCATCGTCACGGGGGAAACGTCCTCTTTCGTTTTTGGCAAGCAAGGCATACTTAAACTTCTCCAGATAGTCAGCCTCCGTGCCGTCGTATCGAATAATCTCTCGGTGAAGCATCAGGAAGATTTTGTTCAATGCATTTGTCGGTAGATCGCAGATGCTTCTGCGGAACAAATAGTTCTCGGTGAATAAGAATATCTCCCGCGCCTCCTGAAGTGTGAGTGCAGGCGACTCCTTCGCCGTCATCCGAAGCACTTCGAGGAAGAACGGCCTTGTGATCGTTGTTTCCAAACGGTTAAGACGATAGATGCATGCGTTGAGTTTCTTGTCTGCGGATTGCCCTTTCAGTAGGATTTCGTACCATCTTGCATAGTTCAGTAGGTCTTTCAGCAGTGCTTCTGTTTCAAAGCTATTCTCCTCGACATATGCCTTAAAGGTAACGTATACTCTGCTAAGGGAAGGAATCGCCTGTTGTTTCACGCTGAGATAATCCCGGATAAACAGGCTGACATCGTAATTTGTGCAGAGTTCAATCTTGTTCCAGTATTTTTCGTAATAGTCATTCTGTTTTGCCGGCGGCAACCCCATCAATATGAAATTACGGATCTTGTCGCCTTCGCTGAGAGCCATGCCGGTAGAGTTCAAGCTTTCAAAGATCAGCTGAGGATCATCATCTGCCGTCAACTCAATATTAATGATCTCCAGTGTAAACAAGGAGTCATACAGTTCTTCTATCGTAATCTCTTCTTTTTGGATCCGATTGTAAAAGTACTCGAAGTTATACGTTAGATTTGACTGTTTGTCATTTTCGTCATCCACATCAAACAGTTTTTCAAACGCTTTCCTATCATCCTTTACCGGCTTCAGCTTGATCCGGGTTTCCTTCGGTTGATGTTTGTCCACGAGGTAGTCTTCATAGATCTCCTGTGCCATGGTTCTGGTTTGAGGATGCACTTTTCCCTCTTTGATGAGATTATACATGGCAAGCAGCAGCAACGATACCGTTGTCAATCGTTGCTGTCCATCAATCACAAGATATTCAGTGAATCTGCCATTCGGTTGATACGAGGAAACAATACTGCCGAAGAAATGGCTGCGACGTTTGTTTCGGACGACTTTTACCAAATCGTCATACAACTGCTTACAGTTCTCCGTCTTCCAATCATAGTTGCGCTGATACACAGGAATAACGAAGCGTTTTTTTGCACCTTCCATATATTCCAACAGTTTTGTTTCCGACCCCTTCATTGTGCCCTCCTCTATCTATCACGCTATGGTGTACAGTTCTTTCTCTAACTCTTTTACGGCTTCCAAATAGCCCGCTTTGCCCCCGAATAAACGAACGATCTTGGATGGTGCACCGAATCGTTTGATTGGATCGAGGCGCAGGATGTCCGTACTTTCAATTTCGTAGATGCCGGCGTTCATATACTTTTCCAGCAAAGCCTCCAGCACCTCTCTTGCCGCACCGCTGTAGCGGCTGAGGAAATCACGTTTCTTGACATTGTTTGCACGCTCGCGGCGCGTCAGCGGCTTCTTATCGAACGCCACATGGCAAATGAAATCATAGTCGTCCACATCGGACATGCCGTGATCGGCTTTCATCTGCTCCAGGTCGATTCCTTTTTCCAGCAGAAGATCACGGATCGCTGTTTTCTTGTCTTCCTTCGTCCAATGCCGGATGAAAGCGTCGAGTGAAGCGAACCTTCCGAGAATGTTGGACTTGGTATAATCCTCGATACTCTCCTGACGCAACAGTTTCCCATTGGCATCGTAGACGGACACGAGTTTTTGCGTGATATATACCTGCTGATCTTCCGTTGAAATGAACGGGACGACTTTCGGATCATCCTTCGGATCTTTCGGATCGCCATTCGGTTTTTGCGGTGGCTGGTGATTCGGATCATAGTCTATATCCATTTCAATCGGACCATCCCAATCGGGATCGGCAAACATGCGCGTGACGTTGCGGAAATCCATGACAACGAAGCTCATCTTGCCTTCCTTTTCCCGAAGTCGTGTACCGCGTCCGATAATCTGCTTAAACTCTGTCATGGAGCCGATCATCTCATCAAGGACAATCAGCTTGGTCATCTTACAATCCGCGCCCGTGGAAAGCAGTTTGGACGTCGTGGCAATGACAGGATACTTCGAGGAAACGGAAATGAAGTATTTCAGCTTACTCTTTCCCGTGTCATCGCTTCCGGTGATTCGAACGACATAGTCCGGGTTTTTCTGCATCATATCGGCGTTCAACACTGCAAGCATATCCCGCATTCTCAGCGCAGCGTCTTCAGTCGGACAGAACACGATCGTTTTCGACATACGATCCGTTGCTTTCAGGTAAGCCGTGATCTCCGATGCGACCTGACGGATGCGATCTTCTATAACGATGTTCGTATCATAGTCGAAGTTGTTGTAGATACGATCCTCAATCACGTTACCGAAATAGTCCAATTGACCCTTGCGGGGACGCCAGCCGTCGCTGATACTCGTTTGCACGTTGATCACCCGGAACGGGGCCAGGAAGCCATCGTCAATGCCTTCCTTCAAGCTGTACATATAGATCGGCTCACCGAAGTAATGGATATTGGAGATATACTTCGTTTCCTTCGGCGTTGCTGTCATGCCGATCTGCGTTGCGGTTTCGAAGTATTCCAAAATCCGACGCCAACGGCTGTCCGCCTTTGCCGATCCGCGATGGCACTCATCAACAATGATCAGATCGAAGAAATCCGGCGAGAACAGTTCGCTGAAATGCTCCTGATCATCATCGCCGATCAACTGCTGATACAGTGAGAAATACACCTGATGCGATGTAATCGTCGTGCGATCATCCTTCGCTACGTTAATCTTGTGAATGACCTTTTCAAGCGGTGCAAAGTCCTGCATGATGGATTGGTCGACAAGTATATTGCGATCCGCAAGATACAGGATCTTCTGCTTCATGCCGCTTTGCAGCAAACGATAGACGATCTGAAACGCAGTATAAGTTTTGCCGGTACCGGTTGCCATGACCAGCAATAGCCGCTGCTGTCCGTTAGCAATGGCTTCGACGGTACGATTTACAGCAATGCGTTGATAATAACGAGGCGGATATGTAGTCTGGCTGCTGTAATACGCCTGCTTACGAATCTGTTCCTGCTGCGGGGTAACGCCTTTTTCGAGATTGAAGCGCGCGATCAGTTCTTGCGGCTTCGGGAACTCGTCCAAGCCGAGATCTCGTTCTTGCCCGGTGATAAAATCATGCTCACGAAAACCGTCGCCGTTGGAACTGTACGCAAACGGCAAATCCAACATGGTCGCATAAGCCATTGCCTGCTGTAAGCCGAACGATACGCTGTGATTGTTATCTTTCGCTTCCACGATTGCAATCGGATTATTTGCGCAGATATACAGCATATAATCCGCTTTCTTAGGCGTCTCTCGCACAACAAGATTGCCACGCAGATTCACCTTACCGTCGGTGAATTTCACGGCTGTCTCCATCGTAATCCGATCCTGCCAACCACGGTTCAGCAAAGCAGGGGTTATGTAATTGAGCTTGATGTCCTCTTCAGTCATCTGTTTTTTCGGTATAATCGGGCTCATGTTTCCTCCAAGAGTAGTCTTACAACTCCGTTTCATTCATTCGAAAGCAATGCCTTCACCATTTTTGATGAATTTGAAGTAGATGTATATCAGTGCTATCGCATAGTCGAAAGAATTCCTGCTGTATACACACTTACGGCGGCAATCTTACGACGCAAGTCTCCGCCAGAAAATGTCGTTGCCGCACGCCAGTTCCAAAAAACGGTTCTCAATGCGCTTCGTCTCATTTTTTGAAGAAATCAAGCTCGTCCTTCATTTCCCATTCGTCTGTGAACACCTCGCCGTGATCCGCTGCGCATTTTTTATTTGACCTACTGTTCCATACTGACCCCATACTAATAGATAATAATATTATACCATATACTCCCTCGCTTGAAAAGTATCAAACGACAGAAAGCGCCCTTTATGATAAGAGCGTCTGCCGTCCCATGTATTTGTCTGCGGTGGCAAGGCATGGCACGCCGTCAGTCATC
>JAEEGL013581036.1_pt1 | contig 12166 bp, 7 predicted proteins | sample 9134231 | NCBI WGS metagenome assembly JAEEGL01 (sample SAMN16246548, study PRJNA631951) | gut metagenome | biome: gut microbiome; feature: rumen; material: fiber-attached | host: Bos | place: Iran: Karaj | collected 2018-10
ACGATCAAACGGTTTGAGGATTCGATCCGGAAATCCTTTGCACCGCAGGATTACGAAAATCTGCTCCGGCTGCTCGAAAAATTCTGCGATACGATGGAGCAGGAGCAGACAGAAAGGAAGGGACCCGAAACATGATGAAATATATCAAACGGTTGGGACGGTGCGTCCGGGAATACAAGGGACTGTCCATCCTGACGCTTCTGTTTATGGTCGGAGAAGCGGTGATCGAATGTTTCATTCCGTTCATCACCGGCGTATATCTGATCAATAAGATCCAGCATAGCGGCGGAAATCTGGACATCGGTTATATCGTGAAGATCGGAGTTTTGCTGGCGGGCATGGCGATCTGCTCGCTCCTGTGCGGCGGGCTGGCGGGGTTGACCTGTGCCAAAGCATCCGCGGGATTTGCCAAGAACCTGCGGCACGACCTGTTCTGCAAGGTGCAGGGCTTCACCTTCCGCAATATCGACAAGTTTTCTTCTGCGTCGCTCGTGACGCGGCAGACCACCGACGTCGCCAACGTCACGATGTCCTACATGATGCTGATCCGTACGGCGGTACGAAGCCCGCTGATGCTGATTTTTTCGATCGTGATGGCGACGATCGCCTGCGGATGGCTTTCGCTGCTTTTCGTCGTCGTAGTTCCGGTTCTGTTGATCGGATTTCTTCTGATTTTCCGGCGGGCAATGCCGGCTTTCCGCCGCGTTTTCAAAAAATACGACCGGCTCAACGAATCGATTGAAGAGAACGTGCGCGGAATGCGCGTCGTCAAAGGATTTTCCCGCGAAGAATACGAGAAAAAGAAGTTTGCCGGCGCCTCGGACGCCATTTGCGAGGACTTTACCAAAGCCGAACGGATCGTCGCGTGGAATACGCCGCTGATGAACTTCTGTATGTATTTCAACATGATCTTTACGCTGTTGATCGGTTCCTGGCTTGCCATCGCAAAACCGCAGACCGGAATCGAGATCGGACAGATCTCCATGATGCTGACCTACGGGATGCAGGTTCTTATGGCGCTGATGATGTTCTCAATGATCTTCGTTATGGTCACGATCTCGGTCGAAAGTGCCAAGCGGATCTGCGAGGTCCTCGAAGAGGAACCGGACATGAAGAATCCCGACGATCCGGTCGGCACGGTCGCCGACGGTTCGATTGATTTTGACGGCGTTTCCTTCAAGTATTCCGCCGAAGCGCAGAATTTCGCGCTTTCGGGAATCGATCTGCATATTCCGTCCGGCGCAACGGTCGGGATCCTGGGCGGAACCGGTTCGAGCAAATCGTCGCTGGTGCAGTTGATCCCGCGGCTCTACGACGCGACCGAAGGCGTCGTGCGCGTAGGCGGCGTCGACGTGCGCGATTACGATATGGAAACGCTGCGCGACGCGGTCGCGATGGTACTGCAAAAGAACCTGCTGTTTTCGGGCACCATCCGTGAGAATCTGCGCTGGGGCAACGAGAACGCTACCGACGAGGAAATGATCGAGGCGTGCAAACTTGCGCAGGCGGACGATTTCGTCCGTTCCTTCCCGGACGGTTACGATACCTATATCGAACAGGGCGGAACCAACGTATCGGGCGGTCAGAAACAGCGGCTCTGCATTGCGCGCGCCCTGCTCAAAAAACCGAAGATCCTGATTCTGGACGACTCGACCAGCGCGGTGGACACCAAGACCGACGCACGGATCCGCGCCGGGTTCAAGACCTATATTCCCGAAACGACCAAAATCATCATTGCCCAACGGGTTGCTTCCTTGCAGGACGCCGATCTGATCCTCGTGATGGAAAACGGTAAGATCGCGTCGATTGGAAAACACGAGGAACTGCTGCAAAACAGCCCGATCTACCGGGAAATTTACGAACAGCAGACGCATGGGAACGGAGGGGACGAAAATGAACCGTAAAATGACGATTCCGCGAGGCGGCGGACGCTCCGGTGCGCAGATGCGAGCAAAACCGAAAATGGACTTCCGGATTCTCGGCAGAGTGATCCGGATGCTGTTCCGGTTCTATCCGCGTATGGTGCCGATCTCGATCCTCTGTATTCTGTTCGCGGCAATCACGGCGGCGATCCCGGCAATCTTTTTACAGCGGGTGACCGAAGCGATCGGAAACGCGTTTGAGAGCGGAGCAACTTGGGAAGTCGCGAAACAGAAGATCGTTCCGCAGGTCCTGCTGCTGATCTCGCTCTACGGACTCGCGCTGATCGCCGTTGCGCTGGAAACCCAGCTCTCCGCCTATATTACGCAGGGATTTCTTTCCAAAATGCGCAAATCCATGTTCAACGGGATGCAGAATCTTCCGATCCGCTATTTTGATACCCACCGGCACGGCGATATCATGAGTTACTATACCAACGATATCGATACCCTGCGTCAGTTGATCGGACAGTCTTTCCCGACTCTGATCCGTTCGGGGACGATCGTCCTTTGCGTATTCTTCATCATGCTTTGGTTCAGCGCATGGCTGACGCTGATCGTAGTCGGGGGCGTGATCCTGATGTTTCTGGTATCCGGAAAACTCGGCGGCGGATCGGCAAAATTCTTTATCCGTCAGCAGAAATCATTTGCGGCGGAAGAGGGTTATATTCAGGAAGCCATGAACGGACAGAAAGTTATCAAGGTGTTCAATCACGAAACGAAGTCCATCGAAGAATTTGACAATCTCAACGGTGAACTGTTTCGGAACGCCTACCGTGCGCACGCCTACGCCAATATGCTCGCGCCGATCATTATGAATATCGGAAATCTGCTCTACGTGGTGTGCATCATTGCCGGATCCCTGTTGGTCGTCAACGGCGCGTTCAATCCGAGTCTCGGACTGCTGTTCGGGAAAACCGCTTCGCATCTGTCGGGCGCGACCGGCATCAGTATTATCGTGATCTTCCTCTCTATGACCAAGCAGTTTACCGGAAACATCAACCAGGTCACGCAGCAGATCAACTCGATCGTGATGGCGATGGCAGGTGCCGGGCGCGTCTTTTCCCTCGTGGACGAACTGCCCGAAGCCGACGACGGTTACGTCACGCTCGTCAACGCGGAGATCGACGCGGACGGTAAGATTACCGAAGTCGATCACCATACCGGACATTGGGCGTGGAAACATCCGCACGGAGACGGTACGCTGACCTATACCAAGCTCGAAGGCAACGTCTGCCTGACCGACGTGGACTTTGCCTACGAGGAAGGAAAACCGGTTCTGCACGACGTGTCGATCTATGCCGAACCCGGACAAAAAGTCGCATTCGTCGGCGCGACCGGAGCGGGAAAGACCACGATCACGAACCTGATCAACCGTTTCTACGACATCGCCGACGGAAAGATCCGCTACGACGGCATCAATATCAATAAGATCCGCAAATCCGATCTGCGCCGTTCGCTCGGCATCGTGCTGCAGGAAACCAACCTGTTCACGGGAACGGTCATGGAGAATATCCGCTACGGAAATCTCGAAGCGACCGACGAAGAGTGCGTCCGCGCGGCAAAATTGGCGGGTGCCGACGACTTTATCACCCGCCTGCCGAACGGATATCATACCGAACTTTCCAATAACGGCGCAAACCTCTCGCAAGGACAGCGGCAACTTATCGCCATCGCGCGTGCAGCGGTTGCCGATCCGCCGGTTATGATCCTCGACGAGGCGACCTCGTCGATCGATACCCGTACCGAAGCGATTGTCCAGCGCGGTATGGACGCGCTGATGAAAGGACGGACGGTGTTCGTAATCGCCCATCGCCTTTCTACCGTGCAGAATTCCGACGTGATCATGGTTCTGGATCACGGCAGAATCATTGAGCGCGGAAGCCACGAAAAACTGCTCGCCCAGAAAGGGCAGTATTACCAACTCTATACCGGCGCATTTGAACTCGAATAACGGCAAGCCGCGGGAATTTTTACGCTCCCGCGGCTTTTTTTACGCCATTATTTAGAATAAGACTTGTTTTTATTATAAAATTTAAGGTGAGAAAGGAAAGTCGGATGATAAGATGATGGTAAAAAATAAGCAAAAAAAGGTTTGGAAAAGGGCAGGAAAAAAGACCCTTCCGTGAAAATTGTTTCCTGCTGTTCCATAAATAAAATATTGTAGGAATGAGCGCTTTATTTTTTTTGGTTTCAAATATCTTAAAATAGTTTCCAAAAACACAAAAATATTTCTCTTTACAGGAATTCCGCTGGGTGATATAATGAAACTGTCGGAAAAAGGTTTTCGACAAATCAGAATTGGAGGGTCTACATATGTTCAAAAAAATGTTTGCGCTGATCCTTGCAGTTGCCATGATCGCGGCGGTTTGTACCGTTTTGCCGGTCTCGGTCGCGGCGGATGATCCGACGGGCGGACCGTCGGTATGGAGCGGGAAAGCCAATATCAAATGGTACGTGGAAGGAAAGGCGGCGGGCGCCGAGGAATGGCACATCCAAACCGCGGAAGAACTTGCGGGTCTTGCCTGGATCGTCGGCGCGGGAAATCCGAAAGCGTGCTATACAGGAGTCTATTATGACGCGGAGTATAACGTTCTCGGTTTCAAAAGAACCGATAATTCCGAGCAGAAGCCCTATGCGGAAAGCAGTCGTTGTTATAAACCGAAGAGCAACGACGGTTCCACACTGATCGACGGGCACGATTTCCTCTACGAAACCGTTTATCTCGACGCTGATATTCTGCTCAACGTGGGCAACGCGGCGGATTGGGCGGAAACCGCGCCAGCGAACGTATGGTTTCCGATCGGCGGATGCATCAACCCCAGTGCCGAAGAGCCCGGATTCAACGGAATCTTTGAAGGCGAAGGACATACGATCAGCGGCGCGTATTACAGCACGGACGATAAGGAATACTTTGCGGTCGGGCTTTTCGGCTATGCCGGAAAGAGCGGTGCACCCCAGTTCAAGAATCTCAAACTGAAAAATTCCTTCTTCCGGAGCGGTCAGGCAACCGGCACGATCTGCGGTCGTTCCAATAAACCGATCACGATCAGGAACTGCCAGGTCGAGGATTGTATCGTGATCAACCATTCCGGACAGGGCGGTGGTCTTGTCGGAGGCGTTTTTAACGGCAACGCACTGTTTGAAAATTGCCAGCTCAAAAACGTTTCGGTCGAAGCGACCCGTTACGTAGGCGGATTTGTAGGTTGCGTGAACGGCGTGAGCGTCACGGTGAAAAACTGCAGCATCACCGGCACCGTTACGGCGAGAGCGATCGAAGTGGTAAAGGACGATGAAAGCATCGCCTATACGTTTGGCTGTGAAGCCGGTATCGTGATCGGTCGTGCGGCAGGCGGATCGTATGACGTGGAGAAATTCTGGTCTGACGTCACCGTCAGTCAGTTCGGCAAGCCGGAAGATCAGAACACCGCCGCCTATAACAAGGCGCGTGCCGGCGTGATCTTTGCGGGATCCGGCAACAGTGATACCTATCCGCCGTACGCCATTGAATCGATCTATTGCGTGAAGAAGTTCAACGCGGTGGAAGTGGTCGGCATCGACGAGATCGAAGGCGCGAAGATTCTGGATCCCTATGATTTCGTGATCGTCACGACCGAGGATCTGCTCGGAGCAAACGCCGAAGATACGCTGGCGGAATTTCAGTTTGGCGAGATTTGGGAAGCGACCGAAAGCGGTTATCCCGAGATCAAGTTTGCGCAACTCACGCAAGCCGACATCGATGCGCGCACACAGGACGATCCCGGCGAGGGGGACGAACCGGAGTTCAACCCGACGCCCGTGAAGCCATCCAAAGATACCGACAATCAGCCCGGATCGACTGCTACGCCGGATAATACGGCGACAGAAGCCGCGCAGGAAAAGAAGAAGGGGTGCGGCAGCGTGATTGCGGGACTTCCCGTGATCGGTATTCTCGCGTTCGCGGGTGTTGCCGTTGCCCGGAAAAAGAAAGAAGATTGAGAGAATCCGATTTGCCGATGCCCGCGGACATCGGGATGAAGTACCGTAAGAAGAGGAGAATTACATGAAGAAATTTTTAGTGCTTTTTCTTGTGGCGGTCATGCTCGTGGGCTGTTTTGCCGGCTGTAACGGGGCAAAAGGAAACGATACGCAAACCACCAAAAAAGCGAACGATGACGGGAACGTCCGGTTGCCCGTCGCCGATTATTCCGACAGAACCTATACCGTTCTCTATCGGGACCTTCCCGACTACCGGGCGGAATGGGTCGCGGAAGGCGAGGAAACCGGACAGGTGATCGGTGCGGCGGTCTATTCCAGAAACGCGGCGGTTGAAGAGCGCTACGGCGTCTATCTGGATTTTGAAACCGGACGCGCGCCTGCGCAGGCCGTTGCGGGAGATTTTGAAAACAATTTCCAGGCAAAGATCGACAAAACGGTCGCGGCGGGAGATGACGTCTATCAGTTGGCGGCGGGATATACCTACCGTCTTGCCACCATTTCCACGCAGGGAAATTTTCTGAACTGGTATTCGATGCCGAATATCAACCTTGACGAGGATTGGTGGAATACCGACTTTTTCACGTACGCCACCTATAAAGGGTGTTGCTATATCGGAGCCGGTCCGCTTTCCCTTACGCATATGAAAGCATCCGCCTGCATCTTTTTCAACATCAACCAGTTGGATGAGTATATTCCGGATGGGACCGCAAAAGTCTTTCAACAGGTCCGGGACGGGACATGGACGATCGATCGGCTGATGGAATATGCCAAAGATTGTACGCCTGAAACCGTCGGCTCGGATGAACAGAAGTACGGCTTTTCCTGCGATCAGAACCAGTGTACCGACGCGTTCATCTATGCGTTCGATATGAAGATCACCACCTACGATTCGGAAGGAACTCCGAAGATCAAGTCGATCAACGCGAGCAACCCGCTCGTGGACGTCTACGACAAGTTGAAGACCTTCATCGGATCGGAGTCCTATTACAGCGTAAAGGTCGGGGAAGACCCGGATACCTATCTCGACGGCATGGTCGGGATGTTCAAGCTCGGCAGAACCGTCTTCGCGGCGGGGATTCTGGATCGTGCTTCCGGTATCCGGACGGATTATCCCGAGATCGAATACGGGATTCTGCCTTATCCGAAGTGGAATGAGGATCAGAGTAAGTATTACACCTACAAAACCGATTCGCATACCTCTTTTGCCATTCCGAAATCGGTGAAAGACAAAGAGTTCGTGGGAACGATCACCGAAGCGATGGCGTATTACAGCAACCGGTATGTGAAGGACGCGCTCTATAACGTCGTTCTGAAATACCGTGACGCGACCGACGCGGAATCTTCCCATTGCGTGGATCTGATCCTTGACGGCGGACGTTTTGATTTCGCCAACATCTACGCGGGGGCGTGGGGCGATCAGCAAAGTCCGGCGCATCTGTTCCGGCAATGCCTCAAGGACGAGAACAAACCGAGCATCGTCAAAGCGTTCAGCGCGGAAAAAAGCAGGTATGACGCGGTTTTGACCGATCTGTTGAATAATTTCAAAATCGAAGAATAAAAAACCAGATCAGCGGAAGCGGACCGATCTCCGTTTCCGCTGATCTTGAAAAAAGCGGAGAATCTATGAAACGGAAAATTGCGATCATTCTGATGCTTGCCGTACTGCTCACGGCGTTGAGCGGCTGTTCGGCGTGCACCAGGAAAAAGAAAGGCAAGATCGTCGGAACGATCACCGAAACGTCGGGCAGCAGTGCGGCGCCGACCTGCTGGCAGCCCGAAACGGCGAGCGCACGTGCGGAACTCGACGCAACCTATCTGCAGAAATACGAGAACACGCAGGCGTTTGCCGAAGTGAATCCAACCGGAACGGTCTATTATATCTCCTCTCAGAACGGGACCAATTCCGGCGACGGGAAGTCTTCTGCAAAAGCGTGGAAATACTGTTCCAAACTGGAATCTGCCACGCTGAATCCGGGTGATACGGTTCTGTTCGAGTGCGGGAGCGTTTTCCGGGAGCAAATCACCCTGAAAAGCGGAGTTACCTATTCCTCTTACGGGGAAGGCGCGAAACCGATCTTCTACGGTTCGATCAACGCGTCCAAATCCTCCCAATGGCAGGAAGTCAGCGGTAAATCGGGGCTTTATCAATATACGGGTACGGTCAGCGAGCAGTATAACGATATCGGGAGCATCTGTTTTGACGGCGGTGAGGCATGGGGCATCAAAATGCTGAAACTGAGAGATTCTGACAAAACGCTGAAACTGACGAACGTCAGCAACGGACTCGAAACTTTTTCGGAAATTCCGAGTTACGCGTTTTCCTCCGGAAAGGATCTCTCGACCTACGATCTGACCTTCTATCACGATGAGTCCGGCAGAATCTATCTTTACAGCGCCAAAGGCAATCCGGGCGACCGGTTCCGCTCGATCGAGATGGGACAGCACAAAATGATATTCAGCGGGAGCAACGTGAAGGATGTCACGATCTCGAATATCGATTTCCGTTGCTCCGGGACCTTTGCCATCCGTACGCAGGTGTGCGAAAATCTGACCGTGAAAAACTGCAGTTTCTTCTTCATCGGCGGAAGCGTTCAGTCGGATTACGGTGAGTGGAGAAATTACGATACGCGGCTCGGCAACGCGATTGAGAACTGGAACGGATGCAACGGCATGACCGTCGAAAACTGCTATTTCAGTCAGGTCTACGACACCGCCATGACCACGCAATCCAACAGTCAAGTGGATATGAAAAACGTGGTTTATCGCAACAACGTAATCGAAAACGTATGGTTCGGGATCGAACTTTGGGCAGGTGACGAAAACGGCGGCTGTCATTTTGAGAACGTCGACGTCAGCGGCAACTATATCACCGGCATCGGCGAGGGCATGACCACGCAGCGACCGGATAAGTTTGAAAACGGCGCCGGGATCGAGGGCTTTATCAAGATCAGCCGCGGTCCGTACGTCGTTGCGAACGCGTCGGTGACAGATAATATCATCGACGGCAGCGTCGGGCGCATGGTACAATGCAACCAGCCGAAAACCGATCAGAACGAAAACGGAGTTCTGTTTGACCGGAACACTTACGTCAATACGGTGAGCGCCACGTTTCTCACCATCGCCGCGGCGTTCCCGAGATACGAAGGGACGAGTACGACCAATAAAAAATACGAATACAAGGTCGTCAAAGAGCTGATTGCCCACGGATTTGAAACGAACGGAACCTTCTACTATTCGGCGGAAACGGGAGATCCCAACGGGCTCGGTTTGATCCAGAATTTCACGATCCGTACCGAAACCGCACCGTCCTATACCTATACGGCGCCGAACGGAACGGTGATCCCGTTCCGGGTGTATCTGCCGGACGACTATACCGAGGGCGGCAACTACCCGCTGATCACCTATCTGAATGTGGAAAATACCAGCGGCAACGATAATTTCGCTCAGGTTACGGCGTCAAGTCTGCTCATGGCAAAGATCGTGATGTGTGGAAAGGCGGTGCTGCTCGTGCCGCAGTGTCCGGCGGGAACTTGGACCGGATTGCCGGTGAACAACGGCAATTATTCGACGGGAGAAACAAGCGAAACCGCGGTGATGAAAGCGGTGGCGGATCTGATCGGAGATATTGAGATTACCTATCAGACCGACGGCAATTTTGCGGTCGGCGTAGACACGGGCGGTTATGCCGCGGCGGATCTGCTTGTACGGCATCAGAACCTGTTGAAGGGCGCGGTGATCCTTTCGGGCGCGGGAGATCCCTCGGCGTCGATCGGAAACGCGAAGACCTGGATCATTCATGCGGAAAACGATAATCTGATTCCGATTGCCGACGCACGCGCGTTGGCTGCCGCATGGAATTCCAAAACCACTTTCTACGGATGGGGATATATCCACGACTGTTGGGAAGACGCTTTCAAGTCCGAGGCGATCCTCGACTGGATCATGGAGAATTTATAATTACCGATTTCAAAAAACGGAGGGAGACGCACCATGAAAAAAGTTTTGATTCTGACGGCAATTCTCGCCCTTCTGGTCGCGCTTTGCGCGTGTACGGGGCAGAAAAAGGAGAGCGAAAGCACGACTGCCGGAAAAGAAACGGATAAGGCGATCGAAAGCACGAAGACACAGGAAGATTCCAACGCCGATCCGGGTACGGATCCCGGAACGAATCAGGATGCGTCGGATGGCTGGACGAAAGTGTATTGAGAGGAATCGGGAAAATGTCTTTTTCATGGCAAGCGGCGACCGGGGATTTTTTGAACGCGTGTCGCGCAAAACGGGATCGGTTGCTCCGTAAGACCGGAGAATTTGCCCCCGTATCGCTCGGAAAGCGGGTTTACTATGTTTCCTCGCAACACGGAAACGACGAAAATGCGGGAACGACCGCCGAAGGGGCATGGAAAACCTGTCAACCGCTGAAAGAAAAATTGGAAAACGGCGATACGGTGCTGTTTGAATGCGGAAGCGTCTTCCGCGAGTCGGTACCAACGGTCAACGGCGTGACCTACGCCGCATACGGAACCGGCGCAAAACCGCGGTTTTACGGTTCGATCGACGCGTCGCGTGCAGAGGATTGGGAACCGGTCGGAGAGCATCTTTACCGCTATCGGGAAGAGATCGACAAATACAACGATATCGGCAACCTTGTATTCAACGGCGGGGAAGCGTGGGGGATCAAGATCCAGAAGCGTACCGATGCCGAAGCCGCGCTCGGACTTTATCAGGTCAGCAACGGAAAAGACTTCTATAAAGAGATCGAGTCCTATGCTTTCACCTGCGGTGAAGACCTTTCGGATCGCTACGATCTTACCTATTTTCACGGTGACGACAATCGTATCTATCTGATCTGCCGCGCCGGAAATCCGGGCAAGGTGTTCCGGCAGGTCGAACTCGGACAGTCGGTCAAAATTTTCATGGCAAGCAACGTCGAGGATATTACGATCTGTAACCTGTCTTTCTCAAACGTCGGCTGTTTCGCGATCCGCACGTCGGGGTGCAAAAATCTGACGGTTCGCAACTGCGATTTCTCTTTCATCGGCGGCGCGATCCAGTTTGGTTATATCGATCCGTGGAGAAACTACCGGACCCGTTACGGCAATGCCATCGAGAACTGGGGTGCCTGCGACGGAATGACCGTGGAAAACTGCTTTTTCTCGCAGATCTACGACGCCGCGATCACCACGCAGTCCAACGACGAAGACGCCGACATGACGCGCCTGAACTACCGTGGGAACGTTTTTGAAAAATGCGAATATGCGTTTGAACTCTGGACGGGAAGTTGGGACTGCCTGTTCGGATCGGTCACGGTACGGGAAAATATCTGTACCGACATCGGGGACGGTCTTTCTTCCCAGCGTCCGGATAAAGGACCGGAATCCTTCTTCAACAGCAAAGGCGGCTACCGGATGCAGGACTGCACGGTGGAGGAAAACCTGATCTGGGGTTCGGTCGGATCCCTGATGCGCTGTAACCAGATCCATAACGCCGGGTACGACCGGGGCTACCGGTTCGACCGGAATATATACGTTCACGAGTTGGGAAAAACGTTCGGACTTCTGTCCGAAGATTATCCCGTTCATTCGAGCAAATTGAAAGAATATCCCTATCTGAAAGAAACGATGGAGCAGATCTGCGCCGCCGGCTTTGAAGAAAACGGAGCATTTTACTATCTGAACTGAAAAGGAGAGAACGTCATGCGTCATTTGCAGACCGTATGCCAATTAGACCGCCCGGAATCGGATTTTGAATCGAGAGTGATCAACGTCTATCCCGAACTGGAGCAACAAACGATTCTCGGTTTCGGAGGCGCGTTTACCGAAGCCGCGGCATATAACTACGCGCAGATGGACGGCGCGGCGAAAGAAAGATTCCTGGAAGCGTATTTCGGAAAGACGGGAACGCACTATACCGTCGGCAGAATTCCGATGGGTTCCTGCGATTTCGCGTTAGCTCCGTACAGCGAAGCCGAGCGGGAAGACCTTTCGGACTTCAATATTGAACAGGACCGGAAACATATCGTTCCGATGATCAAGGACGCGCTGAAAAAAGTGGGCGGAGATCTGTTTCTGTTCGCATCTCCGTGGAGTCCGCCGGCGTTTATGAAGGACAACGGAGAACTCAACCACGCAGGTTCCTTAAAACCGGAATTCTATCAGACGTATGCCGATTATTTTGCAAAATTCCTGCTTGCCTACCGCGAAGAGGGGATCCGCATTTCGGCGGTGAGCGTGCAGAACGAGGCACGTGCAAAGCAAACTTGGGAAAGTTGC
>JAEEGL016422719.1_pt1 | contig 12166 bp, 11 predicted proteins | sample 9134231 | NCBI WGS metagenome assembly JAEEGL01 (sample SAMN16246548, study PRJNA631951) | gut metagenome | biome: gut microbiome; feature: rumen; material: fiber-attached | host: Bos | place: Iran: Karaj | collected 2018-10
AGAGGCGGTTTCGGAGAGAGTTCCCAGTTCTCTGAGACAACCTCAGATTACATTGTCCTATATGGGACAAAATTGAGCGAGGAGTGAAATTATTGGGCAAGTATATTCTGCGACGTCTTTTACTTTTGATCCCGGTAATGATCGGTGTAACCATCATCGTTTTCACGATTAACTACTTCACGCCTGGTGATCCTGCCCGAGTTATCTTGGGCAATGATGCTAAGGAAGAAGAAATTCAGCAGTATCGTGAAGAACTTGGTTTGAACGATCCCTACTTCGTCCAGCTTGGTCGCTACATTTGGAATATCGTTGCACATGGCGATATGGGAACTTCCTATGTAACCGGTCAGCCAGTTTTCGAAGAGATTATGGACCGTTTCCCAACCACCTTTATGTTGGCCTCTTTGAGTGTTATTTTTGCTACGATCATCGGAATTCCGCTGGGAATTATCTCAGCAGTCAAGCAGTATTCTGTTTTTGATATGATCGTTACGGTCCTGGCGCTGGTCGGCGCTTCGATGCCTCACTTCTGGTTAGGCTTGATGCTGATCTTGGCCTTCTCCGTTAAAATCAATATCTTCCCGGCAACCGGTTTCTATGGACCGATCTACTGGGTACTTCCGATGATCACCCTTGGTGTTCACTCGATCTCCACCATCACCCGTATGACCCGTTCCTCGATGCTGGATGTTATCCGCGCTGACTACATCCGTACCGCTCGTTCCAAGGGTCTTACCGAGTGGAAGATCATCACCAAGCATGCTCTGAAGAATGCTTTGATTCCTGTCGTTACTGTTATCGGTATGAACTTCGCTGCTTCTTTGGGCGGCGCTACCGTTACTGAGACGATCTTCACCATCCCCGGACTTGGCAAGATGATGGTCGACGGCATTAAGTCCAGAAACTACCCCGTCATTCAGGGCGGCGTTCTGTGGCTGTCGTTGGCATTCTCTGTCATGACCTTGATCATCGACTTGATCTATGCGTTCATCGATCCTCGTATCAAGGCTCAGTACAGTGCTGGTAAGAAGAAATCTGCTCCGAAGGAAGAAAAGAAAGAAAACAAAGAAGACGGAAAGGTTGTGAGCTAAATGGCAGTTGAGAATAAAGTCGTCAACGAAGAACCGGTCCGCCTGAAAAAGAGAAGTCAGTTACTTGAAATCTGGAAGAGAATGAGAAGAAACAGACTGGCAATGGTTGGTCTGGCAATCGTCATCATTCTCGCCCTGGCTGCGATCTTCGCACCATTCATTTGTAAGTACACCTATGACAAACAGGATCTGAGAAACACCCTGTGCTTCCCGAACGGTGACCACTGGCTCGGAACCGATAACTTCGGCCGTGATCTGTTCGCCCGTATCGTTTACGGTGCACGTGTTTCCTTGATCGTCGGTTTCATCTCCGTCGGTATCGGTATCGCGATTGGTGGTACCATCGGTGCTGTTGCAGCGTTCTACGGTGGAAAGACCGATAACATCCTGATGAGAATCATGGATATCATGTCCTCCATCCCGAACATCTTGCTCGCAATTTCGATTTCGGCAATGATGGGTCCTGGACTTTTGAATGCAATGATCGCTGTCGGTGTTTCCTCCGTTCCTGCATATGCCCGTGTTGCCCGTTCTTCGGTTATCACGATCCGTGAGCAGGAATTCGTTGAGGCAGCCCGTGCAATCGGCGGCTCTGACCTGCGTATCATTTTCAGACATGTTATCCCGAACTCTCTGTCCCCGGTCATCGTTCAGGCGACCCTCGGTGTCGCTGGCGCTATCCTGGTTGCTTCTTCCTTGAGCTTCCTTGGACTCGGCGTTCAGCCGCCAACACCGGAATGGGGCTCCATCCTGTCCTCCGGCCGTGCGTTCATCCGTGAGTTCTGGCCGATCGTTACCTTCCCAGGTATTGCAATCATGGTTACCATTATTGCGCTGAACCTGCTCGGTGACGGCTTGAGAGATGCTCTTGACCCGAAACTGAAGAGATAAGGACGAGGTGGCTAATATGAAATTACTTGAAATCAAAAATTTGCATGTCCACTACATTACCGGTGAAGGTACTGTCAAGGCTGTTAACGGTATCAATCTGGAACTGGAAGCCGGCGAGACCCTCGGCCTTGTTGGTGAGACCGGTGCAGGAAAGACCACGACCGCTCTTAGCATCCTTCGCCTGATCCCCGATCCTCCAGGAAAGATTATCGACGGTGAGATTTTCTACGAAGGCGAAGACGTCCTGAAGATTCCGCTGGCTAGCATGAGAAAGATCCGTGGTAACAAGGTTTCCATGATCTTCCAGGATCCTATGACTGCACTCAACCCGGTTCTTCCGGTTGGCGATCAGATCGCTGAAGTTGTGCACCTGCATCAGGATGTTTCCATGGCAGAAGCCGAGAAGAGAGCTATCGAGATGCTCGAGCTCGTCGGTATTCCTGCTGAGCGTATGGGCGAGTATCCCCACCAGTTCTCCGGTGGTATGAAGCAGCGTGTCGTTATCGCTATCGCATTGGCTTGTAACCCCAAGCTTCTGCTTGCTGATGAGCCGACCACTGCGTTGGATGTTACCATTCAGGCACAGGTTCTGAAGATGATGAACGACCTCAAGGTCAAGTTCAACACCGCTATGATCCTGATCACCCACGATCTTGGTATCGTTGCTGAGTCCTGTGATAAGGTTGCTATCATGTATGCTGGTGAGATCGTTGAAAGCGGTACCACCGAGCAGATTTATGAGAACACCAAGCATCCGTACACCGAAGGTCTGTTTGGCTCCATTCCTTCTTTGGATGAAGATGTTGATCGTCTGAAACCGATCAAGGGCTTGATGCCAGACCCGTCCAATCTTCCGGATGGTTGTTCTTTCCATCCTCGTTGCCCGTATGCAACTGAGGAATGCGGTAAGATCAACCCGGCTACCATTGAAATCGAGCCCGGTCACTTTGTGAAGTGCCTGCGCTACGCTGAAGCAAAGTAGGAGGGAAGAAATTTGGATACCTTAATTGAAGTAAAACACCTGAAAAAGTATTTTAAAACTCCAAGAGGCCCTCTTCACGCAGTCGATGATATTTCTTTTACCATTGAACGCGGTAAGACTTTGGGCGTCGTAGGTGAGTCCGGTTGCGGTAAGTCCACTCTGGGCCGTGTTATCCTCGGTCTGTTGGACACCACCGATGGCGAGACCTATTTCGAGGGCAAGCTGATCACTGGCGCAAAGGGCAAGGAACTGAAAGAACTCCGCAAAGATATGCAGATCATCTTCCAGGATCCGTTCTCCTCTTTGAACCCCAGAAAGACGGTCAGTGAGACCATTGCTGAACCCCTTCAGATCTATGGCGTCTGCAAGACCAAAGACGAGCTGAGCCAGCGCGTTGCGGAACTGATGGCGACTGTCGGTCTGGCCGATCGTTTGGCATACTCTTATCCGCATGAGCTTGACGGTGGCCGTCGTCAGAGAATCGGTGTTGCCCGTGCATTGGCACTTAACCCGAAGTTCATCGTCTGCGACGAGCCGGTTTCCGCTCTGGACGTTTCCATTCAGGCTCAGATTCTGAACCTGATGCAGGACCTTCAGGAGAAACTCGGCATCACCTACATCTTCATTACTCATGACTTGTCCGTTGTTAAGCATATTTCCCATGACATTATGGTTATGTATCTGGGAACCATGGTCGAGAAGTGCCCGTCCAAGGACCTCTTCCATTCTCAGCTGCATCCGTATACCAAGGGCCTTCTTTCTGCTATTCCGATTCCGAAGCTGCATCAGAAGAAAGAAAGAATCATCATGCAGGGCGAGTTGACCTCCCCGATCAACCCCAAGCCGGGCTGCCGTTTTGCAGCACGTTGCATGTACGCAAAAGAGAAGTGCACTCAGGAAGATCCGGTTCTCGAAGAGATCATGCCTGGTCACTTTGTAGCCTGCCACTACGTTCGTGAGATCAACAATCTGTAAGATCTTGGAATAGTAGTGGATCACGGTTGATCAAATACAGGAATCATGGCCTCAACCGTTTCGGTTGGGGCCATTTCTTTTACCGATACCCTAGGAAGGAGAACAATATGGTTGGAAAAATCGCATTGGAGACGATTGACAAGAATGCCAAACTTGTCTGCGATCTGAGCAAAAAGATCTGGGACAATCCGGAAGGACCGTTCCAGGAGTATAAGGCTTGCCAGTGGCAGGCAGAAGTCCTTGAAAAAGAGGGCTTCACCGTGGAAGTCGGTGTCGGCGGAGTTCCGACTGCACTCAAAGCAAGCTATGGCTCCGGCCATCCGGTGATCGGTTTTCTGGGAGAGTATGATGCTCTTCCCGGACTGAGCCAGAAGCTGTGCACCCACCCGGAACCGGAAGTCGAAGGTGGATATGGCCACGCTTGCGGACATAACCTGCTGGGTACCGGACATCTTGCTGCTGCAATCGGTATCAAAGAGGAAATGAAGGCAAATAATCTGCCAGGAACGATTGTCTACTTTGGCTGTCCCGCCGAGGAGGTTCTGACCGGAAAGGTCTTCATGGCAAGAGGCGGCGCGTTTGACGGGGTGGACTTCTGTATCAGCTGGCATCCCGGAAATACGACCTTTGTCACGACGGGATCCTTTACTGCCCTCAATTCCTTTAAGCTTCACTTTACCGGTGTTTCCTCCCATGCAGGTGGGGCTCCCCACGAAGGCAGAAGCGCACTGGACGCGATCGAGCTGACCAACGTCGGGATCAACTACCTCAGAGAGCACGTGCCGACGGATGTCCGTATGAACTATGTCATCGAGAACGGCGGAACCGCTCCGAATATCGTCCCGGATAAGGCATCTGCCTGGTATATGGTACGTGCTACCAAGCGTGAGACGGTCGTCGACGTATATGAGCGGATGCTCAAAGTCGCACGCGGCGCAGCCATGATGACTGACACCAAACTGGAAATCGAGTTCCTGGGCGGTTGCTATGCCGAGCTCAAAAACCAGACGCTGGTCAAGCTGATGCATGAGTGTATGCTCGCCGCTCCGCAGCCGGTCTGGACCGATGAGGAGAAGCAGTGGGCAAAAGAGATCAATGAGTGCAACCCGTCTCAGTATGCGGATGCGATCCGCCGCAACAATCTGCCGGAAGGCACCCAGATCTTTGAGGGAGTCATGCCGATCCAGCATTTCAATACCTTCGGTGCGTCCGATGTTGGTGACGTGACATACCTTTGCGCCGGAATCAGCTGCTTCAGTGTTACCGCGCCGCTGTCGACCATCGGTCACAGCTGGCAGAACACCTTTGCCTCCGGATCTTCGATCGGGCAGAAGGGAATGCTGTATGCTGCGAAATTCCTGGCACTGTGGTCCCTGCGCCTGATGACCGAACCGGAGATCGCGAATGAGGCCCTGGAAGAGCATCGGAAAGCGACAGAAGGCAAACCGTATGTTTGCCCGATCCCGGCAGAGATCCCGGTACCGTATACGAAATAAGAAATCACGGAAGATGAAAGCCGGTGAGGAGGTATCCTCACCGGCTTTTTCTCCTTTTGGAAAGATACACAAAGGAATCCATGTTTCCTTGGCCAAATGGGAGAAAAGTAAAGAATCATTTGGTAAGAAACAGGGGAAAGGAATAAGATGAAGACAAGAAAGGGGAGTTTGACATGTTAGGATCAGTTGCATTTGAAGAAATCGAAAAATACCGGAAGGAACTCTCGGAACTGAGCAAAAAGATCTGGGATCATCCGGAAGGACCGTTTCAGGAATATGAAGCTTGTAAACTGCAGTCAGATTTTATGAAAGCAGCCGGATTTGATGTTGAGATCGGTGTCGGCGGTGTTCCAACCGCGTTTAAAGCGAGTTTTGGTTCCGGCCATCCTGTGATCGGATTGATGGGCGAGTACGACGCTCTCCCCGGGTTAAGCCAGAAACTTTGCACCTATCAGAATCCGGATGTGGAAGGCGGCTACGGCCACGGCTGCGGCCATAACCTCCTGGGGACCGGACATGTGACCGCGGCAGTCGGCATCAAAGCAGAGATGGAGCGGCTCGGACTTCCGGGAACCATCGTCTATTTCGGGTGCCCGGCGGAAGAAGTACTGACCGGAAAAGTCTTTATGGCAAGAGGAGGAGCTTTTGACGGTGTCGATTACTGCATGTGTTGGCATCCTGGCTCAAGCAACGCAGTCTCGCTGGGCAGCTCCTGCGCTCTGAACTCGTTCAAGTTCCACTTTACCGGAATCTCCTCTCATGCAGGTGGAGCACCACATGAGGGAAGAAGTGCGCTGGATGCAGTCGAACTGACCAACGTGGGAATCAATTACCTGAGAGAACATGTTCCGACCGATGTCCGTATGAATTACTGCATCGAGGATGGCGGAACTGCTCCGAATATCGTCCCGGCGAACGCAACCGCATGGTATATGATCCGCGCACAGAGAAGAAAGACCGTCGTTGATGTCACCGAGCGGATGTACAATGTTGCCCGCGGTGCTGCCATGATGACGGACACCAAGCTGGAGATCGAATTCCTGGGCGGATGCTATCATGACATCAAGAACGAAGTACTGGCTCAGCTGACCCACGAATGTATGGAAGCTGTTCCGCTGCCCGAGTGGACACCGGAAGAGATCCAGTTCGCCAAAGAGATCAATGAAAAGAATCCGAAGGGATACGAGGCTGCGATCAAGCGGTATCATCTGCCGGAAGGCACACAGTTGTTTGACCGGATCCTGCCGATCCAGAACAATCCATCCTTCGGTGCCGGTGATTTCGGTGATTGTTCTCACCTGGCCCCTGGAATCAACTTCTTCTCGGTCACTGCACCGCTGGCGACGATCGGGCACAGCTGGATGAATACGGCTGCTTCCGGATCCTCGATCGGACAGAAGGGTATGATCTGGGCCGGTAAGGTCATCGCATTGTGGGCGCTTCGTCTCTTTACCGAGCCGGATGTTCGTGAGAAAGCGACCGAAAAGTGGAAACAGGATATGGAAGGCGATCCGTACATCTGCCCGATCCCGGACGATATTCCTGTTCCCGGAACAGAAAAAAAGAGTAATTGAGATTATCTCTTATATATAAGAAGCAAGGAGGGTCTGGAATGATCGGAGAGGTTGCTCAAAAAGCGATCGAGCAAGCCAGAGAACGGCTGTATGATCTCGGAATCAAGATGTGGGAGAATCCGGAGGTCGCCTATTTGGAGACCAAGGCCTGTCACTGGACAGCAGAATATCTGAAGGAAGAGGGCTTCGATGTCGAAGTCGGATGCTATGGAGTCCCGACGGCGATCCGGGCAGTCTGGGGTTCCGGTCATCCGGTCATCGGCCTCTTGGCCGAGTTTGATGCTCTTCCCGGCCTGAGCCAGAGCCACAGCGCTCTTCATGAGGAAGTAGTTCCCGGAGGTCCGGGGCATGGTTGCGGACACAATCTGCTGGACACAGCGACTCTTGGCGCAGCAATCGGACTGAAGGCGGAAATGACGGAGAGAAAACTCCCGGGCACGATCGTGTTCTATGGTTGTCCCGCCGAGGAGGTCCTGACCGGAAAGGTGTTTATGGCCCGGGAAGGGGCCTTCAAGGAGTGCGACTGTGCGCTGGCCTACCATCCCGGAATGCAGGCAAGAGTCGGCGCAGGGATCGGCAACGGGCTCAATTCCTTCTATCTCCATTTTCATTGAATCTCCTCCCATGCAGGCGGAGCGCCTCATGAGGGAAGAAGTGCACTGGATGCTATTGAACTGACAAACGTCGGGATCAACTATCTCAGAGAGCATGTTCCAATGGACGTCCGGATCCACTATTCTTACCTGAACGGCGGAACCGCACCGAACATCGTGCCCGCTGACGCATCCGCCTGGTACATGGTCCGTGCCCAAAGCAGGGAACTGATCGAGTCGGTCTATGAGCGGATCCTGAATATTGCACGGGGCGCAGCGCTGATGACGGATACCCAACTGACCATTGACTTTAAGGGCGGCTGCTATCCGGGTCTGCCGAATGAAGTCTTAGCACAGGTCCTTCAGTCCTGTATGGAAGAGATTCCTGCGGAAGAACCGACTGAGGCAGAACTGAATTTTGCCAAGACGATCAACGATGCTGTTGGAGTGAAATATGAGGAGACCTGCAAGAGACTCGGTGTCCCTGTCGGGACACAGTATTTTACCGGTGTCCTTCCCATCTCCAGAGAGAGTACGTTCGGATCCACAGATGTCGGTGATGTTGCGCACATCGTGCCGACCGGCACCTTTAACACCACGACTCTGCCCATCGGCTGCCCGGGTCATTCCTGGATGACGACGGCTGGGTCCGGTTCGACCTACGGGGCAAAAGGCGCGATCCGGGGAGCGAAGATCATGGCACAGGCTTGCCTGAAGTTGATCGAGGATCCGACCCTGGTCCGGAAGGCCAAGGAAGAATTCGACCGTGCAATGGACGGAAAGACTTACAAGTGTCCGATTCCGAAAGAGGTTCCTGTTCCGTTTACGAAGTAACAGACCTCCTGATCACGAAAGGAAAGGAATATGAAACGTATCTTTATTGCCAGCCTGTGCAAAGAAGGGCTGATTGGCGGGGCAATCGTTGCAGATGACCAGTCGATCACCTATCAAACCGGGAAGCTGACAGTATCTCCGAAATATCGTAATCTGGAAATGCGCTATCGGGAGATCCGCAGGGTTACCACATCCTGGCTCCTCTGTTTTCCGACAGTTTCCGTTGAGATGGCAGATGGGGAAGTTTATCGTTTCATCGTGTTCCGTCGGAAGGCTTTTTGTGACTTGCTGGAGAAAGAGCGAGAGTCATAAAACGAGTTCTTAACGTTTCGATTCGAACAGGAGAGCCGGCACAGTAGATCCGCTGTGCCGGCTCTTTTTCTCTTTCAAAAGGAACGCGAATCAAGCCTTTTTACGCAATTGTTTTGCTTTGGATGTGGCATGAAATGGCGTCATTCTGGCGGAAAGGGCGCTGCTTTCGTCATTTTCCTAAAAAGGGCTGAAAAAAACTATCTATTCTGCCGAATCCCTTGCCAAACAGTATGGGACATATTGAAAAAAACGGATAGAACATATATATTTAGGGTAATGTGAACAGAAATATTCCACTTTTCGCACACAAACTATCGTTTTTGTTCACAAATTCATTGCCTCACCAATTTGTGGGGTCTGCGTGAATAAGGAGGAAAACTATGAAGAATCTCGCAAGAGTACTCGCACTGGTTCTTGCTCTGATGTTGGTCTTCTCCGCTTGCTCCAAGAGCTCCGGCGATTCCAGCGCAAGCAGTTCCAGCTCCAGCTCCTCTTCCACCAAGACGGAGGAGAAGAAGGAAGAGAAAAAGGCAAACTATGTGAGAATCACCGATCCTGACACCCTTAGCTATGCTGTTAACGTTGAGCCGGCTAAGCTGGATCCTCAGGCCAACGGCTACCTCGCTGGTATGACCATTCAGAAGATGGTTTTCGACATGCTGCTGACCAAGGATGAGGAAGGTAACTTCTATCCCTGCCTGGCAGAGTCCTGGGAGTATGCAAACCCCGAGAACACCATCATCCGGTTCCATCTGAGAAAGGATGTTACCTGGCACAACGGCGACAAGTTCACCGCTGATGACTGCGTATTCACCATGCAGAGAGCAACCGAGATCGCAAACTCCAAGACCATGTTCACGTCTGTTGACGCTGCAGCATGTGAGGCAGTTGACGATTACACCTTTGATCTTCATCTGAAATATTCCTGCGCTCCGATCATGAGATATCTTGCTACCACCCGTGGCCAGATCGTTCACAGAGCGTATGTTGAGTCCATGACCGATGAAGAGTTCGCAAGAAAGCCCATGGGCACCGGCGCATTCGTCTTTGACGAGTGGATCACCGGCGACCGTGTCAACCTGCACAGAAACGACAATTACTGGGGCCCGAAGCCGATCTTCTCCAAGGCTACCGTTCGTTTCATCATTGAGTCCGCTACCCGTGCTATCGAGCTCGAGTCCGGCGGTGTCGATGCCATCGGCGACGTTGCTGCTGATGATATCAGCCGTATGCAGGGCGAAGAAGGCGTTCAGGTCCTGATGGGCCCGTCCGTCCGTCTCCATGGTATGGTCATGTGGGAGGAGCATCCGATCCTTTCCAACATCCATGTTCGTAGAGCTCTTGCTCATGCAATCGATATGGAAGCTGTCGTTGCCGCTGCTTACAAGCAGGCTGGTACCGTTGCTGACTCCACTCTGCCGCCAACAGTCTATGGTTATGAGTCCCAGGGCGTCTACAAGTATGATCCTGAGTATGCCAAGGCTGAGCTGGCTGAGGCTGGTTACAACCAGACCGACAAGAGACTGCAGTTGGTCTACACCACTCAGGAAGAGTCCCTGTCCACCAACTCCATGGAAATCTGCCAGGCTTACTGGGCAGAAGTCGGTATCGATGTTGAGATCCGTGTTTATGACCAGGCTACCTCCGGTGAAATCACCAGAAACCATGAGTCCTACTTCTCCAACTTCGTTATGAGCCCCGGCTCCAACGATGGCGCACATATGTGGCTGTCCATGTGGGAAGGCCAGACCGGTAACATGGTGACCTCCGATAAGGAGATCAACGAGTGGCTGCAGAAGGGTCAGGAAGATGTTTCCGAGAACCGTGCTGAGTGGTACAAGAAGATCCAGAGAAAGATCCATGAAGAATACAAGATCATCCCGATCTCCTTTGGTGTCATCGTCTACGCAGCTCGTGACTATGTTGACAACTTCGATGTCAACTCCGGTAACATCCCGGATCTGAAGCTGATCACCTGGAAGTCCTAACAATAACTAGACATTATCTTATTTGATTTCAGTATTCATTGCGTTGACTGAAATTGATCTTTGAAAATGGCCGCCGGTCTCCGGCGGCCTTTTCTTATCCAAGCAATAGAACATTTGTTCACAATCGCGAAAAACAAATGTTCTTTTTTGTGGATTCTGCGAATAGACTTCCCTGAAGGAGAAACATATAATGAAAGCACAAGAAAAGAACAAATGTTTCTCTTTTAGAGGTGGAATATCATGAAACGTACTTTATTTGATCGAGTTGCTCTGACACTGGCAGTTCTGATGCTGTTCGCGCTGCCGGGTAGTATTGAAAATGGAATGAGTTGGGGAGAGGCACTGCTGTGGGCGATGGTCGGAGCCGGTGTCATTTACCTGGCGGTCCGTGTCGGGATCCGCAGGATCTGCCGGGCCGGTTACTTCTTCTATATGGGAATGAGTGAAGAACCGAAACCGGTCAGACGCGTCGAAAGCAAGATCATCCGTTTGGAGGAGCATCGCAAGGCTGCCTGATCCTTCGCAGACTGCTGCCAAAAGCTGAAAGGTTTTTGGCAGTTTTTCTTTGTTATCTATTGCTCCCACAGGAACGGGTGTGATATAATTTTTCCCAGTAAAGAAATCTTTAAGGCGATACGAGAGATCGACAAGATGGACATATGCTGGGGTATAGGGATAACTATGCCTTTCCCTTTGAGTGTGTATAGGTCTTGCCTGATCCGGCAGGACCTATTTTTTTATGAAACGGAGAAGTGTTATGACGCAGCTGGCCAAGGATCTTGTGATCCCGGAATCCTTTTCCTCTCCCGGAGAAGCCCTTTCCTGGTTCCAAAAACATGCAGAAGGACCGTTTGTCCTCTTACCTGGTTTTTGTGATGTTCATGTCCATTTCCGGGAACCGGGGGCATCCTATAAGGAAACGATCCTGACCGGCTCGAAGGCTGCGGCTCATGGCGGATACACTGACGTCTGCACGATGCCGAACCTGGATCCGGTCCCGGATTCCCTCGAACACCTGAATGTTCAGCGGGAGATCATCCGGCGGGATGCGGTGATCGGTGTTCATCCCTACGGGTCCATAACAGTGGGACAGATGGGAGAGACCCTTTCCGAAATGAAGGAAATGGCGCCCTTTGTGATCGCCTTCTCCGATGACGGAAAAGGGGTCCAGGACGAGGAGAAGATGCGCGAGGCAATGCGGCTGGCAAAAAGCCTCGGGAAACTGATCGTTGCACACTGTGAAGACAACCGGCTTCTGCACGGAGGATATATCCACGACGGACGCTACGCCAAAGAGCATGGCCACCGGGGGATCTGCAGTGAGAGCGAGTGGGGTCAGATCGCCAGAGATGTCAAACTGGCCAAGGAGACCGGCTGCGGATATCACGTCTGTCATATTTCCGCCAAGGAGAGCGTTGAGATCATTCGAA
>JAEEGL017119005.1_pt1 | contig 12166 bp, 1 predicted proteins | sample 9134231 | NCBI WGS metagenome assembly JAEEGL01 (sample SAMN16246548, study PRJNA631951) | gut metagenome | biome: gut microbiome; feature: rumen; material: fiber-attached | host: Bos | place: Iran: Karaj | collected 2018-10
TGAAGTGCAGGAGGAAGTTGCTGAGGAAGCAGCTGAGAATAACGAAGAAGCTCCGGCAGAGGAAGAAGCTGCACCCGCAGAAGAACCCGCAGAAGCACCTGCAGAGGAAGAAGCAGCTCCTGTAGAAGAAGCAGCTGAAGCACCTGCAGAAGAGGAAGCAGCTCCTGCAGAAGAAGCAGCACCTGCAGAGGAAGCACCTGCAGAAGAAGCAGCACCTGCAGAAGAGGCAGCTCCCGCAGAGGAAGCAGCTCCCGCAGAGGAAGCAGCACCTGCAGAAGAAGCAGCTCCCGCAGAAGAAGCAGCTCCCGCAGAGGAAGCAGCACCTGCAGAAGCAGCAGCTCCTGTAGAAGAAGCAGCAGCTCCTGTTGCAGAGGAAGCAGCACCTGTAGAAGAGGCAGAAGAAGCTACTGAGATCACAATTAACTACGCTGCATCAGTTGGTGGTAAAGTTAGTATTAAGAGTGAGACAGTTGTAGAGAAGGCTGAGGGTGCTACAGCAACTGCAGAGGAAGGTTACGAATTCGTTAACTGGACAGACGATGATGATAAGATCGTTTATGAGAAGGCTAAGTTCGTTCCTAAGGATGAGCAGCTTGTAGATGGCGCTACTTTCACAGCTAACTTCCAGAAGGTAGCTGTAGAGAAAGAATTCAACCAGTCCGTAACAATAGATGGTATTTTAATATCGCTGTATGCAGTTGAGGGCGTTCTCCCTGCTGATGCAGAACTTAAGGTTGAAAAGGTTGGCGCAGCTGCAGAACAGCAGATTGAGAATCTCATTGACGCTCAGACAGAGGGCGATGTTCAGGAGACATACTCATTTGATATTAACATCTATTCTGAGAGCGAAGGCGGCTATGTACAGCCTGAGGACGGAACTGTAGAAGTAACATTCTCAAATGTTCCTGAAGCTAGTGATGCAGATACAACTCTTGCTGTATATCACGTAGAAGACAGCCTTACTGCAGCTACAGAGATTGATAGCGTAGGTGGTACCGCTGATGATATCAGTATCGATGCGGAGCACTTCTCAATCTATACAGTTACAATTACACTTAAAGATAAGAAGAATGATGTAGCTACTGATAATCAGAAGTTCCAGGTTGTATTAATTGACGAGGATACAGGTGATAATTTTGAGGGTGATGGCCCAAGTAAAACAATTGTCATTGGAGCACAGCATAAGTCAGCTGCTGAGATAGCAGATGGTGCAGGATTTAAATCATTTACTACTACAAGTGGCGTAAAATATAACTTTGTTACTGCACGTAATGGCGAAAATAAGAACACAAGTAAGGTTATTAAAGAATTTTACGTTAAGAACACCAAAAAAGGACCTAAAGAAAAAGATAATTTCGTAGCATATTATAAGTTAGAGAATGACACTAAGGAATATACACTTGATAAAAACAGTAAAGTTTATTTCTACTATAAAGCAGAAAGTAATGCTAAGAAAGTAAACCACGTTGATCTTCAGTTTACAGATAAGGATTGGGAAAAATATCATAAAGCCGGCGTAACTGTTACTGTAGAAATCGATGGTGTATCTCATAATATGACAGCTTATCAGGGAATCGATATGGGTAAGCATGAATATAGATATGAGATTAATACACAGTCTGTACCGCTTGATGCAAAGATTAAGTTTACTGTAACACCTAAGGATCAGGATCCTCGTTCTACAGGTATTTTGGATCAGTCCAAGAATATTGAAGCTTATAATCGCTGCAAGAATGGTCACCCTGGTGTAGCTGACAGATATATCGGAATGGACTTTGAGTTTAGCTATCAGGAAGATTTCTATCTCAATGGTGCAGTAGTATATCACAAGAATGATGGATCAAATCCGGAAGCAACTAAAGAAGTAAAGGTAACTCCTAAGAATAAGACTGAAGAAGATCATGTAGTATTGACATATGCTGCAACTGAACTTGGTGCTCGTAGCAACTATTCATTTGCTGGTTGGGCAGATAAAGAAGGAAAGCCTGTTCTTGATAAGGAAGGAAAGCCTGTTAAAGAAGGAAGCACAATTGTAGTTCATAAGGATGAAACAATTCACCTTTATGCTCAATGGACAAAGAATCCTGTAGAAGTTGGATATACAGTTGAGTATTACTTCTCAGATTCTAACGGAGAATATCCTGCAAAAGCTTCTAAGTCTGTTACAAGAAAAGGAATGACTGGTACAGACGTATCTGTAACAGCTGATGATAAGGTTGCAACAAAAGTTGACTCAACAAAGATCGGTTATATCTTTGATGAAGAAAATGAAGACAATGTCCTTGGACCAGAAGAACTCACAGAGAGTACTCCTGTAACACTGAAAGTTTACTTCAAAGCAGATGAAGTAGAATACACAATCGAGTACTACCAGGAGGATGATAAGGACGCAACTAAGTTTAATCCTGTAGACGATGATAAGAAAACATCTACAGGTGCTACAGGTACAGTAGTTGAGATTGATACTACAAAAGATGAGATAAAGAATAAGTATACTGGATTTAGCCTCAGAGAAACAGATCCTGTAGTATATTCAAATGATACACATACTATTGATGGCGATGGATCGTATGTAATCAAGATATACTATGTAAGAGATAGCTATAAAGTATCTTACGTATATGACAATACAGAGGATACACTTCCTAAAGATGCACCGGCAGTACCTGATGCGGTAGATTATAAGTATGGTGTTGCTGTAGGAGTAGAAGATGCACCTAAAGTTGTAGGATATTCATTTGGTGATGGCTGGTGGACAACTGATCTTGACAACGGTGCTATAACAAGCGGACAGTTCAAGATGCCTAATAAGAATGTAGTATTCCATGGCGAGTTCACAGCTTGTGAGAACACTTACACAGTTAAGTTTATCGATTACAGCACACGTGATGATGAAGATCCTATTGAGATAAAGGATGAAAGTCCTAGAAATGGTTTCACAGCAGACAATGTAACCATTACTGATGAAGATAAGGCAGATATCACATACGAAGGCAATGAGTACTACTTTGTAGCTGTTGATCCTGAAGGAGAAACACCTATAGCTGGTGATGGCTCAACTGTAATAAAGGCTTACTTCTCAAAGAAGGGCGTTATCGACGTTTATGCAAAAGATGTTACTAAGGTATATGATGCTAAGGCAGCTGAGGCTGATGGATTTGATCCTGAAGTATTAGAGTTCGTAATTGATGATGAGACATATACAGTAGAAGGTCTGACAGCAGTAATTAACGAATCTTATACAGATGTCGGATTCTATGACGATGTGATTACCGTTGAAGGAAATCCTACAGTTAAGCATGGTGATGATGATGTTACAGGCAAGTTCACAGTTAACACATATCCTGCAGATGTAACAATCACACCTGTTTATGCAACAGTTACACTTCCTGATGCAGAAAAGGTTTATGATGGTGTTGAGTATACTTCTGAAGAATACATTCAGTACCTGAATGACAAAGGCCTTGCAATTGCAGTTACAGATGATGCGACTGGTGAAAACCTTGATGAATTTGTAATTACAAATTTAAATGATAGTATTTGTGTATATAATGTAATCGATGCAGATGTTTATCCTTATGCAATATGGCTTGCTAATATGAGCGTTACTACAAAGGATAATGAGGCTGTAGAATTTGTTACAAGATGGTCTGCGGATGAGGAGATTGATGAGGCCAACATCGTTATTACGATAAAGGAAGCTACTCTTACAATCAAACCTGCACAGGCAAGAATTATATCAGCTGATGCTACTAAGGAATTTGATAACACACCTCTTACAACAGCAGCACAGCTTGCAGCTGGTAAAGAAATCACAATCGATGGCAAGCCTGTAGCAACAGAGTATGTAATCGAAGGTATGCTTGAAGCAGATATCGAGAACATCACAGTTAAAGTAACAGGTACTCAGACTGAGGTTGGTAAGAGCGATAACACATTTGAGTATGGATTCCTGGATGAGGTTGATCCTAGAATGCTGAAGGCTGATGATTCAGCTGCATATAGATCTGATGGTATTTACGAAGATCCTCGGATTGATGAGCAGCCTGAAGTTGATCCTGAGCTTTACAGCAGAACAGCTAACAACTACGATATCACACCAGTATATGGAACACTTGAAGTAACAAAGCCCGGTAAGAACCATAAGTTGATCATCTCACTCAAGGCTGAGTCAGATGGCGCAGGCAGAGATACATACCTTAAGTACAATGGTACAGAGCAGAAAGCAGATCTTACAGTTGATGTAAGAGTTGAAAGCACAAAACAGGAAAGCGCAGAAGAGATTTCACCTGTTAAGGCATTCATCAAGAACATCTTTGGAGCATTCATCCTCAATGCATCTGCAGATGACGGAATAATCACAAAGACTGTTACTATCGATGGAATGGACATTACAGTATCCGGCCTTAAGGTATCCGGTGGTAAGGGTATTGATGTTGGTAAGTATCCTATCTACCTTGACTACAGTGCAATGACAATCACCACAGTAATGAATGGTGAAGAAATCGATATTAAGGATCAGTTCGAAGTAGAGATTATAACTGATGTTGATCCCGCAACTCTTACAGAGGGCGAGGCTGCCGCAGCTGAGGCAACACCTGTAGCAACAGAACCTGCAGTTATCGGTAACCTCTATGTAACACAGAGACTTGTAACACTTTCATCTGCATCTGCAGAGAAGGTTTACGACGGAACACCTCTTACAAATGCTAGCGTAGCAGCAGGCGGAGAAGACGGATTCGTCGAAGGCGAAGGTGCTACATACAACGTAACCGGTTCACAGACTGAGGTTGGTGAGAGCCAGAACACATTCACATATTCAATGAATGAGAATACAAAGGACATCAACTATGCAGTAACATCTGAGTTCGGTACACTGAAAGTTACAGCAGCTCCTGCAACAGATAAGAAGGAAGACAACACAACAATAACAGAAGATCCGGATGATAATAATCAGGTTGACGTCGACGACGATGACGATGACGACAACAAGAAGGAGAAGAAGCATAAGAAGGAAAAGAAAGAAGATAAGCCTAACAACGACAATGGCGAGACTCCTTCAAATGATGATTCTGTAAAGAATACAACTCCTAGCGGAGCAGTTCTTGGAGCAACAAGAACACCTGAAGAAGAGAAGGCCGGAGTACTTGGCGCAAGACGCGGCGGTACAGAAGATTCTACAAATTCTTCAAGAATCATAGTTCTCCTCATCGCAGCCGGAGCAGTTGCAACACTTCTTGCAACAGGCAAAAGACGTAAAGAGAACGAATAATTGAAAATTGAAATTTAATTTCAGGTAATCAGCCCCTGTCAATCTGAGGATTGACAGGGGCTTTACTGTTTTACTCATTTTGTCAAGTACGAGTTTTGCAAAATTTTTTTCATTTTCGGTATACACAAATGATTTTAAATTTCATATAATCTTCTTTGTGGCTCAAATTATATAAAGAATAAATTTTGGGAGGGAAAGATGAGTAAACGTATTGCTAGAAAACTTGCGGCACTGTTAGCGTTTGTTGTACTGTTTACAACATTCACATCTGACTATAACAGTATCGGCGCAAGAGCTTCTGAGGCGACTGGGATCGAGACATTAGATGCAGCCGCAGACACATCAGAAGAAGTTACAAATGACGAGACTCAGAAAACTCCTGCTGAGACAGAAGAATCTGCCGAGGCAGTTGAGAATACAGAAGAGTCTCAACCTGCAGAGAATGTGTCAGTCAGTGAGGAGACAGCTGAGCAGTCTGCAGAGGAAGATGTCCCAGCAGAGGAGACAGCTGAGCAGTCTGCAGAGGAAGATGTTCCAGCAGAGGAGACAGCTGAGCAGCCTGAAGAGGAGGCAACTCCCACACAGGAGACAGCGCAGCAGTCTGCAGAGGAAGAGACTCCTGCAAAGGAGACAGCGCAGCAGCCTGAAGAGGAGACAGCTCCCGCGCAGGAGACAGCGCAGCAGTCTGAAGAGGAAGCCGCACCTGCAGAGGAGACCGCTGAAGTGCCTGCAGAAGAAACAACATCTGCAGAGGAAAATGTAGAGCAGCCCGCAGAAGAGTCGCAGCCCGTTGCTGATACAGAAAAAGCTTCAGAAGAAACAGAAGAAGTTGCTGAAATCACAATTAATTACGTTGCATCAATTGGCGGTAGCGTAAGCATCGATAGCGAGACAGTTACAGATAAGGCTGCTGGTGCAAAGGCTACAGCAGATGTGGGATATGAGTTTGTTAACTGGACCGATGATGCTGATGTAATCGTTTCAGATAAGGTTGAGTTTACACCTGATGGAGATCAGCTTGTTGATGGTGCAACATTTACAGCTAATTTCCAGAAGACTGAAAAAGAATTCAATCAGTCAGTTGAAATAGATGGTATCAATATCGCTCTTTATGCAAAGAAGGGTGTCCTTCCTGCAGATGCTGAGCTTAAGGTTGAGAAGGTTACAGGTGCACTTGATCAGAAGATTGAGGATAAGATCGATGCAGCTACAAAAGAGGAAGTTGTTGAGACATTCTCATATGACATCAATATCTACTCACCCAGCGAAGACAAAAATGTTCAGCCTGAGGATGGAACTGTAGAAGTTAGATTCGAGTCTATCGAGGCAGCAGCAGAAGATGATACAACACTTTCTGTTTATCACTACGATGAGAAGAAAGAAACTGTAGAAGAGGTTGCAAGCTCAGACGATACATCTGCTGATGAGATAGGTTTTGAAGCAGAGCACTTCTCAATCTACACGGTTACTGTTTTTGGATCATCTTATGGGCCTTTTGTATTTGAAGCTCAGACTGTAAATATGTCTGGTGAAGAGATAGGCTATAATAGTATTAGAAACGTAAGACTTGATAGTAGTTGGCTTGACAAAGAAATAGTACCGGAGAAAGTCGCTCCTATAGTTAGTGGATATCATTTCGTAAAAGCTACATATGAGGGAGTTGAAGTAACAAACTTTTTTAGAAAAATCTGGGCATTGCCAGGACGACATTTTCGCATGAATCTTGCTAATGGAAAGGAAGTAATAGTATACGATGATACTAGAATTCTGTTCTATTATAGCGAAGAGACATTTGATGAATACAAAACCTCAAATCATATTGATCTTGGTTTTACAAATACTGAGTTCAATGGAGTATCAAAAGCAATTGTGCACATTAATGACTCCAGTTATGAAATGAATGATCAACCTGTTTCGGAAGAAGAACTGAACAGAGTTGAAAAAAGACTTAATTTGAAGAACAGAAATATTGAAGTATCAACAAAGGATACTATTTACTTTGAAGTTCTATTTAATGGACAGTGGTATTCAAATAAGAGCAGGGCAAGTGAAGCTGCTAATAAACGTGCTTATGAGGAATGCTGCAATGCGCATACTTATCGCCAGGATGAGTTTGGGTTTGACTTTAAATATGATTTTTATCAGGAGTTTAACTTAAAGGCAGATGTAAACTATTACAACAACAATCCGGATGGAACTGTCGAGAGTCCGTATCCAACAACAGCTAACTGGACTTCTGAAGATCAGAATTCAAAGGGAAAAGTTACAATAGCTCAGTATTCTGCTACTGGATTTACTGCTCCTGAGAATTATGAATTCACAGGCTGGAATACTAAAGCCGACGGATCCGGTGATGCATACACATTAGGTGAGAATGGCAAGTTCAATCCTGAAAGTGAAGAAATATCAGCTGGTACAACACTAGACCTTTATGCACAGTGGGAAAGAACCAGCCACACAGTATCCTACATCGGTGTTTATCCTGATGAAAACAAAACAAAGATGGAAGCTCAGGTAAAGACAGTAGGAAAAGATGAGGAAGTTACTGTACCACATGCAGCTGACTTTACACTGTCAACAGCTGATGCTGCTATCTATAAAGTGGATGGATTCTACGGCGATGAGAATCTGACACAAGCTTATGCTACAGAAACCGGAAAAATTACAGCAGATAAGACTGTATATGTAAAGCTTTCATATAAGACGGCAAAAATCACAGTAATAGATCGAGCTGTTGATGAGACCGGTAAAACAATATTTGAGAAAGTAAGAGAAGGCCTAAACGAAAAAGAAGTCAATATCAATGCTGAGTACGAGTATTCCAAGCAGGGTAAAGATTCAGATTATCTCTATGGATATGAGTACAAGAATTATACCATTAAGGTTGGAATCGAGAATGAGAAGACAGTAGTAGAAAATACTGCTAAAGGCGCAGTAACTGCTGATACAAAAATCGTATTTATTTATCAGAGAAAGGCTAACGAGGACCTTGCATTCTTCCTTCTTATTAAGGATGACAAAAAGCCTGATTGGACAGGACAGCCTTCACAGGATTATTACCCTGTTAGCAGCAAGAAGGACTGGCCGGGAACAGCTAAGAACTTGGACACATTGGAAGGTGTTCAGGTAAAAGATCCTAAGGATCCATATTCATACAAAGCCCTTTATAATTGGGATGGACTTGATCAGGCAACTGTTGGCTGGAAATATAATGATGGTACCGAGGGTAAAATTAATAGTTACCTCAATACTAATATAAATAATAAAATTACAAACAATGCTGAGAAATTCTCTGCAAACGATATCGTTTGGTATGTATATAAGAGACAGTCAGACGGATGCCACATTGATGGTTACCTTAAGGCAAACCTTGTATATGATGCTAATGGTGGTGCAACTAAAGATGGTTTAACCACAATTACTGAAACCGGAAGATATAATGGTGTTGTAACTGTTAAGACAGGTAGCCAGGGATTTGAAAGAACCGGTTATGAATTCCTTGGATGGAGTACCAACAAGAATGCAACAGCAGCAGAGACATTTACAGATGGCGTTAAGCTTGTAAAGAAATCAACAACACTTTACGCTGTATGGAAGGCAAATCAGTATACTGTTACTTACAAGAATGATGATAATAAGACAATTGAAAGTAAGAAGCAGAACTATGGCGATAAGACATTCACTCCTGAGAAAACCCCTACAACATCAAAGAAGGATAGTGAGCTTTACGACTTCATTGGTTGGAAGAAGGTTCCCGGAAATGGTGAATCTGCAGACAATAAGATTTATACAAATGCAGAGATTAGTGAAATCCCCGTTTCAAAGGATGTAACTTATAAGGCTGTATATAAGCATGCAAGATATAAGGCATACTACAATGTTGAGTTCTACTATCAGAGTAAGGACGGCAAATGGCCTAATGTCGCTACTAATAAGCTTTATAAGGAAGCTAAGGAAGAAATAATTACAATCGGAGAAACAAAGAAGATTGATGTTGATCCGACATACATCGATGCTGATAAGACTTACACACTGAACGATTCAGAATTTAAGCTGTATTCTGAAGGAACACTTAACAAGTGGAGCGGTGAGTTAAGTCAGAGCAACAAGAATCTTACTCTGAAAGTGCAGTATAAGAGACTTCTTACAGGAATTACTATTACAATTTCTTCACCTTCAGCTGAAAAGATATATGATGGTGAAGCTCTTACAAAGGGCGTATCTGCAGACGAGTATAGTAAGTATATGCACGTAGATGCTATAGATGCTGACGGAAATGAGATTGATCTTTCTGAGCGCTTTGTACTTGAGAAATTAGAGCTTTCAGGCAAGAACAATGGCGGTGTTGGTACAGCAAAGAATACGATTTCAAAATATACCATCCGTGATACAAAGACCGGACATAAGTATATTTATGGTGAAAAGGGAAAAACTTCACAGACAGAATATTATGTAAGAAAAGGCGAGAGTGACAAAGTGGAGAATTCTCCGTTTGAAGTAAATATGATTACTACAAATCCCGGAGACCTTACTATCACAGCACGTCACATCAGCGTTGTTCTTCCTGATGTTACAAAGACTTATGATGGTAAAAAGGCAACATTGCCCGAAGGATATGCAGCTACAGTAGAGGCTGTTTATTCTGAAGAGGAGAAGGCAGCAGGAAAGGCGCTTGATCTTAAAATTACTACAGGTAAAAACGGATTCAGTGTAGCTAAAGTTACTACTGTTGCAGAAGGTAACGAATCTGATGAGGATATCAAGCTTTCTAACAACAATGGTAAAAAAGGCTGGAATTTGTTCTTTAACGGTAAGAAGGTTGATCGTAATAAGGCGGGACAGTTCAAGAATTTCGTTTTAGATGGAATTGAGAACGGTGATATCATTATCAACCCGGCACTTGTTACTCTTAAATCAAAGGATCTTACAAAGAAGTTTGACAATACATACCTTACAAACGGAGACGAGCCTCTCGAAGTTGAGGAAGGCTTTGTTGAGGGAGAGGGTGCTGTATATACATTTACAGGAAAGCAGCTTACTCCCAATAAGCCTGAGGATGTAAATAATAATACATTTGAGTACGTTGCAAAGAACGGTACAGATTTTGATAACTACAGTTTTGTAGATGAAAATGGTAACTCAACAGTAACCTTTGGTACACTTACAGTTACTCCTCTTGATGAGAACGAGAAGATCAAGATTGTGGTTATGCTCAACACAACTAATGATGAGAACGGAAGCGACACCTATAAGTACTATAATGGTCAGAAGCAGTATGCTGATCTTGGTGTGAATGTAGATGTCGACGTTAAGACCTTTAAGAAGGCAGATGATAATGACGAGCTTCTTGGAGGAATGAGCTTTGGAGGATTGTTCGGAGCAATTAAAGCACATGCTGAAGAAGATCCTGAATTTGAAGCTGTTCAGGATAAGGTTGTTGATATCACAGAAGATCTGTCTATCACAGTAACTGGACTTTATGTAACAGGTGGTGCTGGTATAGATGTTGATACATATCCTATCTATCTCCACAAGGGAGGAATGCAGGTTCTCCTCAAGGATAATGGCGTTGATATGGGTGATGTATCAGATATGTATCAGCTTGAAGTGAAGTATGTGGATTCCAAGTCTGTAAAGTCAGATGACGAAGCTCCTGAAAAGACAGGACTTGCAGCAGCGATTGCAGCTCTGTTTGGCAGCGCTGATGAGGGTGAGAAAGCAGATGCTGCAGATGATACAGCATCTACAGATGCTGAGCCTGAGGTTCAGCCTGAGATACAGCCTGAGGATGTAACTGCTGTTATTGGTAACCTTTACATCATGAAGAGAAACGTAAACCTTACATCTGCATCTGCTGAGAAGGTTTATGATGGAACAGCTCTTACAGAAGCTACTGTGACAGCAACAGCATTCGATGAGTCAGGTAACGGATTCGTTGAAGGAGAAGGTGCTACATATGATGTAACCGGTTCACAGACTGAGGTTGGTGAGAGTGATAACACCTTCACTTATACTCTCAATGAGAACACTAAGGACATTAACTACGAAGTAGCAACTGAGTTTGGTAAGCTTAAGGTTACAGAGGCTCCTGCGACAGACAAGAAAGAAGACGACAAGAAGCAGGATGAGACACCTACAACAGATCCTGAGAAAAAGACTGATGAGACTCCTTCAACTACACCTGATAAAAAGTCTGATGAGACAACTGTTACAGATGAGACTACTCATGAAAATGAGAAGGTAGACGTCGATGACAATGATGATGACGACGATAAGAAAGACAAGAAAGATAAGAAGGACGACAAGAATAGCGACGACAACAAGAAGAGTGACAATAACAATAACGAGACTCCTTCAAATGACGATTCTGTAAAGAATGATACACAGACAGGTGCAGTTCTCGGAGCATCCAGAACACCTGAGAAGGCAGAGGAACAGCCCGGTGTACTTGGGGCAAGACGAGGTGGTACAGAAGATACAACCAATTCTGCCAGAATCATAGTTCTCCTAATTGCAGCAGGAGCTGTAGCAACACTCCTTGCAACAGGCAAGAGACGTAAAGAGAACGAAGAATAATTTGTAGTTAATTTCAAATGATGGGCTCATGCTAATCAGGCTGATTGGCATGGGCCTATCTTATTTTTTGTGATTTGTCAAGTACGAGTTTTGCATGAATTGTTTCATTTTTCGTATACACAAATGATTATAAATTTCATATAATCTATCTTACGACCTAAGTTATATAAGAAATATATAGGTAATTGCGAAACTCGCTTTGCTCGTTCGCAATCTTGAATTTAAACAAGGAAGAATTCATGCAGAGCATGAATTCTTTGATGCAAAAATGTGAACTAGCAATTTTGGCGCACTTTAATAAGCATATGGCTTAATGAA
>JAEEGL017203042.1_pt1 | contig 12166 bp, 9 predicted proteins | sample 9134231 | NCBI WGS metagenome assembly JAEEGL01 (sample SAMN16246548, study PRJNA631951) | gut metagenome | biome: gut microbiome; feature: rumen; material: fiber-attached | host: Bos | place: Iran: Karaj | collected 2018-10
CAGGTCTGGATCTTCGACAACCTCGGGCAGTTCGTCGACGAATACCACGGCGTCATCGACTGCGGGGATCCGGAGGTGGCCGGACGCTGCTACACCGAAGAGGGGATGGCCGCCCGCTTCGCCTGGAACTTCAAGGACCGAAGCGGACGCACCGTCGGCGCGGGCGTCTACACCATGCGCATCTCCATCGGAAACGAGGTCCGCAACTTCCAGATCGGCGTCTCGCGGTCCCGGCGCTGATTCCCGGACTTGTCAAATTTCTTTTACCCGAAAAGGCGCCCCGGGCGCCTGTTTTAGCTTATGATGAGAGTATGAGACCTTCTTTTCCGCCGTTGTCCGCGCTGGTCTGCGCGGCGACGATTTCCGTTTCCGGGGTGTGGGCCGCGAACACCTGCGATTCGTGGAGTTCGGGCGCCACGTACCGCGCCGGCGACATGGTGCTGCACGGCGGGCACCTGTGGCGCGCCCATCTTCCGGCCGGCGTGTCGAGACTGAGCAACGCCGGCACCTGCAACAGCGGGTACTCCGGCAACTGGGCCTGGGTCAACGGCTCCGGGGAAGCGCTGTACTACTGCGACGGTTCCTCCTGGGAGGAAGTGCGCGGCGCCGCCTTCGCGATTCGGGGAATGGAACCCGGATCGGGTTCCGCCTACTGGACGCAATGGAGCGACGAATACAAGGACGTTTTGTGCCAGAACGTTCCCGGGCCCGACTCCTCCGGAGCCAACTTCGGGGACAGCACCGCCAAGCCGCTGGGCGAAGTGGGCAAGTGGAACGAGGAGCCGAAGCAGACCTCGCGTTGCGAGCTGGCCACCGCCACCGCGATCGACGACGGCGAGACCTCCTGCCTGCTGCCGGAGCAGTTCCGCAACGCCAAGATCCACCTGCCGCGCAACGTCACGCGCATCTCCAAGTCGGCCTTCCGCCTCTGCCCGCTGGCCGGCAAGGAGGCGCGCAACGTCGTCGTCTACCTCATGGACCACTCCGGCTCCATGTCCGGCAACGACCGCGACCCCTCCGGGATCGCCGACTCCGCCTTCCAGCAGGCCATGGCCCGCCAGTACGAGCTCGACTCGGTCTCCTTCGCGGGCTACATCCCCTTCAGCGGCTTCGTGATCGGCGGAAAGACCATCGCGCCCACGCGGCTGGACAACGGCGGCCTCGCGCTGGTCCAGTCGCAGGTCGACGCCAACTACAGCCACAAGGACGGCACCAATTTCATCTCCCCGCTCAAGCTGGCCAAGCGCTGGCTGGAGGCGCCGGAATTCGACGGCTACAACAAGTTCATCGTCTTCATGGCCGACGGCGCTCCCGTCCGCAACGAAACGACGTGGGGCGATTCGACCAGCATCTACGCCCGGGAGCTCTATCAACTGCTCGGCGCCAGCGACTTCCCGCTCACCCACACCATCTACTTCGGCGTCCCCGAAAGCCAGGCGGGCGTGAAGCTCATGGACTCGTTGGCCCACCTCACGCGCGACGCCGAGGGGAACAAGGGGCAGTTCCGGCAACTCAACACGGTCGAGGCGGTCCGGGCGGCCATGGACACGCTGGTGCAGGCCTCCATCAAGTCCTCCTCGCCGCTGGAGCTGACGATCATCAACAAGACCACGCGCGACACCGTCGGCGTGGACCAGAGCCGCATGAAGCAGCTGGTCGACAGCACCTGGATCAGCGTGATGACCTCCGACCTGCCGGTCGACTCCGGCAAGAACTCCATGGAGCTCGTCGGACGCTACCAGAACGCGGGTGCCACGGCGATTCCGTTCACGATCTACGTCGACTCCACCTACAACAACACCAACAGCCGGATCCAGGGCACCCCCTTCACCACCAGCTGCCACGAAATCGTCAAGCTCGCCATCCTCAACGAGCAGGCCAAGAGCGTCTTCGTCTTCGACCAGTCCGACACCGTCTCCCTGGTCCGCTTCCGCCCCGACGACCGCTCCTACGGCATCAGCCTCGACTTCAAGGTAAAGGCCTTCGGCAGCGGCGACACCATGACCGTCACCGCCACCCTCACCTCCACTCCGCAGGGATGGCTCTACCAGGCCAGGCTCCCCCTCGACTGGTCCGAGACCGCCCTCCCCGACCGGAAGCTCCAGGTGGCCTCCCTCGACAGCTTCCGCGTCTCCTGGACCCATCCCGACGACCCCCAGGACCACATCGAGGCCACCCAGCGCGTCCTCTGGCAGCTCGCACGCCCCGAGACCGTCGCCCTCCACGACGTCGACCACAACGGCGTCCTCGACGAGCTCGAGATCTGCATGATCCACTCCGTGGACCAGTCCACCCTCGACTCCCTGACGATGTACTTCTCCTGGCCCGCGACCAACGGACTCGACACCGTCACCGTCGTCTGGGATCCCGGAGCCCCCGAGATCTCCTGGAACTCCGACTCCTCCTGCGCCTACTGGAAGCTCGACCAGAGCCTCTACGCCGTCGGCACCGGCATCCCCGCCGACTCCGAGATGTGGGAGATGCACATGGAGCTTCCCAGCCAGAACCGCGACTGGCTCGACGACCTGAACGGCGGATCGGAGCTGGTGGTCGACGAGATGTCGCCCGTGATGCTCTCCGCGGAGCTGCGCGTCGACCAGCTGCGCAGCCATCCCGACACCCTCCGTCTGCGCTTCTCCGAGGCGATCGACTGGGACGCCTCCGGCGCCGACTCGCTCTTCCTCTTCGACTTCCGCGCCGGCGGGCTCCTCTTCCAGGCCCTCGAATACTCCGACTTCGAGCTCGGCAAGTCCTCCATCGACATCCGCTACTACAGCGGCATGGACGCCGACTTCCCGATCCAGTCGGGCGACTACGCGAAGATGGCCGTCTCGAACCCGCGGATCACCGACAAGGCGGGGCGCAAGGCCTGGACCTACAACCCCTGGATCCAGATCGTCGGCGGCGACCACCAGAACGTCAAGGTGATTCCCGAGGTGATCGCGGTCGACGGCCAGACCGGGGAGGGCTCCGAATGGCCGCAGAGCAAAAACGGCTCCCGCGGCGCCCTCTCGCCCGTCTACTACGACAACGCCGAGGAGGCCATGCGCGCCGCCAAGGAGCGCGGGAACCTCAAGATCGTCTGGGGACCCATCCGCTACGCGCAGCCGCTCGTCGGCGACCCCGACCCGGTCCTCTTCTGGCAGGTCTGGATCTTCGACAACCTCGGGCAGTTCGTCGACGAATACCACGGCGTCATCGACTGCGGGGATCCGGAGGTGGCCGGACGCTGCTACACCGAAGAGGGGATGGCCGCCCGCTTCGCCTGGAACTTCAAGGACCGCAGCGGACGCACCGTCGGCGCGGGCGTCTACACCATGCGCATCTCCATCGGAAACGAGGTCCGCAACTTCCAGATCGGCGTCTCGCGGTCCCGGCGCTGATCAGCCGGCCGCGGCGCCTTCGTCGTCCGTGAACTTCCGCGCCACGCGCGGGAATTCGTCCTTGCAGCGGAAATAGGCCTCGACCACGCGCGGGTCGAAGTGGCGCCCGCTCTCCTCGCGGAAGAGCTTCTCCACGCGCTCGACGGGCCAGCCCTTCTTGTAGCAGCGGTCGGCGGTGAGCGCGTCGTAGACGTCGGCCAGGGCGCAGATGCGGGCGAAGAGCGGGATCTCCTCGCCCTTGTATCCGTGGGGATAGCCCGTGCCGTCGAACTTCTCGTGGTGGCATCCGGCGATCTGCGAGGCCACCCGGAAGATCTCGCCCTTGGACTTCAGCAGCAGCGCCTCGCCCGTCACGGTGTGGCGCTTCATCTTCTCGTACTCGTTCTCGTCGAGCGCGCCGGGCTTGTTGAGCACGGCGTCGGGCACGCCGACCTTGCCGATGTCGTGGAGCGGCGCGGCCAGGCGGATCATGTCGCAGTCCTTCACCGGGAGCCCCATGGCGCGCGCCAGGACGTAGCAGAACTCGCCCACGCGCTTCACGTGGTTGCCGGTCTCGTGCGAGCGGCTTTCGCCCGCCTCGCCCAGCATGTGCACCAGCTCGTTCTGGGTGCGCTCCACCTCGCGCAGCAGCACCGCCGTCTCGAGGCTCTTGCCCGAGTAGGTGGCGGCCATGGAGAGAAGCCGCACGTCGGCTTCGGCGAAGCCGGCGCCGTCGCCCAGCTTGTTGAGGGCCTGGTAGACGCCCAGCACCTCGTCGGAGCTGTCGAAGATCGGGATGACGAGGATGTTGCGGGTGACGTACCCGGTGCTCCTGTCGATCTCCGCGTTGAACCAGGGGCAGTGCGAGGGGTCGTTGACCGTCAGCGGCCGCCTTTCGCGGATGCACTCGCCCACCGCGCCGCGGTCGACGGGCATGCGGAGCGGCTCCACGTCCTGCGCCACGCGCGTGTAGAGCTGCCCCGCCTCGACGTCCACCAGCCAGAGGGTGCAGCGTTCGCACTCCACCAGCGAGCGGGCCATGTCGGCCATCAGCAGGAGCAGGCGGTCCACGTCGTGCTCGCCGGCGATCTTCGAGAAGTATTCGAAGGCCAGGCGGAGCGACCGTTCGCTCCGCATCTCGTGGCTCCTCTCCGGGACCTGGGGCATCAGTTTCCTTTCGGAAGAATTCCCTTTTCGGAAAGCACGTTCAGGATCTCGTCGAGGTCGGCGTGCTGGACCTGGAAATCGAGCTTGCCCTCGATGGTGTAGACGTCGATCTCGAACCGGTCGTCCGTCCAGCGGACGCGGAGCTGGTTCGACTCGGTCATCGCGTCCAGCCAGTACTTGGTCGCGGCGGCGTCGTAGTTCTTGTCCTCCGTCACGGGGCGGTCGTCCTCGAGCACGATGTCCGTCAGGCCGCGCTTGCGCAGCGCGGTTTCCATCTGGGCCAGGCGGAAGCGGGTGTGGTCGCTCATCTTTACCTCCAGGTGCGGCTCAGAGGACGCGCGCGATGCGCTCCAGAGCCCGTTCGACGTTCTCGCGCAGAGCGAAGGCGCTCAGGCGGAAGTATCCCTCGCCGCAGGCGCCGAACCCGGCGCCGGGCGTGCCGACGACGTTCGCGCGCGTCAGCAGCCGGTCGAAGAAATCCCAGGAGGATTCGCCGTTCGGCGTCTCCATCCAGATGTAGGGGCCGTTCTCGCCGCCGTGGACCTTGACTCCCAGGCCGCCCAGGGTCCGGCGCACCAGGTCGGCGTTGGCCATGTAGTAGTCGACGTTCGCCTGGCACTGGCGCCGGCCTTCCGGGGAGAAGACCGCCTCGGCGCCGCGCTGCACGGGGTAGGAGACGCCGTTGAACTTGGTGCAGTGGCGGCGGTTCCACATGGCGTGGAAGGGCGACTCCTTCGGGACGACGACGTAGCCGCAGCGCACGCCCGTGAAGCCGGCGTGCTTGGAGAAGCTGCGGAACTCCACCGCCACGTCGCGGGCGCCCTCGATCTCGAAGATGGAGTGCGGCAGCGCGGGGTCGCGGATGAAGGCCTCGTAGGCGGCGTCGAAGAGGATGACGACGTCGTTGGCGCGCGCCCAGGACACCCACTTCTCCAGCTGCTCGCGCGTCATGACGGCGCCGGTGGGGTTGTTGGGCGAGCAGAGGTAGACCACGTCCACCTTTTCCTCCGGCAGCTCCGGCGCGAAGCCGTTTTCGGCCGTGGTGGGCAGGTAGACGAGCCCTTCGTAGGAGCCGTTCGAGCACTTGCCGGTGCGGCCGGCCATCACGTTGGTGTCGACGGAGACCGGATAGACCGGGTCGGTGACCGCGATCTTCGCGTCGGCGCCGAAAAGCTCCTGGAAGTTGCCGGTGTCGCACTTGGAGCCGTCGGAGACGAAGACCTCGTCGGGCGAGATCTTCGCGCCGCGCAGGGCGAATTCCGCCGCGATCGCCTCGCGCAGGAAGGGGTAGCCCTGCTCGGGGCCGTAGCCGCGGAACCCTTCGGGGGTTCCCATCTCGCGCACGGCCTTCTCCATCGCCTCGCAGACCGCCTGCGGAAGCGGCAGGACCACGTCGCCGATCCCCATGCGGATGATGTCGGCTTCGGGGTGCGCGGCCTTGTAGGCGGCGGTGCGGCGGCCGATCTCGGGGAAAAGATACCCGGCCTGCAGTTTTGCGTAATTTGAGTTAACGCGCGGCATGTTCGCTCCTTCGGCTCAAAGGTAGAAAAGAGGAAAAGGCGAAAAATGACCTTTTTTGGCATTTTCTACATTATTGCCGTCCGGAGGATTAGGCTAACTGGCAAGTCAGCGGCCTTGAAAGCCGCCGCCCGCAAGGGCTTGGGGGTTCGAGTCCCTCATCCTCCGCTCCCCCGCCGTTCCCCTTCGCCCGCGGAGGCCTCCTCCGCGCCTCAGAGCCGCCCTTCCAGGGCAGCCTCGGCCATCTCGGCCTCGAAATCGTCGGAGGTCAGCTCGGCCCGCAGGAGCGTCACGGCCCGGCGGACGGTCAGCCCGGCCCCCGCGAGGGCCTCGGAGCAGTTTTTCAGCGTCGACCCCGTCGTGTAGACGTCGTCCACCAGAATGGGCGTGCAGCCCTCCGGGAAGGGGCCGTGCGTGGCCGGCACGCCGAACTCCGAGTCGACGTTCGCGCGGCGCTGGGCCGCCCCCAGCCGGGTCTGCGACACCGAGGCCCGCAGGCGCCTCAGCCAGCCCGTCTCCACTCGCCCGCCCCAGCGCGCCGCGAAGGCCCGCGCCAGCAGCTCGGCCTGGTTGTAGCCGCGCGTCCGGCGACGCGAGCCGTGGACGGGCACCGGCACCCAGACCGCGCGGGAGTAGTCGATCCCCGCGAAGGGCGGCTCCTCCCCCAGCTCGCGCGCCATCAGTCCGGGCCAGCGGAACTGGCCGCGGTACTTGAATCCGTGGACGATCTTCTTCCAGGGGCCGGAGGCCTTCCCCCACGAGACCACCTCGAGCCCCCGCTCGCCGGAGGCGGGGGCGACGCGAGACTCGAGCCGCCCGAGGCGCAGGCATTCGGCGCAGAGGAGCCCCTCGGCCGGAGCGCCGCAGACGCGGCACCCGCCGGGCCAGAAGAAGCCGGAGAGGAGGCTCCGGATCCGGGAGGCGGAAAGGCGCAAGGGCGCTAGACCTCCCCTTCGTGGAAGCGCACGTGCGCCACCAGGCCGCAGAGGCACATCACCGTCATCATGAAGGTGCCTCCGTAGGAGAGGAACGGCAGCGGAAGGCCGGTGACCGGCATGAGCCCGATGGTCATCGCCACGTTGACCGCGACGTGGAACCCGATGATCGCCGCCGCCCCCACCACGACGAAGTTGCCGAAGGGGTCGCGCGACCGGGCGGCCACGTCGAGGATGCGCGAGAGGAGCGCGAAGAAGAGCCCGAGCGCGCCGGCGCAGCCGACGAAGCCGAACTGCTCGCCCAGCACGCCGAAGATGAAGTCGGTGTGCTCCTCGGGCAGGAAGTCGAGGTTCGTCTGCGACCCCTCGAGGAAGCCCTTGCCCAGCAGCCCGCCCGAGCCGATGGCCACGAAGGACTGGCGGACCTGGTAGCCGGCGCCGCGGTCGTCGCGCGAGGGGTCGACGAAGGTCTCCAGGCGCGAGCGCTGGTGGTCCTCCAGCGAGTTCCAGGCCGCGCCCGCCAGCATGCCGCCCGCGAAGAGGTTGGCCACGAGGATCGCGGCGGAGATCCAGAGCTGGAGCCGGGTGCGCAGCAGCACCGCCAGGAGCGCGACGATGAAGACGACCCAGGCGGCCATGTGCAGCGAGGTGACGAGGCTGATCCCCGGCGAGACGAGGAGGAAGAGCTCGCGCAGCGGCATCCCCGACCAGAAGAACATCGTCAGCGTCATCGCCATGAAGACGAGCGCCGTGCTGAGGTCGGGCTGCTTGAGGATCAGCAGGAAGGGGACGCAGAAGAGCGGGACCAGCCCCATCTCCCAGTCGGCGCCGTGGCGGCGGTGCCAGAGCGGGCGCAGCGTGACGAGCCCGAGGCCCGCGCGGAAGAGGTTCTCCAGCCGGACCTCGCGCCCGGAGAGGTAGCGCGAGAGCACCAGGAGATAGGCCACCTTCGCCACTTCGGAGGGCTGGAGGTTGAAGCCCGGGAGCTTGATCCACCGCGCCGCCCCCTTCGCCTCGTCCACCGAGCCGCCGCCCATGGCCACGTAGAGCAGCAGCCCCAGCGAGAGGAAGTAGAGCGGCCAGGTGAGCGCGGAGAAGATCCTGCGCGGCAGCAGCGCGACGACCACGGCGCAGAGCAGCCCCGCGACGACGTAGAGCGCCTGCTTGAACCAGAGGTTCTGCGAGAGCGCGGCGTCGGGGTCGTTGGTCGCGGAGAAGACCAGCAGGACGCCGAAGGCCGAGAGGAGCAGCACCAGCACGACGAAGAGCGCGTCGACGCGGCGTTCGAGGAATTCACGGTCGAGCATCCGGGCCTCCGCGGAGCTTTTCCAGCTCGAAGAACTTCCTGAGGACGGCGCCCGCGACCGGGCCGGCCACGCCGCCGCCGTGCCCCGCGTTCTCCATCACCACGGCGACCGCGATGCGGGCGTCCTCGATGGGCGCGGCGGCGGCGACCCAGGCGTGGGTCTTGTCGCCGTGCGGGTTTTCGGCGGATCCGGTCTTGGCGGCCACGCGCACGCCCGGGACGGCCATCCGGTGGCCGGTGCCGCCCGCGGCGGAGGTGACCGCCTCCAGCCCCTTGAGGATCGTCTCGTGCTCCTCGGGGGTCATCGAGACGGGATGGAGCGGGCGCTTGCCGTAGCGCGCGACCACGCGCTCCGCGGGGCTGACGATCGCCTGCATCAGGTGCGGGCGCCAGAGCGTGTCGCCGCGGACGAGGGCGCCGTAGGCGTTGGCCAGCTGCAGCGGGGTGACCAGCTCGCCCTGGCCGATGGCCAGGTTGAGGATCTGCCCGCGCGACCATCTCCAGCCGAGGCGCTTGCGGTAGCGGCGCTCGTACTCCACCGAGTCGATGAGCGCGCCGGGATGCTCGTACTCCAGGTCCACGCCGGTCTTGTTGCCCAGCCCGAACATCGCGGCGGCCTCGTTGATCGGCTCCATCCCGATGGCCAGCCCGAGCTGGTAGAAGAAGACGTTGCACGACACGCGGAGCGCGTCGACCACGTTGACGGGCCCGTGGCCGGCCAGGTGCCAGCAGTGCTGCACGCGCTTGCCGAAGCGGAACGCCCCGCGGCAGGGCTGGAACGGCTTCGACGTCTCGGTGATCGCCCCCTTGCGCAGGCCGGCGAGCGCGGTGAAGGGCTTGAAGGTGGAGCCCGGCGGATAGACGCCGACCACGGCGCGGTTGTTCAGCGGGCGCGCGCTGTCGAGCGCGATGTTCTGCCACCCCTTCTTGCGCGAGAGCGAGTCGAGGCTGAAGATGTTCGACTCCAGGCGCGGCGAGCTGACCATCGCCAGGATCTCGCCGTTTCGCGGGTCGAGCGCCACCACGGCCCCCTTGAGAGAGTCGGGGAAGGCCTCCTCGGCGGTCTTCTGCAGCTCGAGGTCCATGCTCAGCACGAGGGAGTTCCCGGAGACCGCCTCGGCGTTGGGCATGCTCTTCAGCAGCCCGATCTTGCGCCCGAAGGCGTCCACCTCCACGTACTGCAGCCCGTCGCGGCCGCGGAGCCAGTGCTCGTAGGAGGCCTCGAGCCCCTTCTTCCCCACGCGGGCGGAGTTGGGGTATCCCTCGAACTCGGGCGAGGCCAGCTCCTTCTCGTCGATGGGGGCGATGTAGCCGAAGACGTGCGTGCCCAGCGTGCCGTGGATGTACTCGCGGCGCGACTCCACCTCCACCGAGACGCCGGGGAGGTCCTCCGCGCGCTCCGTCACCAGCGCCACCACCTCGGGCGGCGCGTCCTCGTAGACGCGGAGCGAACCGTACTTGTTGCGCCAGCGCGACTGCTCGAAGCGGACGGAGACCAGCGCGCTGTCGAAGACCGGCGCGCCGTCGGCGAAGCGCAGCGAGAGCAGCCGCTCCTTCAGCGAATCGGGGTTCGTCATGTCGGCGCGGGTGATCATCACCTGCCAGCTCGCGCGGTTGCGCACGAGGGGCTCGCCGAAGCGGTCGTAGATCCGGCCGCGCTCCGCGACGATCGTCCGCATGCGCATGCGGTTCTTCTCGGAGAGGCGGAGGTTCTCGTCGTAGCGGAAGACCTGGAGGTAGAGCAGCCGGGCGGCCAGGACCAGGAGGATCAGCCCGAAGAAGGCGAGCAGCGTCCGCGTCCGGGCGTAGCGCCGCTGCTGGTCCATCTCCGAACGGGTGCCCCAGGCCATTTCACACCCGGCGGTCGCGCGAGGAGACGAGGACGAACCAGATCGAGCCGAGCGCCAGCGTGACGGCGCCCTGGACCAGTCCGCCGGAGAGGAGCGACTCCGCGAATTCGCCGAGCCCCATGTCCGAGAACCAGGAGCGGATCGCCAGGCGGGCGAAGAAGGCGATGGCCAGGAGGAGGATCTTCACGATCGTGTCGAGCTTGAGCACCTGCTCCTCGGCGAGCCCGACGAAATAGCCCACGGTGCAGAGGGCGAGCGCGTCGGCGCCGAAATGGGCGGCCACGTAGGCGTCCTGCGCGATGCCGAACAGGAACCCGGTCCACGCGCCGGCCACGGGGCCGAAGCGGAGCGCCAGCGCGGCGACGAAGATCAGCGAGAAGTCGGGCACCGCGCCGAAGACGGAGACCACGTCCTTGAGCGTGACCTGCGCGGTCAGCAGGACGAAGCCGAAGAGAAGGATCAGCAGGTTTCTCATCGCCGTTCCTCCAGCGTCCAGCTGGGCAGCCGCTTCAGCACGAAGAGCTCCTCGAGGTAGGCGGGGTTCTGGAAGAGCCGCACCGCCGCGCGCTCGAGCACGGGGACGTCGCTCTCCTCGAAGTTCTCGATCACGCCGACGGGGATCCCCTTGGGGAAGATCCCGCCGAAGCCGGAGGTGACCAGCGTGTCGCCCACGCGCGTGCCCGAGAAGGCCGGGAAGAGCGCGTAGAGGTGGTAGGAGTCGATGGTCTCGAGGATCCCCATGGTGCGCGTGCGGTTCTCGAGCACCGAGAGCCGCGAGGCGGGGTCCTGCAGCAGCTGCACGTGGGAATGGCCGGCGGTCACGTTGGAGACGCGCCCCACCACGCCCAGCGAGGTCATCACGGGCATCTGGCGCTCGACGCCGTCCTCCTCGCCCACGTCGATCACGAGCGTGAGGTTCATGTTGCTCGGGTTGCGCGCCACGACCGATCCCATCACGAAGTCGAGCCCCTGGCGCTGCGAGAAGTTGAGCGTCTCGCGGAGCCGCTCGTTCTCGATCTTCGCCTGCTGCAGCATGCTCACCTCGTAGGCGAGGCGGACGTTCTCCACCAGCAGCCGGCGGTTCTCCTCCTCGACGTTGGAGCGCCAGCGGACGTAGTGGACGATCATCTGCGCGGGATAGAGCGCCGTGGAGAAGAGCAGCTGGATCGCGCGCGCGCGGGCCGGCGGCGCGGAGCGGAGCATCGCGAGGGAGAGGGCGGCGCAGAGGAGGAACGAGAGGATCCCCCGTTTCCAGGAAAGGAGCGTGCGGATTTGCGCGAAGAGCTTGCGCACGGACGGCTGTTCCTAGACCGAGGAGGGCAGAAGCACCTTGCGATACTTGTTGAGATCCTCGAGGATGCGGGCGGTGCCCTTGCAGACGGCGATCAGCGGTTCGTCGATGACGTTGACCGGGAGGTTGGTCTCCTGGCGCAGGCGTTCGTCGAAGCCGCGCAGCAGCGAGCCGCCGCCGGTCATGATGATGCCCTTGTCCATGATGTCGGCGGAGAGTTCCGGAGGCGTGTCGTCCAGCGCCTTGCGGACCGCGGTGACGATGCCGTCCACGGGTTCGCGGAGGGCTTCGCGGATCTCGACGGAGGAGATGTTCATCGTGCGCGGGACGCCGGCCGACTGGTCGCGGCCCTTCACCTGCATCTCCAGCTCTTCCTTGAGCGGATAGGCGGAGCCGATCTGGAACTTGATCTGCTCGGCGGTGCTTTCGCCCACGAGGAGGTTGTAGGTGCTGCGCAGGTACTCGATGATGGCGGTGTCCATCTCGTCGCCGCCGATGCGCACGGAGGCGTCGCAGACGATGCCCTGCAGCGCGATGACGGCGATTTCGGAGGTGCCGCCGCCGATGTCGATCACCATGTTGCCGCTGGGATCCTCGACGGGAATGCCCATGCCGATCGCGGCGGCCATCGGTTCGGCCACCAGGTAGACTTCCTTGGCGCCGGCGCTCTGCGCGGCGTCGATCACGGCCTTCTTATCCACTTCGGTGATGCCCGAGGGGACGCCGACCACGATGCG
>JAEEGL017267329.1_pt1 | contig 12166 bp, 9 predicted proteins | sample 9134231 | NCBI WGS metagenome assembly JAEEGL01 (sample SAMN16246548, study PRJNA631951) | gut metagenome | biome: gut microbiome; feature: rumen; material: fiber-attached | host: Bos | place: Iran: Karaj | collected 2018-10
CCCGCAGCCGCTTCGCGGTGCGCGTAGCGCAGGGTTGACTGGCATTCCATGGCAGATAAAGTAGTCACCAAGCAGACCAAGGATTAAATGACAGCCGAAGCTGTCATAGTCTTTACGACCAGCTTATTCAATTATTAAAATGGTGACCACCTCTAATGAAGTGATCACCATTTTTCTTGACTTATTTTGCTTATTTCGCCTGTCTACTTGACAGGTCCCTGTTCACTGACGGAGCGGTGGCTCTTGTTTTTATTGGTCTCTCTTCCGGCCTTAATACCGTACGCCGCAGCAGTACGTTGCTTCCACGCTGTAGTCGGGCTTTAGGACGACGAGGTCGGCGTCGCGGCCGGCGCGGATAGCGCCTTTGCGATCGTCTAAGCCAAGGCAGCGCGCCGGATTGATCGTGCAGGCATTCAGTGCAGTCTGAAAAGGCACGAGCGCTTCCTCGACCAGGATACGCAGGCCTTCATTGATCCGTAGCGTCGAGCCTGCCAGCGTATCTGTACCGGCAAGGTATGCGTCGCCGTTTGCAGCGATCTCGATCTCGTTTCCACCAAAAAGGTATTTACTACCGGTCGGCATCCCTTTTGCCATCAATGCGTCTGAGATCATGATCCCGAAGTCGGGACCTTTATTCGTGAAGAAAATATTAAGAGCCTCCGGCGTCGAATGGATCCCGTCGCAGATAATCTCACCGTACATCGTCCGCAGGCGAAAAGCCGCGCCAACAAGCCCGTTGTTTCTGTGATGATACCCGGTCATACCGTTATAAACATGCGTCATTGAGGAAGCGCCGTTGGCAAAAGCGGCCGCCGCCTGCTCAAATGTTGCCGCAGAATGTCCGATGCTGACAACCACGCCCCTCTCTGCCAGATATCTGGTGAGCGCGAAGTCATCATCTGTCTCGGTCGCCATCGTCACATAGCGGATATGGCCCCTCGCTGCCTTCTGGAAGCGTTCGAACTGCTCGATCGTCGGCTTCGCAATATGTTCTTCCGGCTGCGCGCCTTTGTATTTCATGTCAAGATACGGACCCTCAAAGTGAATGCCGAGGATCTCCGCGCCTTCGTAGCCGCTTTCCATGACGTCTGCGACGTTTGCGACCGCATCGGTCAACACCTTTTCGCTCTGTGTAATTGTCGTTGCCAGAAAAGAAGTAACGCCTTCTGACGGAATTCTTTTCGCCCAGCGGCGAAGGCCTTCCGGATTCGCATCGTTTGTATCGAATTCGTAAGCGCCGTGACAATGAATATCCATAAATCCCGGCACGATCCGAAGATCACTGTAGTCTTCATCCGGCTTTGCAGCGTCGTACGCATCCACCTTCACGATCTTGCCATTCTCACAAACAATCTGCGCCGGCATAAACCGGTCGGCGATCCATACCTTTTTACTTTGAATCCGCATAATTTTCCTCCTAAATATACAAAAAAGGAGCGCATCGTCTGATGTGCCCCTTACCTGTTCCTATTCGCTCTTCAGACGCTCAATCTCTTTCTGAAGTTCCATAAGCTTTTCCATCGCCTGATTGATCTTTTCTTCCTTGTCAAGCTTCTCGGACGGCTCCGCGATCTCCTTGCTGAGCGCATCCTTCTCAGCCTGCAGGCGGTCAAGGTATCCCGTCACCATGGCAGGCTGCTCGATCGGATCCACATCCTCAAAGAATGACGGATCGATATGTACCTGATAATCCTCTTCGCGGATGATATACTGCTTGGATGATTCACGGCGGATCTTCTTTTCAAGACGCGGATCCTCGTAAGAATCGGCATCTTCGCCGTCTTCCGTTATGTCGTCCTCGTCGTCTTCGTCGTCTTCATCCTCATCGTCGTATTCCTCGTCCTCATCTTCGTCTTCATCGTCCGAGAAATCGTCGTAATCCTCATCATCTTCGTCGTCATCATCACGCATCTTCTTTAAGGTGAAAAAGATCGCTGCGATCACAAGCAAAAGCGCCGGAACAATCAAAAGAGCACGAAACGCCGTCGGACTCGGATGCCTCCAGCTGTACCCTTCTTCCGGTTCGCCCTCTTCGGTATCCTTATCGGTTTCGGATTCCTCGCTGCTGTCGGTTGCGGCTGCAGACTTCTCTACATATTGATCGGATACGTATCCTTCCTTGCCGTCTAAGTCGATCCGGTACCAGCCATTATCGCAAACACCCGTTATTTTAACTGTATCACCCTGGTTCAGCTTCCCGATCGACGCATTGTCCTTGCCGGGGCCGGAGCGTACATTAAGCGACTTACCCGTAACCGTGCCGGTCGCATCCTCATCCTTTACATTCTCGGCGGCATAAACCGCAAGCGGTGACACAATCGCCATCGAAACGGAAGCGGTCATAATCGCCGATACGGTCAGAAGCGCCACAGACAACATCTTTATTCTGTTTAAAACGATTCTGCTCTGAATCATATTATCCTCCAAATGGGCGCAGCTCCACAGCCACATCCATTGTCAGTATATCATTTTCCCTTTAAAAAACAAGCCTTGCGATGCATCATGCGGTTGTATATTCAACAAGTAGAAGCTCCACGCAAAGCTTTTCGGAAAGACGTCCCGTCTTCACGGCTTCTTCCGTATCAACCGCACGTTCAAGCGCACTTTTCAATGCATCTGCCGTAAACGCCGACGCCTGGCTGATGTACTTTTTGACAAAATACTTATTGATGCCCGTCTTGTCCGCGATCGTATAAGGATCACGATAGCTTGCAAGAAGCATTCGCACCTGCAAAAGCAGGTTGTACTGGCGCGCGATAAGGGCAAGCGTCCGAAGCGGCGGTACTTTAAGAGCAAGGAGATCCTGATAAAGCCGCATCGCTTTTCTTCGATCTCGTACCGCGATCGCATCAACCATCTCAAAAACGTGATCCGTGATCTCTCGCGTGCAGACGGCATCGATATCGGCTGCCGTGATCGTATCACGCTTCATTGCATAGCAAACGAGCTTTTCGAGTTCCGTTTTTATATTGGACATATCTGAGCCGACTGACGTCAGGAAATACGCAACATCACGCGGAGAGATCTTTTTCCCTTCAGCAGAAATAAGACCCATGACCCACTTCTGCAGGGTCGCCTCATCCTGCACACCGAATTCGATCGCCCGGCCGCCGTTCTGCACCGCCTTAAATAATTTGGAACGTCTGTCGATCTCTTTTTCCGCAAAAAGAAAATAGGCAGACTCCGAAATCCCGCCAAGGTACGATGCCATCTCCTCTCCACCCGCTTTAAAAAGACCGGAGTTCTCGATGATAATCACGCGCCTTTCAGCAAGAAAAGGCATTGTCTCCGCCAGATCGATGATCTCCCCGACATTGACATCCTTGCCTTCATAGTAGTGGCAGTTCATCGTATCATCGCCTGCAAGCGCCGCCTTCAGCTTATCCCTGTACTGAAGCCGCAGATAATCCTCCGGACCGTATAGGAGATACATCTGTTTTAATTGTCCGCTCTTGATATCTTCATTGATACTGCGCATGGATCAGTCAGTCCTCCCACCAGGGCTTCATGGCAAGATTGAGGTCAACGGGCTCCGTGATGCCATCCACATGACCGCTCTCCGAATACTGCAGGATATCATATGCATAGGGGAAGTAGATCGGTCTTGAATAAAATGCATACCAAAGCGGAATATCCGCCAGATCCTTGTAGTTCATCATAAGTACCATGGACTTTAGGTTCGTATAAAGCATGGGCTTATGCCCCGCTTCCGAGATCTTCTCTGTAAAACGCCTGATCAACGCAGTCCTCTCTTCCTTCGTAAGGTCGCTCGTCCGTCCCTCGCCGTTGGCAACGCTTTCCACATCCAAAACGACGGGACCGTCAATCCCGTAATCCTTCAAAACATCAAGCACATACGCCGCCTCTTCGTCGATCTCATCCGCATCCTTTGCCTGGGTGAGAAAATATACGCCGACATGAAGGTTGTTTTCAAGCGCTCCCTGTATATTCGCTTCAAAGGTCTCATCGTCTACGATCGCTCCCTCGGTATATCCGCGAAAACCAAGACGCAGAATGGCAAATTCAATCTCCGAAGAGGCCTTGCCCCAGTCGATCTCGCCCTGAAAGCGCGATACATCAATGCCCGGATGTCCTATGACACCATTGTCATCTTCATACGCCCAGGTGCCGTCTGCATTTTCGGTAAAATAGGAATCACCGTACTCGTTTGCCGGAAGCGAATGGTCGATCTCTTCGAAATAATAACGGTTGTTACTATATACCACAAGTTGATTCGGGAACAGCGTTCGAAGCACATCAACCGTGGAGACGCCTTCCTTTTCCATATAGCCGCGAAGGCGCTGCAGGAGCGAGTCCTCTGCCTCTTTCCTCGCATCCAGATAGTCACCGTCATCTCTGTCGCTTGCCGGCTCAGTCTCGTCCGTCGTCTCATCCAAGGCAAATTCTTCCACGATCGCAGCCGGAACCGAATCGGATCCGATCACCTCTTTCCATCCGCCACCCGGCATACGCATGATCTTTGCAAAAAGTGTGATAAAGCACACCAATGCAACAAGTGCAAGCACTGTGGAAACGATCGCCCATAACAGGATCGGAGACATCCGCTTCCTGCGACGTTCTTTATGTTGTTCTCTACGACTCTCGCCGTATCTGTTCACTAGGGCACTCATATTCCCATGATACACGATGGCGGAAGAAAAAGCGACAGGGAGTTGAAGAGTTCACAGGATTTTCAAGAAATATAGTGCGAGATTGTGTACGCTCCATCGGGAGCGACATGAACCGTCAAGGCGCCGCCTTCCTTCGTCATATGAATGTTACTGTCAACTTCCATGAGGCGCTTAAGGACTTCCGGTGCAGGATGACCGTAGCGGTTGCGCACGCCCACAGATATCAGGGTATCGGCAGGTCTGCACGCATGTAAAAAGGACAAGGACGAGGAGGTCTTACTGCCGTGATGACCGGCTGCGAGGATAGCAGGCTGTGGAATTCGCGTCTTAAGCTGCAGGATCTCTTCCTCTCCTTTCGCATCGCAGTCACCCATATCCAGCATGCAGAAGTCACCCTGAGCGATCGCAAGAACGAGCGATCCGCTGTTCTTGTCATCAAAGCTGGAACCGGATCTGGGATGGAGACAGGTAAGGGATAGATCGCCTTCCGTGATCGCATTGCCTCGCCCCATCACACACACGGGTATGTCTGTCCTGTGCGCAAGTTGACATAACTCCACATATTTTTCGTCACGATCCCCGATCGCCGGCATGACAAGGCTGCCGATCCGCACCTTGCAGTCTTTTCCCTGAAGGAGCATCTCTTCAATGCCGCTGTAATGATCCGCATCGGTATGAGAGATAAAGACAGCATCCAGATACGAAATCCCCTGCGACTGCAGATACGGAATGAGCGTGTATCTTGCAAGCTCCTTTTCCGATGTACTGCCGCCATCGATCAGATAATGATGATTTCCATCAGCAGAAACCGCAACACTCTGTCCCTGTCCGACATCGAGCATTGTGATCGAAAGCGCATCGGGTACGCTCCCTGTTAAAAATGACAGCGCACAGAGGTAAGATAGCACCAGATATTTTCTCCCGACAAAATCGGCGCTCCACGCGATAAATACAAGCATTACCGCATACCGTATAACATTTGCTATTGAAGGAATTCCTGCATTCCAAGAATTAAGCGGCAAGTTTTCCGTCATTTGACAGACAAAAGCGATCCCAGAAAGGATGAGATGCACCGGAATGAAGAGCATTTTCGCGGCAGGGAGCCATATGAGCCCGACTGCAAGTGCAAGCATTCCGCCACCCATAACAAGGCTCATGAGAGGCACGACAATCAGGTTCAGGAATACGCCATAAACCGGCACGCTGAAATACGAAGTCAAAATGACCGGAAGCGTTACGATCTGCACAGACAGACTCGCGCCTAAAAGTTTCGCCGCTTTGCCCGGAAAGTGCTCTGTGATAAGCGGCAGGAAAATTGTGATTCCCAGGATCGCGCCGTAAGAAAGAAGGAATCCGCTGTGAAAGAGGATATACGGCTTTGCTGTGCACAAGAGCATCGCCGAGAAGGAAAGCGCCGTCAGACGATCGTAAGATCTGTGAATCGCATCCGCTGTCAGCGTACATAAGAACATCACGGACGCGCGAAAGGCAGAGGGTGACATTCCTGTCATGATGCAGTATAGTACCAGAAATATGCCCGCAGCAGACGCAGCAAGAATAAGCGGTAGCAGCATCTTCCGAAAGAGCATATAGAGTCCCGCCCCCCAGAAGCTGATATGGAGGCCGGATACAGAAAGTACATGCAGGATGCCTCCGTCCCGATAGAGCGACTTAAGATCATCTGACAGTCCGCTTTTGTCCCCGAGAAGAAGTGCCCGCATGAGACCTGCATCTTCGTCGCAGATCCTTTCGATCCGGTTTGCAAGTGCCTCTTTCAGATCCTGTATGTCCTGCATGAAGCGATTGCCGTTTCCGTCCCGTGCAACCACCTTGCAGGCATCCATTGCAAACGCATCACCACAAGCGTAGTGATAGCCCTCTTCATCAAATCCCCCCGGGTTGCGCGCACGCCTGAATGTTTTCATAACGCCCGTTACCATTATTCTCTCGCCCATAATCAGGCGCTTTTCAGGCTTTTCTCCAACATCTTCGACCGTAGCACAAACAGCCCCCGGCAGAAAGAGACGGGACAGTGTATCGGATATGGAATTCACATTGTATTCGGAAAACGCGGCATCACGGAATGTGATGTCGTCGATGCGCAGAACGCGCTTGGTCTTACCGAGATCATCGGTTTTTGTTTCGATCGAGCGGATGACTCCTTCCACAGTGATCCGCTGTCCCTCCGCATCAGGCAGGCGGATCCTTGGCTTTCCCAGCAAAAGGAGTAGCCCCCACAGGAAAACGATCCACACGATCGAGAGTTTACATAATGTTCTGTTTTGAAGCAGTTTCGTTCCGTTTCCTCCTTCTGCTCACCGTGCAAAGCACCTCCGGCAAGCGTCCATCCTAGGGTATCACACACATGTCGTTTCGTGCAATCGGCACCCTCCACAAAATACAGGCAGTCCGCATGCGCATTTCGACGAAAAAAATGGTCCCTTGGGGACCAAAAAAATAGTATAATGAAAACTGACCGGAGGTGAAAGATATGATCAAAATAGCTGTTGTCGGGAGCGGGATGCTCGTGCAGGAGATCCTGCCGATACTTACGGCCATGCCCGAGATCGAAGTGCAGGTGCTCACAGGCACAAAGAGGAGCGCGGATACCGTACGCGGCCTGCAGGAAAAATATGCGATCCCCAAAGCCTATACAGACTACGATACGATGCTTGCGGATCAGCGCGGGCAGCTCGACCTGGTCTATCTAGCCACTCCCAACAATACCCATTTCGAGCTGGCCATGAAGGCGATCGAAGCAGGTTTTCACGTATTCATCGAAAAGCCGCTTACGCTAAAATATGAAGAAGCCGAACAGATTTTTTCAAAGGCAAAAGAAAAGGGTGTGATCGCGCTCGAGGCGATCTCCAATCAATATCTGACCGTCTGCAAAGTTCTGAAGCGTGAACTGGACAGAGCCGGCGAGATCAAATACGTCAGCCTGAACTTCTCACAGTACTCCTCACGTTACGACCGCTTTGTGGCAGGCGAATACTTCAGGGTATTTGATGCCGCGTTAGGCGGCGGTGCTCTGCTCGATCTGGGGATCTACAACATCCATATTGCTGCCTTTCTCTTCGGTCATCCCGTAAAAACCTTCTATTGCCCCAACATCATCAGAGACGTGGACGTCAGCGGTGTTATGATCATGGACTATAAAGACTTTAAAGTGGTCTCGGTTGCCGCAAAGGATTGCCAGGGCGATAACGGGCTTTTGATCGAGGGCACAAACGGGTATTTCAAACTGTCCGACACGCTTAATTCCATGAACGCCCCGCTCATCTTCCATGACCGTAGGACAGGGGCTGATATCGCGCTGACCGAACCGGTCGACGAGCATCGAATGACCGCGGAATTCCGCGAGATCTCACGGATCATAAAAGAAAATGACGCCCTTCAGGTCGAAGAACGCCAAAAAGAAAGTCTGCTTGCGATGCGTATGCTGTGTGAGCGATCATAAATCACAAAAGTCCGGCCATCATGATAGCCGGACTTTTCTTCTTGGATCCGCTTTTTAGGACGCGTTGTTATACGGAAATGTCAAAGTTCGCTCCAACTGCGGGGTTCACCGACAACTCCATTGCCGCGGTATCGACCATCTCTGTCACGCCTTCGCCTGCAACCTCCATGAGATCCAGAGATTTACCGAGCATCGCAGCTCCCACCTGCGTCAGCAGGTCCTGTTGTGCCATTGCCATTGATAATGCGGGAATATCCATTGCAATCCCTCCTTTATGTATTGGCTGACATCCTTACATATCTTATATCGACATGATCAAGGGAAAAATGAAGCCTCAACCCCGTCCCCAAGGGACCATTTGGGGCTACAGAGACTTAAATTTCTGCGTCGTGTCATTCAGCTGCTCTGCTACTTCCGTGTTGCGGTCGATCGCGGCGGAGATCTTCTGCATGCCGGCTACGATCTCGTTGGAGTTCTCGGCGGACAAGGAGATCGCCTTGGAACTCTCTTCCATGGAATCTGTGATGGTCTGGATGCTGTCCACCATGTTCTGCATGATGCCGTTCAGATTGTCCGCACGGCTCTGGAAGGAGGCGAGCATCCCGTTCATGATATCTGCCGTATGCTCATACTTCTTGCCGGTTGTTACGAACTCATCGTAATCACCGAGCACGGTTCCGTTGATAAATTCGAGTGTATTCTCTGCATTGCGTGCCAGGTTGTGCACCGCTTCCGTCACTTCCGTCGCGATATCCTGAATTCTGGCTGCAGTCTGCCTGCTGGTATCCGCAAGAGAGCTGATCTCCGTTGCAACGACCGCAAAGCCTTTTCCTGCTTCGCCTGCTCTGGCTGCCTCGATCGAAGCATTCAGCGCGAGCAGATTGGTCTGGCCTGCGATGTCCAGGATGACCTTGGTCAGTTCGTTGATCTGGCCGACCTTCTCGGATTCCTTCACGGACTCACCAAGTGACCTCGACAGCTGCTCTACCTGATCGCCTGCATCATTCTTCTTCTCGGTAACGCGATGCTTCAGCTCGTCTGCTTCCTTCTTGATGCCGTTTGCGGTCTCTGTACCGGCATCTGCCTCATCCGCGATCTCCTGCGCCGCAGTCTTCACTTCGTCCACGCGTTCATTGATCGCACTTACGGTGCCCAGCACCGATTCCATATTGGCCGACAGCTCTTCCAATGCCGCAGAGGAGTTGACCACATTGTCATCTGCAATACGCAGCTGCGATGCCACCTCGTCGGAAGCTTCCGTCAGGATGTACGTTCCGTCCTTGACATCCTTCATGATCTGCTGCAGTGTCTCGATAAAATGATTGATACCCGTCGTAATATAAAGGAGCTCCGACTTCGTCCTTGTCATGATCCTGACCGTCAGGTCGCCCTGTCCCGCCTGGATATCAGAAATGATATGGTTTACTTCATCGCTGATCGACTTGATCTTGCGAATGATGTTCTTATAGTTGATCAGGAAGTTTGCAATGATCAAAAGCAGGATGATGCCCATGCCGATCCATGCCAGCATCGTACCGGAAGCAAGGAGCTCATTCATCTGTCTCTTGGTGGATTCAGCAGATTCCGTGATAGCTGCATCCAGCGTCTTGCAGGAATGGAAGATCGCCACTTTCTGAATCTCAGCCTTATCGAAAAGCATCTTGTACGCGGATTCCCGGTCTCCGGCATCCACGCGGGCCATGGAACTATCCAGCAGGGTGCAGAGTCTGTCATACTGTTCCTTGATCTCTGCCAGCTTTGCGGTCGCTTCTTCATTGTTAAAATCCGCAAAATCCTGGTTCAGTGCATTGATGTCTTCACTTACGGTTTTCTTTGCCACCTCGATCTGCGGTGCCAGCGCCTCCTGCGTCTCTACCGCTTCCGCTGCCACATAGCCTGTCACCTGATCGTAAAGCGACATGATATCCGTCTTCAGATCCGCTTCGTGTGTAGTCAGCGTCATCATAGAGTCAAACATGCTCACGCTGGTATTGGTCGACTTGCGCATGGCAGATATCACCAGGGCCATCACAACGATAAATGCAATGAGCATGCCCATGTTCAAGGCGGTCATCTGTACCAGGATCGAATGCTGTTTTTTTACCCTTACCTTTGTATCATTCTGATTCATATGTCCCCCTCCTTACAGTTTCGAATACCACTCAGTGGCGATCCGCTGCACCTCTGCCACGAATCCGTCTGCGTCCAGCTCGCCTGCGGCATATGCCTCGAAAGCAGGTGCGATACCGTTCTGCCCCAGATTCGCCGGGAGGGACATCCAGTGCCAGTTAGAGGTTTTGCCCGATGCGATATATTGGGCGATCACAGGCGCGAACGGATCGGATGCGACGAACTTGCAATCCTTAAAGGGACTTGCAAATCCGGCCTGTTCCACGAGGATCTTCTGTCCGGGATCTTCGGAACACCACTGGAGGAATGCCTCGGCCGTCTCGACGTCGCCCTCTTTGCAGACCGCCCACCAGGAAGGTGCGCTTGTCAAAATCGTGTCCTGCCCTTCGATAAAGGCATAAGGAACCATACCTACGGGGAAGTTGCCGGCTGACGCATATGCATCCGCATAATCACCGGTCATCGCAGCGCCGATCCAGGATCCCTGTGTGATAAAAGCGTACTTGCCTGACGCAAATCCCTTGACCTGGTCGCCGTATGTTCCCTTTACTAAAAGTGCCGGATCGGAATACCGGTTGAAAAGATCCATCATCGCCGCAAATGCTTTTAAACGGTCCTGATCCATCTGTCCGCCGTTCGTATTCATCTGATCGATATAAGTAGTGTCGTCTCTGCCAAGTCCCGAATCCAGATAGGAGCCAAACAGATGGTTACCGCTCGACCATCCAAGGCTTCCGGATTCTGCGCAGTATCCTACAACAGCCGTCAGACCCAGCTCCTCTTTCCTGGCATCAAGCGTTTCAAACGCTGCACGCATCGATTCGGGGCCGGTGATGCCGGCGGGATCCACGCCTGCTTTTTCCAGAATGTTCGCATTATATGCAAGGCCGATCGCCTCCGTTGTATACGGAAAACCGAGGGTGCCGTATTTGCTGTCTTTATAGGCGGCATCTGTCTTTCCCGCCCAGCTCTGGCCGCTCATATCCACAAGCAGGCCTTCCCAGTTGCTAAAACCGGAAGACTCACAGGCAATGATATCCGGCATCTGATCAGCCAGATAATATCCCTTCAGAAGCGCCTGTGAGTCCGTACCGCCGCCGGCATCTACGCCGATGACTTCCACATGCACCCCTTTTTCCTTCTCGTACTGCGCTGCCAACGCCTCGATCTGGCTGTTGACCTCGCTCTTGATATTCAGGATGCGAATGGACTTCGCGCCATCTTCCGGTGTCACTTCCTTTGCTTCCGGCGCATTTTTGCATGCCGAAAGGATCGCACATACCATGATGGTTACAACCGCAAACAAAATCCCCTTTACTTTCATTCGTTCTGCACCTTTCTTTTTTCTGTAAAAACCATGGAAAAATTTCAGAAATCGGAATTTTAAGAGATTATCCCTACTACTTTCAGTATACGGGATCATGCGGGTGAAAAGAATTAAAATACCATAAACTTTTTTCGAAAAGCCGCGATTTGTTTATAAAAATTTTATAATATGCATCCATTCATCTGTTTGACAGCGTGAGGTATCTTTCCTTTTTTCAAAAACCCGTGTACAATATCCCTTGGCTATACAGATATTCGATAAGGAGACACACATGATCCAAGCAGCGATCTTCGACCTGGACGGTACCCTATCCTTCACGCTCGATTCCATCGCAAGAAGCGGCAATTCCGCGCTCGAAGCGATCGGGCTTAAACCGTTTGAGGCAGATGCATATAAATACTTTTGCGGCGACGGCCCCAACGAGCTCGTCCGCAGGATGCTCCGCGCAAGCGGTGACACAGACTGCACGCGCTACGATGAGCTCCGTCCGCTCTATGGCAAATTCTTTGCAGAATATGCAGACTACAAGGTAGCGCCTTATGAGGGCATGCCGGAGGCGCTCAAAGCACTGAAGGCAAAAGGGATCCGCCTTGCGGTCCTCTCCAACAAGCCGCATCC
>JAEEGL011030423.1_pt1 | contig 12165 bp, 13 predicted proteins | sample 9134231 | NCBI WGS metagenome assembly JAEEGL01 (sample SAMN16246548, study PRJNA631951) | gut metagenome | biome: gut microbiome; feature: rumen; material: fiber-attached | host: Bos | place: Iran: Karaj | collected 2018-10
ATTTGGCCTGCTGGTTGAAACCACGGTTGCAGAACAGCAGCACAGGAACCACCTTCTTGAATTTCTCGAAGTCGGTGGGCGAGCTGAGGAAATCGGCGCAGTAGGCATGGCGGAAGGTTTCGTCGATGGGCACCACACCCTGGCGTCCGTCTTTCAGGGTGACGTTGACAAACTGGTCGAGCTGTTTGCCCTGGAGTACGGCCTGCACTACAGAAGTGCAAATCTGGTTGAGCTTGTCGCTGTTGGCAGCCGACGCGAAGAAGTCAGGAAAACTTTCCGACGGGCTGTAGGGGAAAATGGTCTCGTCGAGATCCTTGTATTTGAACCCTTTTGTGTAGTTCACCGAGCCGCTGCCGCTCTTTTTGCCCGTAACAGCCTCGATAGCTCCGCGCTTGGCGCGACGGATGGCATCGTTGCCTTTGTTCATAATGCCGTTGATGGCGCTATACACTTTGTCGCCGGCGCTGTTGCTGGCTCCGAGCACGGCTCCAGTGGTGTGCTCAAACACAATAGAATTCTTCTTGTCGCGGACGGTGGCTTTGGCTCGCTGGGCTTTCATTTTCACCGACTGCTTGGCTGTTTTCAGAATGTTGCCAAACTGCGCGTTTGCGGTAGTTGACAGGCTGAACACCAATGCCACGAGGGCCAGTGTCCGGAAAATAATTTGTAGATTTTTCATGTCGTTGTTTCTTGTTTAAGTGATTATTGATTGTTCTTGCTAGGGCAGTGAATCAGGAGAATGCTCTGGCTAATTTCTGCCAGAATCCCAAGTGTTTAGACTCTTCTTCCTGAACTTTTTCTTTCAGAGCCAACTGCCGCGACACCTCTTCCACTACCATGTCCTGCAACATCAGGAACAGCTCCTGACGCTCGGCGGTGTAGCGCATGGCGGCTTCGTGTCGCTTATGCTCTGTCGGGCTGTCTATGGTGGTTGGTTGTTCGTCCATGTTGGGTGTTGGGTGGTAGGTGATGGGTGTTGGGTGGTAGGTGATGGATGTTGGGTGATAGGTGTTGGGTGTGGGGGGCTATGCCATCAAGGATTCATGTTCATGATAGAGTTGAAGGCCGAGAGCAGCTCGAGCGATTTTTTCGAGTACTCCTGTTCGTCGCCGTTGTTTGTGCCTTTTAGATTTTTCCAGATGAGTCCGTAGAAATTATAGTAATAGCGTTCTTCTACAGGGTTGCCCTTGGGGTCGGCATACTTCCTGAACACGAAAGTGAGTGTCGGACCGTGGCCTTCGAAGAGATACTCCTCGTAAAACTGCCGTTTGCCCACGTTAAACTGCCGCACGATGAAGTAGGGCTGATAGTAAACCATGAGCGTGCGCTCGTCGCGCATCATGCGGTAGTAGTAGTGAATGGTTTCGCGTGTGTTGCCTTCCGGTGTGGTGTAGTTGCTGCTGACGAGCATGTCGTTCTTGTTGTTGAAGTCTTTGCTGTCGTTTTGCTGCATGTCGCTCTTGGCCTGAGTGTAGGCTTTGCGGATGCTTTCTATTTGTTTTTTTATCGCCGGGTCGGTTTGCGCGCGAAGGTTTCCCCATGGCATGACTGCCATGGCGAGGAGCAGGGCCAGCCGAAGAATGTCGCTATTGATTTTCATCGTTTTTCCTTTTGGGTTCCGATGCCGCTTCCTGCACCCGTCGGCCGCATTGGCTGACGGGCACAGTAGGCGACACGGGCTGGGTGTATTATATCTGAGATGCCTTGTTTCGGTGGGCCATTTCCTTCAGCTTGTCCTTGCCTTTGAAGGCAAACACCCAAATGAGGAATCCGGCGATTGCCAGCAGGGCAATGGCCAGCAGCGGGCGGTAGAAAATCCAAGCAATGGCGATGATGATGAGCGACCATGCGATGCCGACCACGTTGCACACCAGGTTGACACCCCAGCCGACGATGTTGGCCACAAACGGTATGACCTTAAGCACGGTGATGAGTATGCCGAAGATGCCTTTCAGTCCGCCGCAAATCATCAGCACACCGAGAATGCGGAGTATCCAGAGCCACATGTTGTTGGAGGCGTGTCCGCTCTCATACATTTCGGCTGCCGTTTTGTTGCCCATGGAGAGTGCCTGGAAGGTCTTCCCGTTCTTGGCCTTGAACTGGGTGAAAGTCTCTCCGGCCACCTTGGCAATAATCGACACGTTGGCGGGCATGGTCTTGGTGAATGTAATGCGCACATCGCCCACCTGCGGCGACGAGGGGCTCTCGCCAAAGTAGAGAACGTTGCCGTTCATGTGAACGTAGTCGAGGTCTTTCTTGTTGGGTGCGGCGACGATGGTGTCTTGCTGTACAGAGTCTTTTTTGAGTGAGTCATTCGTTGTTGTAGTAGTTTTTGTTGCATTGCTTACAGCCTGTTTTACTCTTTCCGACACGATGTCGCCAATGGCCCGCTGGCCAGTGTTGCGCACAAAGATTCGCTCGCAATCCTTGTTCCACGTCTCCAGTTGTTTCTGGTCGATGTTCAGGTCGAGCGGTTGTGTGTTCGAGATAGCCCCTATCTGATAACTGTTCAATTTGTAGGCGCCAAACCTGACGTTCTCGGCGCTTTTGTCGAAGTTTTCCGACTGGAAGAGCGAATAGTTCTTGTTTTGGTAGGCAGGGTCGTGGAAAGTTTCCGAGCTTTGTGGCCTGCTGGTCCACTCCTTGCTATAAGTATAGGTGGTGACGGTTTCCTCTTTGCCGCCAAACTTGTCTTTCGACTGGCTGCTGGCGTGCTCCACCCACTGAAAGTACTCCACTTTGCGCTGAATGCCGATGGCGGTGGCGCCCACGTTGAAGTTCGGGTCGCTCAGCGAGTCGGTGGTGTTGGCGAAAGCCGTGGCGTGAACGAGTTTTCCTTCAAACTCGGGGTCGATTTTCGAGACGTCTTCCATCTCGACGGTTACTCCTTCGGCCTCGTTGAGCATTTTGTCGGTTTTCACCGCGCGTCCTTCGTTCCACCAAAGCAGCGCTGTGCCTGCCACGAAAAGCAGAAATCCGGTGCCGATGCCTCCGAGCGAGTTTTTCAGCCGGGTTCCGTAGCCGGTAGTTGTTGTTTCTTGATAAGCCATAATGTTAGGTTTTTTATTAGTTATGATTGTTTTGTTTTGAGTTTCCGTTTGCAAAGATACGCTGAAAAATGAGTTTTTTGGTTGTCAATTCTGACCAAATAGTATTCATTTTTAATCAAAATACCCCGAAAAGAGTGTTTTCGGGGGCTTTTTCCGTGTTTTTCGGGGTTGTAGTTATTGTTTTTGTTCCCCTCGCTGATATTCCGACGGGCTGACCCCAAACACCCGCCGGAAGGTCCGCGCAAAGTTTGATTTGTCGTCGAAACCACATTTCATGGCCACGTCGCTGATGCTCAAGTCGCGGCGTGTGTCCATCAGGTGACGGGCTTCCTCCAGCCTGAGTTTCAGCAGGTAGTTGGCAGGTTTCTCACCTGTGATGCTGGTGATGCGCCTCCGCAGGTTGGAGCTGCTCATGCAGAGTTCGTCGGCCAGATGGTCGATGTCGGCCGTTCCTTGCTCCATATTGTCGTGGGTGAATTTTATCACCCGGTCAATCAGCTTGCGGTCCTCGTCGGTGAGTTCGTTGCTGTCGGCGTGGTTTTTGAAGAGTATGTTGGCATACTTTTCTTTCAGCTGATTGTGTTGCTGTCTGAGTTGGTCGATGTGCTGGCTGAGCCGGTCGTTTTCGCGGCGGTTGCCTTTCTGCCTGCGGCGGAAGATGCTCCAGAGTACACCTATTATAATAATAAGGGCGGCTGTGACGGCAAGAGCCGTGATGGCGATGCTGCGTTTTTGCCGTCTTTGTTCCTCATTGTCTTGTTGCAACTGCTCGTTGCCATATTGAGCATTGTATTTCGATAGCAGCTCGCCCGTTTCGTGGTCGTAGAGCGAGTCTTTCAGTTCGTTGTAGCGCTCTATGTGTTGCATGGCTTCTTGCGGGTCGGAGTCCTTCAGGGCCTCGTAGAGTCCTTTCCGGGCGTGGCTTTCGTTGTAGATGTCGCCCTGTGCGATGTGCAGTTGGAGGGCCTCTCGGTAGTTCTTGATGGCCTCGTTGGTGTTTTTCTCTTTCATCAGCAAGTCGCCCATCTGGTTGAGGCAGATGGCCAGCGAGTGGCGGTTGCTGTCGGTGCGCAACTGAGGAATGGCCTTGGCCAGTGCGTCTTTCGCCTCGGCGTTGTTGCCCAGGGCAATGTGGGCCGAAGCCATTTGCGAGAGTCTGATGGCCGCCTTCGACTTACGTCCCAGGCTCTGTTCCAGTTCGTAGGCCTTGCTGGCGTAGTCGAGAGCCTGCTGCTCGTTGCCCATGGCATGATAGATTTCGGCTGCCATTCCCTGAATGACGGCTCTTCGCTCTTTGTTGTCGGTCTGCTGACTGGCTTTCAGCGCGTGCAAGATGTATTTTTCAGCTTCGCGAGGTTGTTTGGCACCCAAATAAATAGCAGCCAGGGTGTTGAGCGACGAACTCATTCGGTCGGCATCGCCGCTGCGTTTGTCGAGTTCGTAGAGTTGCTGTGCGTAGTTGGCTGCCACTTTCCATTCGCCCTTGCGAAAATGGCAGGCCGAGAGCAGGGCCAGGCAGTCGGCTGCAATCTCGGGGTCGCGGCTGGCGCGGCAGAGGGGCAGCGCGCGCGTGGCGAGTACGGCGGCGCGTTCGGGCTGTTGCTGTTCGTTGAAGAGATATTCGGCAGCCCAGTAGTCGGTGAGCATGGCAACGGTGTCGGCCGGGGTGTTGGCTTTCAGTTGCACGGGCTCGTCGGTGAATTGCGCCTTGTTCAGAAAGCCGAACAAGGCGTTAGCCGCAGCCGTGCGCGCTTTGGGCGCAGCCTGCTCGTAGCGGTCGAGCAGCCGGTCGAAGTCGGTGGTGCCGTTGGCCGCGCTCACTGCGGCTGCTGTCATCAGCATGAAGACGAGCAGCAGAGCGGCAGCAGCTTTTCCATAGTCGTGTCGGTTAGGAAACATTTGTTCTGTCTTTATTCTCGGTTGTTTTAGGTTTGCGCATAGCCTGCAAATCTTGCGGACTCGCACTATTCAGTGGCAAAGATAAAAAATTTTTTTCATAATGTAGCCTTTTTCCTTTTTTTTATTTCTTTTTGCTCTCATAACAGGGAGCAGACTGTCGTTCTAGCTTTAAAATACAATCATCATTCCGTGGGTTATCGCCCCAGTTCCGTGCATGCTGAGAATAATATCATGAATTAAACCAACATTTTCTAGAGAATCTTTTCGTAACGTCGTAAGATAAGATGAGATTTTCTAGAGAATCTTTTCGTAACGCCGTGAGATAATTTCGTAACTGCATGCTTTACGAAATTATCTCTCGACGTTATTTTCGTCATTGCGTGAGTTGCGGACGACTTTCTCGTCTGTCAGCACCCCGCGAAGTAATAATGTTTGTAAAAATCGCAGCGAAAACGAAAAATATCTGTACCTTTGTTTGCTAAAACCAAACCCACCACCAACATGAACGAGCAAGAACGCATTCTTGAGCTGCGCCAGCAGCTGCACGAGCACAACCACCGGTACTACGTGTTGAACCAACCCACCATCAGCGACCAGGACTTTGACTTCCTGATGCATGAGCTGCAGGACTTGGAGGCACGCCACCCCGAACTCTACGACCCCAACTCGCCCACGCAGCGTGTGGGCAGCGACCTGCAATCGGAGTTCCGGCAGGTGAAACACAAGTATCCCATGCTCTCGCTCTCCAATACCTACAACGAGCAGGACGTGGCCGAATGGTACGACAGCGTGAGCCGCGGGCTGGAAGGCGAGCCGTTTGAGGTGTGCTGCGAGATGAAATACGACGGACTGTCCATCTCGCTCACCTACGAGCAGGGCCGGCTGGTGCGTGCTGTCACCCGTGGCGACGGTGAGCAGGGCGACGACGTGACCCAAAACGTGAAAACCATTCGTAGCATTCCGTTGGTGCTGAAAGAGGAGAGAGGAGAGTGGAGAGTGGAGAGAGGAGAGTTTGAAATCCGTGGCGAAATACTGCTGCCGTGGAAAGAATTTGAGCGTATCAATCGCGAACGCGAGGAGGCTGGCGAGCCTTTGTTCGCCAATCCGCGCAATGCGGCCAGCGGCACATTGAAAAGCCTCGACTCGCGCGTGGTGGCGAGCCGCAAGCTGGACGCTTACCTCTACTATCTGTTGGGCGACAACATTCCCGGCGATGGTCACTATGAGAATCTGCAGGCTGCACGCCAGTGGGGATTCAAGATTTCCGAGGGCATGAAGAAGGTCAGCACGTTGCAGGAAATCTACGACTACATCAGCTACTGGGACACCGAACGCAAAAACCTTCCCGTGGCCACCGACGGCATTGTGCTCAAGGTGAACTCGCTGCGGCAGCAGCGCCACTTGGGGTTCACCGCAAAGAGCCCGCGCTGGGCCATAGCCTATAAGTTCAAAGCCGAGCGTGCCTGCACCCGTCTGCTGAGCGTCAGCTATCAGGTGGGGCGCACGGGTGCTGTTACGCCCGTTGCCAACATGGAGCCCGTGGTGCTGGCAGGCACTACCGTGAAGCGCGCCACGCTGAACAACGAGGACTTCATCCGCTCGTTCGACCTGCACATTGGCGACTACGTTTATGTGGAGAAAGGCGGCGAGATAATACCCAAAATAGTGGGTGTGGATATCAGCCAGCGGCCCATTATCGCACAGCCCGTGCAGTTCATCACCCGCTGTCCGGAGTGCGGCGCACGGCTGGTGCGCTACGACAGTGCCGACGCCAAGGGAACGGCCACAGCGGCCTGGTACTGCCCCAACGACGCGGGCTGTCCGCCTCAAATCAAGGGGCGAATCGAGCATTTCATCTCGCGCAAGGCCATGAACATCGACTCGTTGGGACCCGAAACCGTTGACGAGTATTATCGTCGCGGACTGATTAAGAACATCGCCGACCTTTACCGCATTCAGGTGCAGGACATCAACGGCGACGGTAGCCGCGAGCGTTCGGCCCGCAACATTGTCAACGCCATCGACCGCTCGCGCCAAGTGCCTTTCGAGCGCGTGGTGTTTGCTTTGGGCATTCGTTTCGTCGGCGAAATCTCCGCCCGTCTGCTTGCCCGCCATTTCAAGTCTATGGACGCGCTGGCAGCCGCCACTGTCGAGCAGCTGCAGCAGGTGGAGGGCATTGGTGCTGTCATTGCGCAGAGTGTGGTTGATTATTTCCAGTCGTCCGAGAACCAGGCCATTCTCGAACGGCTGAAAAGCGAAGGCCTGCAGATGCAACTCAGCCAAGAACAGATGGAGGCGCAGAGCGACCGCCTTGGTGGGCTGAGCATTGTCATCAGCGGTGTGTTCAGCCGCCACAGCCGCGACGAGTATAAAGCCATGATTGAGCAGCACGGCGGCAAAAACGTGGGAAGCATCAGCGGAAAAACGTCGTTTGTGCTGGCAGGCGAGAACATGGGGCCCTCAAAACTGCAGAAGGCACAGAAACTGGGCGTGCCCATCCTCTCGGAAGAAGAGTTTTTGCAGAAATACGAGCTGGAATAAAAAAAGAGCCCCCAGCCAATCGTAAAGCCCTTTCGCTATTACGAGAAGCTTTCAGCTATTACGAGAAGCTTTCTGCTCTTTTTCTTACGTTCATAAGTATTAGGTCTTTCCGTATGCTGCGGCACCGCCGCAGCTCCCCATCATCAAAACCCCAAAAACAATGATGAAGATAATAGTTTCAAAAGAAATAGAGAGTGTTTGCCCCAATTTCGTGGGTGCAGCCGTTGAGGCGAACGTTAAAAACACGGCTTTCTGCCCTGCGTTGTGGCAGGAAATCAACACATTAGTGGAGCAATACCGCCAAACGATGGACACCACCAGCATCAAAGAGCATATTCCCGGCATAACGGCCACGCGCCGCGTGTATAAGGCTTGCGGCAAAGATCCCAGCCGCTACCGCCCGTCGGCAGAAGCGCTCATCCGCCGCGTGTTGCAGGGAAAGGAACTCTATCAGATTGACACGCTCGTTGACCTTATCAACCTGGCCAGCATGCGCTTCGGCTACAGCATAGGCGGATTTGATGCCGACAAGTTCGTTGGCGACACGCTCACCCTGGGCATTGGCCAGAAGGACGAGCCTTACGAGGGCATTGGCCGCGGACTCATCAACATCGACGGCATGCCTGTTTATCGCGATGCCGTGGGTGGGGTGGGGACACCTACCAGCGACCACGAGCGCACAAAAATCACGCTCGAAACCACGCACCTGCTGACGCTTGTCAACGGGTACGACGGCAACGAGGCCCAAGTGCGCGCCAATGCCGCCTTCATTCAGCAGTTGCTGCGCCAGTATTGCGACAGCGACGGAGGCACGTGCGTGATTTACAAGTAAAGGGTAAGATGATTACAGAATAAACTCGTCGATGAGTTTCTCGTCGGCAGCCGTCCAGCGGAGCGACTTCAGTTCGTCGGTGCTGAGCCATTGGTAGTCCAGATGGTCGAGCAGTTTGAATTTCTCGTCGCCCCCCTTGCACAGGTAGGCCGTCAGGGTGACTGTGAAATCCTCGTACTCATGCTCCACGGTGCCGATTTTGCGGCCTACGTAGATGTCCCAGTCCATTTCTTCCTTAATCTCGCGCACCAGTGTCTCGTGGTGGCTTTCGCCTTCCTCCACCTGACCGCCGGGAAACTCCCAATGCTCGCTGATATACATGTACTTCGAGCGGCAACGTTGCATGCAAAGATACTTTCCGTCGTTCACCACAACGGCTGCAACCACGTCATAATGTTTCTTTTCCATAGTTCGATTCGTGTTTTTGTTGGTTTTCTGGTTTTATTTTGCAAACTTAGCAAAATTATTTCGTAAACACGAATTTTATTCCCACAAATTACAATGAATTTTACAAGGGTGGCAAAAACCTAATTTCCAGTGATTTGCTGAATGTCTTTCAGCGTGATGTTGCCACTGACGAAGATGATGTTCAGAGCGTTTTCTTCTTGCGCCATTAAGGCAAACTCCGACTTCCCCGCCTTGAGCGGACGGTGGTAGATGGTGACGTGCTCGCCCTCTTCGTTGGCCTGCATCACCATTTCGTACTTGTTTTTCTTGTAGTAGTCGGTGAATTGTTTTTTTATGTTGGCAATCATCGAGGGACGTTCACAATTGAGAACGCGCAACTGGTCGAGTTTCGAAGCAATATTGCCCACCGGATGCTTTCCGGCCTTCACGTTGGGCACCATCTGCAACATGGTCTTCGAGATATAAACCGTGGAGATGCCATTAGTATCGTTGAACTTTTCAAAAAGGGCTTCCTGTGCCACGAGCTTTGCAGGCAGCATGAGCATCATCAGCAAGATGAGCCGTGCGGTAATATGTATTTGTTTCATCTTTCAGCTAGAGATAGGTTTTTGGGGTGTTTATTCTATGGCTTTGTTGATGCATTGAGAGAATTTCAGCAGGGCACGTTGGGTTTCGGCGGCAGCATCCTCCGGATTGTCGAAGGTGTCTTCCGATGGTTGGCGGGCAAAGTCCTGCTGATTGTTGTGATGGGTCGCAATCAGCGACAATGAGACAATGAGCAGCCATGACGCTGCCACACCTGCAATCCATCTGATTGATATCTTTCGGGCGTGTCTGTTAGTGGTTCGCTCCACGGTGTTCCAACCGTCAATCATGCGCTCCATGCGTTTCTCCATCTGCGCGAGTTGGGCTTCGGCCTGAGCCATTTGCTCGTCGCTGGCCTTTCCCCGGCTGATTTGCTGGAGCAGAAAGTCTAAGTTGTTGTCCATTGTCTTCAAGCGTTATTGAGTTTCTGTTTGATGTTTTTTCTTGCTCTGCTGAGCAGCGACCTGATGTTGACAGCAGTGAGGCCTGTTTGGCTTTCTATTTCCTTGGGCGACAGGTTATCTACTGCATGCAGGGTTAGCACGCGCCTCTGCTGTTGCGGCAGTTGTCCTATGAGCCTTACCACTTGTTCTGTTTCGTCGCGCTCCTCTATGCTTTTTGCCAGATTGCTCTCGTCGGCCACGGCCAGCGTTTCTGCGGGGCTGTCGGCAATGGTCAGGTGCTTGCGTCGGTGCTGGTCGCGAAACAGGTTGGTGACGAATGTCGTCAGATAGGCCTCGTCGTTCTCAATGTTGCCGAGCGCGTCGCGTTTTGTCCAGAGTTTCAGAAAAGCCTCCTGCACCAGGTCTTCGGCATCTTGCGAGTTGCCCGTCAGCCGCCACGCCGTCCAAAAGAGGTGGCGCCAATGGGGCATGAACCTTTGTTTGAATACAGAGGCTTCCATAAGTGTTCTTTACAGAGATTATTTGTTGTCTTTCATCAGTTTCTCTACGTCGTCGGGCTTGATTTTGCCTTTGAACTGCACCATCGAGCAATCGTCGTCGCCAGCACTGAGTATAAGCAATTCGCGAATAACGTTCTTCTTTTGTCGCATGAGTATCAGCGCGCGCCCGCCTTTTTCGTTCGAGCGTACCAGCTCCTCATAGCCGCTGGTCTTCAGGTTCTTGGCCATTTGTGTGAACTTGTGCTTCACTTCGTCGGTGCAGTCGTCAAGATCCAGTGCTTTCATCGAGCGAATGCATCGCATGGCCATGCGGGTGTCTGCATCGTCGTGGCCTTTGACGAACGGACGCATGAGTGCGAACGCCAACTTTCCCAGATGCACGTATTCTGCATCTTTCGCGCCCTTGAAATAGCGAAAGAGGTCGCCAGGCGTCTGCGCCTGAGCCGACGCACTGGCAACGATAAAGAGAAGAGAGAGAATAAACGTTTTCATCGCAACATACTTCTACTTGATGAAGTCGTCCAGTTTTTCAAGGTCTTCGGGGCGTAGTTCACCGCAAACCTGCACCAATGCGCACTCGTCTTCCTCGATGCTGATGATGAGCACTTCTTTCAACACTTCTCCGTCGGTCTTCACCAGGATTTGTGCTTTCTGGCCTTCTTCGTTGCTGTTCACCATCTGCTCATAGTCTTTCTTTGCTATCTTTTTCACCTTCTTGGCGAACTGGTCGAGCAGGTCTTTGTCATTCTCTATTTGCAACACGCGGACAAGCTCAATGTTCTTCAGCCGTTCCTTGGTTGCTTCCGAATTTGTCTTGTTGGCAATGGTGCTCATCAATGCCTTCGGAATGTTCACAAACTGTACGTTGGGCTTGTCTCTGAACTCTTTGAAAAGGTCGTCAACGTTTTGTGCCGAGAGACTTGTTGCGGCTGCAATCATCAGCGCAAGCGTAAATAAGATTTTCTTCATGGGGCTTTTCTTTATAATTAATATTCTACAATTATTATTTCTCACCCTTTCCGCGGAAGGGCTTCTATCTTTTCAGACGCACGGAACGAAGAAAATGTTGCGTCGAGGGTAGCGTTTTTTTCAAATGAAAAATGATTGTTTGCGAAAGTTGCATCTATAATCGAAGCCTTCGCCATACAAAACGGGGAATGCGGCGCCAGCAGGCGGTGATGATGCGCCAGCGCCAGTCGATGACACGAATGTGTTCGCGGTTGTTGATGGCGTTGACGATTTCGCGTGCTACGGGCGCAGGTTGCAGCATCAGCGGAAAGTTGTTGTCGCCGCTAAGCAGGTCGGTATCTACGAAACCTGGGCGCAGGTCGGTGAAGCGGATGTTCAGACGGCGTGCGTTGGCTAGTTGCTCCAGCGACTGCAAATAAACGTTTTGGAATGCCTTGGTGGCCGAGTAGGAGGGGGCGGGACCGAGTCCTTTGGTGCCGGCGATGCTGGTGATGGCGGCAATGTGGCCGCCGCCGTTGGCGGCGAAATAGTTGAAGGCAGTGTCGATAAGCCTTGTGAATCCCAAGGCGTTGGTGTGCACGGTGTCGGTTTCGATGGTGGGCTCAAGGGGGCGGTTCTGCTTGCCGATGCCCGAGGCATGGAAATAGAGCGACATGCCGCCCAGGCGTTCAACGAGCTGCAAGAGTTGCTGGGGCGCATCGTCGCGAGTGACATCGATGGTTTGTGTGACAACTTGCTGAGGAAACTCGCGCTTCAAAACGTCCAGACGGTCGGCACGGCGGGCGGCGATGCCCACGTGCCACCCTTGAGCAATGAGCAGACGGGTTACTTCGAGGCCGATGCCCGACGAGGCACCCATGATGACGGCTTTTTTCTGAGTATTCATGATATCTAAGAGTTGCCGGTTTACAGTTTACGGTTTATCATTTATCATTTATCATTTGTCATTTTTCATTTTTCATTTGTCATTTATCTGA
>JAEEGL012541384.1_pt1 | contig 12165 bp, 10 predicted proteins | sample 9134231 | NCBI WGS metagenome assembly JAEEGL01 (sample SAMN16246548, study PRJNA631951) | gut metagenome | biome: gut microbiome; feature: rumen; material: fiber-attached | host: Bos | place: Iran: Karaj | collected 2018-10
TCCTGAAGGCACAGAGATGTGCATGCCTGGCGACCACGTTACAATGAGCATTGAGCTTATTCACCCCATCGCTATGGAGCAGGGTCTTAAGTTCGCTATCCGTGAGGGTGGTAGAACAGTTGGATCAGGACGTGTTGCTTCCATCGTTGAATAATCTGCACGCTAGCTTTGAGCTAAGCGCATAAAAACACGAAATAAACAGCCACTGCAAGTTTACTTGCAAGTGGCTGTTTTTTCGTGTTTTGAGGCATTCAGCGAATGCCGTGAATTCGGAAATGTGCAACATTTCAGAATATGCGCATAGCACAAGATGTAGGAGTAGCAGTATTTTCAACATTTCCGAATCTTCGCTTAGCTATTTGCTGCGGTATTCTCCTATCCTTTCTGCCGAATGATCTCGTCGCGATATTGCTTTGGGGACTTGCCGAACTCTTTCTTAAAAGCACGGAAGAAGGCGGAATAATCTGAGTATCCGTAATTAGAAGCAACAATGGAAATGTCCTGACCATTTAGGATGGCGTCTCGACACATGTCGAGGCGCTTTTTTGTTATGTATTTATGTATGGATAATCCACTGACTTCTGTAAACATATGTGATATGTGGAATTTACTGACATAGAATTTCCGGGCTAACAGATCCAGCGAAAGATCTTCATCAATGTGCGTCTCTATGTATTGGACTATATTCATGTAGAGAGCATCGGATGATGAAGCGGTTGCTGTTTCATTTTCCTTTTCAAATACCATACGATTGAGAGTGATGATGAAGTCACTTACGGAAGTGAGTATCTTGGCATCCTTTCCAAATCTGTCTGAATGAATTTCATCTATTAGTGAGAACACCTTACCCTGAATAGTGTTGAACTCAATTTCACCGAACTTATGGATGAATATGTTATCTGATGCCATAGTTCTTTTTGAGAGATAAAGATAATCTTCAGATATGTTTCCCAACGTTCTCAGAAAATCTCCGGTAAGCCAAAACACAAATCTGCGATAGGATATGGTTCCGTCAAGAAGTCTTGCAAAGTGCGATTTTCCGGGGGGGATAATGATCATTGTTCCCGGTACAGGTACAAAGGATTTGCCATCTATGTACATGATGATGTGTCCCTCTATGAAAAAGTAGAATTCATAGTAATCATGAGTATGTGCCTGTACGTTGGGGAGAGTTCGGTCATTGTAGTAGTAGATCTCGAAATCGCGTGAGAGCATATATTGTCTAGTGCTGAATTCTGTCTTTAAGTTTTTCTTCATATGTGAAACCTCAAGTAATTGTAAGTGTTTGTCTTCTTTCTATGCCTTGTGATTGCCAAATAAAGTAGCTATCAGAGTTACATTATTTAGAAAATCAAAATCACGTAAATTATAACTATCTTATGGGTGCATACTTCAATATATTTGTTTTAAACTAACATACTATAACAAGTTTTGCAATCTGGCAGACAATCCAGGCAATTGTTTTTATAGGTGTGCAATTCTATTATTAAACTCATAGACAGAAACTAATAGTACATCGCCTATTACAAGGAAAGCTCCGGAAATTCAGTGTGGGTTTTCAATAGCTGTAAATGGCGTTAAGAGAAGGAGATACAACATTATGGAAATGACACTTAGATGGTATGGAAAGGATTTTGATACTGTTACTCTTGAACAGATCAGACAGATCCCGGGGGTTAAAGGGGTAATTACAACACTGTATGACACTAAACCCGGTGAAGTATGGACTCGTGAAAGAATCAGAGCCATGAAAGATGAGGTTGAGGCTGCGGGGCTGAAGGTTGCAGGTATTGAAAGTGTAAATGTACATGAGGATATCAAGCTTGGAAAACCCAGCAGAGATGAACTGATCGATAATTACATTGAGACACTTAAAAATCTCGGTGAAGAGGATATTCATCTTGTTTGCTATAACTTCATGCCTGTTTTTGACTGGACCAGAACAGAGCTTGCGAGAAAGAGAGCAGATGGCTCAACGGTACTTGCATATACACAGGAAGCAGTTGACGCTCTTGTTCCCGAGGAGATGTTCAATTCAATCTCAGCTGATACCAATGGCTCTATCATGCCCGGCTGGGAACCTGACAGACTTGCTCACGTTAAGGAGCTGTTTGATGAATATAAGGATATAACAGATGAAGATCTGTTTGAGAATCTGAAGTACTTCCTTGAAAAGATAATGCCTGTCTGTGACAAGTATGATATAAATATGGCTATTCATCCGGATGATCCTGCATGGCCTGTTTTCGGACTTCCAAGAATCATCATTAATAAAGAGAATATTCATCGTATGATGAAGATGGTGGATAATCCGCATAATGGTGTTACTTTCTGCTCAGGTTCTTACGGAACGAATCTGGAGAATGACCTGCCGGATATGATCAGAAGCCTCAAGGGCCGTATTCATTTTGCACATGTTCGCAATCTTAAGTTCAACTCTCCTACAGATTTTGAGGAAGCTGCACATCTTTCATCTGATGGAAGCTTCGATATGTATGAGATAGTAAAGGCTCTTTACGATATTGGATTCACAGGTCCCATCAGACCTGATCATGGTCGAATGATCTGGGGAGAAAAGGCAATGCCGGGGTATGGACTTTATGACAGAGCTCTTGGCGCGGCATACATCAACGGCCTTTGGGAAGCAATTGAGAAGAGCAGTAAGTAAACCTTTTGCCGCTTACGATTGTAGAATAAGTGGCTAATAGTGCCGACAGTCGGCATATTAGGTCAGACATAAATTGAAGATTTAGAGGAGATAAAACTAATCATGAGACTTACAGATGAAGGAATTCAGAATAGAAGTGAATGGGAGGAAAAAGGATATAAACTCCCCAAGTATGACAGAGCAAAGATGATTGCACATACCAAAGAAAATCCTACATGGATACACTTTGGTGCAGGTAACATTTTCCGTGCATTCCAGGCAAATGTGTGTGAAGGACTTCTAAGCGATGGAACGATAGATACAGGACTTATCGTAGCAGAAGGATATGACTACGAGATTATCGAGAAATACAACAGACCTTGCGATAATCTGAGCATCCTTGCAACACTCAAGGCTGATGGAACAGTAGATAAGAAGGTAATCGGATCAATCGCAGAATCATGTATCCTTGATGAGGATAATGAGAAGGAAATCGAGAGACTACGTGAGATTTTCAGAGCACCGTCCCTTCAGATTGTCAGCTTCACAATCACTGAAAAAGGATATAAGACCAGGGCTTATATGAATAAAGTGGTAGGCCTTATTCTTGAAAGATTCAATGCCGGAAAGCTTCCTGTTTCCATAGTGAGTATGGACAACTGTTCACACAACGGCGATAAGCTGAAGGAAGCTGTTCTTGAGATTGCAGGAGAGTGGGAGGCTGAGGGAAGATGCAGTCATGAATTTACAGAGTACTTAAATGACGAGAAATTGGTTGCTTTTCCGCTTTCCATGATCGATAAGATTACACCCCGGCCTGACAGTGCAATTGAGGAAATGATTGTGGAGGATGGAGTAGAAAATGCAGCACCTATTGTGACATCAAAGAATACTTATGTTGCCTCATTTGTAAATGCTGAGGAGACAGAGTATCTGGTAATCGAGGATAAATTCCCCAATGGAAGACCTGCTTTGGAAAAAGGCGGAATTATCTTCACAGACAGAGAGACGGTGGATAAGACAGAGAAGATGAAGGTATGCACATGCCTCAATCCTCTTCATACAGCACTTGCGATTTTTGGATGTCTTCTCGGATATAAAACTATTCATGATGAGATGGAGGATGATGATCTTAAGAAGCTGGTATCGGTACTTGGAAAAGATGAAGGAATGAAAGTGGTAGTTGATCCTAAGGTGCTTTCACCGGAAGAATTCCTGGATGCAGTTCTTACAAAGAGACTTCCCAATCCATTCATGCCGGATACACCGCAGAGAATTGCCTGCGATACATCACAGAAATTGCCGATCAGATTCGGAGAGACAATTAAGGCTTATAGAAAAGAGCCTTCACTGAACACAGACAGTCTCAATGTAGTTCCGTTGGTGTTAGGTGGATACCTAAGATATCTTGACGGAGTCGATGATGAGGGAAATGTATTTGAACAGAGTCCTGATCCGCTCCTTGAAGAGCTGAAGAGTATGTCTAAAGAAGATGTGCTGCGAAGAGAAGATGTTTTCGGAGTGAACCTGTATGAGGATAAGCTCGCTGAGCGAGCGCTGGAGTACTATAAATCAATGCAGGGTAATGGAAGCATACGTAAGGCTATCCATAATATCTGATTATTTGTAATGCCGCTATTGGTGGTCGGGATTAGCCGGTATGACTGTTATTGAAGACAAAGACCCGCGAATATAGAATTAATACTTATGAACTTTAACAGAGAGCCGCCCTTTTCGGGTGGCTTTTTGTATGCCTATATAAACAAACTTACCATATCCCCTTACGGAGACTCTGGAGCCTTCCTTTAAGTCGTAACCACCGCTGTAAGCAGTTTTGCCATCGACGAAAACAGATTCTGATTCTACAAGTTCCTGCGCTTTACTACGGCTCAGTTTATAAACCATGGCAAGGACTGCATCGAGTCTTTCGGATGATACTGTTCCTTCGATTTCTTTGAATTCAGGAATGATGTCACATTCTGAAGCAGGAACCTCACGGCATTTGACTGTCGTGTGCTTGATCCTGCATAGTTCATCGCAGATCAGCTTCGTTACATCTTTCATGGCGAAGACGTATGCCTTTGTCTGATCAGTTCTTATATCGCCGATTCTGTTTCGCTCTATACCGAGATTCATGAGGGCACCGAGGAAATCCCTGTGGTTGAGTTCATCTGCGAATTTTCTGTTTGCAGGTTCGACTAATATGCAGCTGATTACATCGGAATCAGACTCTTCCTGTAACAGGAAGTTCTCCCGGTCCAGATAGGAGGGTAGAAAACACATGACAGCTCTCTCGGGGTCTGAAACGCCGCCATAAATGCAGTAATTAACTCCGTTAATCTGATTTTCTCCTGTTATCAGGCCGTTGCTGATGCACATAGATGTAACATCATAGAGTTCGGATTGAGACAGGAACTCAGTGTGAGTGACATAATTATTTTCATCGGCCCTTCTGGCCAGGTCTTTAATTCTTCCAATAAGTAATTTGTTGTTATCCATTATTTTCTAAACGCTACTTTCAGTTAGATTTCTCATAAATGCATATGCCGCATTTTGTGAGAATTTTGCAGATTGTAATCCGTATATTATCAGTGATATCATAATGATAATACAAAATTGTGAGGTGGTATAGATGGCAGAACATGCAATAGAGAATTCTAAGATAAAGCTTACGGTTGCAGAGCATGGAGCAGAGATCAGATCTCTTGTGAGAAAGAGTGATGGCGCGGAACTGATGTGGCAGGCAGACGCTGCATTTTGGGGACGCACATCTCCTGTCCTTTTCCCGCTGGTGGGTAATTATTTTGAGAAAGAGTCTGTGTACGATGGTAAGTCCTACACTATGGGACAGCATGGTTTTGCCAGAGATATGGACTTTGAACTTGTGGAGCTAAATGATGATGAATTGGTTTTCAGACTTACGGATGATGAATCCACAAAGGAGAAATATCCATTTTCATTTGTACTGACTTTGAGCTATAAGCTGGAAGATGATCGTGTAGTTGTTGGATGGCAGGTTGATAATATTAACGATGAGACTATGTATTTCTCAATCGGAGGACATCCAGCATTTAACTGTGATCTGAATACATATTCACTCAGATTTGAAAAGGACGGTAAGGTTAATGGCATCGTGACAGCTAATATTATAGCAGGCGACGGAAGCGGATGCCTGTCGGATGAGCAGGAGCAGTTTAATCTTACAGACGGACTACTTAAGATGAGCGATGAACTCTTTGACAGGGATGCGCTTATATTCGAAGATGGACAGACTGATACAGTTACGATAGTTGATGATCAGGGAAAAGATGTTCTTTCTGTGGCATTCGATGCTCCGCTTTTCGGAGTGTGGTCACCGACTAAGAAGCATGCACCTTTTGTGTGCATTGAACCCTGGTACGGCCGTTGCGATCGTGTCGGCTTTAATAAAAAGCTGGAGGAAAGAGAGTACGGCAATAAGTTGGACAAAGGTGAGATCTTCCGAGTGTCATATACGATAAAAGCGTCCATATAATATATGAGCAAAAGGGTGTACACTTCATTGCATTATTTTTAAGGGATAAAATAACTGACACTTAATCGCATTGCTTCTAAATAAGCTAAAAGGAGTTGACACTTTTTTCCCTTGCGTTTAAAATTGCTGATTAAAGAGACAAAGGCGTCTCAGATTTTGAATCTGGGTATCTTTGTCTCTTTTTTTATAATCATATGGATAAGGAGCGAATTGAAATGGCAAAGGCAAATCAGAATTATCTGAAACTCCCGGGGAGTTATCTATTTTCAAGAATAGCGAAGAAAGTATCTGAGTATGCGGACACGCATCCGGATAATAGGATAATACGTCTTGGTATTGGTGATGTGACGCAACCTCTTTCTCCGGTAGTAATAGATGCGCTACATAATGCGGTAAATGAAATGGCTGAAAAGTCAACCTTTAAGGGATATGCACCTGACCTTGGATATGAATTTCTGAGAAAGGTTATATCCGATCAGGATTATAAAAAAAGGGGATGTGCCATCGAGCCTGATGAGATTTTCGTATCTGATGGAGCCAAGAGCGACTGCGGAAATATTCAGGAGATTTTCAGCACGGATAATGTAATAGCAGTTTGTGATCCGGTATATCCTGTTTATGTTGATTCAAATGTAATGGCCGGAAGAACAGGGGAATATAATGCTGATAAGGACGGATACAATGGTGTGATCTATATGCCATGTACGGCAGAGAACGGATTTGCACCGGAGCTTCCCAAGGAAGTTCCGGATCTGATATATCTGTGCTTCCCGAATAATCCGACCGGCGAAGTAATGAAGAAAGACAGATTACAAGAGTGGGTTGACTATGCTAATCGAAATGGCTCAATCATTCTCTATGATTCCGCATATGAGGCGTTCATTTCTGAGGATGATGTACCACACAGTATATACGAGTGTGAAGGAGCTAGAGATTGTGCGATAGAATTCAGATCCTTCTCCAAGACAGCAGGTTTTACAGGATTAAGACTTGGCTATACTGTTATCCCCAAGACTCTTGAGGCTGACGGAATTAAGCTGTGGCCGCTCTGGGCAAGGCGTCATGGCACCAAGTATAATGGGGCACCCTATATTGTACAGAGAGCAGGTGAGGCTGTTTATACGGAAGAGGGACAAAAGCAGGTCAGAGAGCAGATTGCGTATTATATGAAAAATGCAAAGTATATATACGATGGTCTAAAAGGTGCCGGATATGAAGTTTCAGGAGGTGTCAATGCTCCATATATCTGGCTTAGGACACCTGACAAAATGACCAGCTGGGAATTCTTTGATTACTTGTTGACCAAGGCCAATGTTGTCGGAACTCCAGGTTCAGGATTCGGACCTCATGGTGAGCATTATTTCAGGCTGACAGCTTTTGGAACACTGGAAGATACGATTGAGGCTATAGACAGAATAAAGAATATCTGATGATATCTGCAATGTTTTATTATTTAAATGTATGCTATAATAATCCACGTGACAATTGTTAATTGTTATGTGGATTATTATTTTGTCATATGAGAAATTTCTTCGTTTTTTGTATGATAATTATTGATGAAGGGTATGAAAAAAAGAGCAGAGAAGTGCATTTCGATTCTGCTTGTACTCTGTATATTGCTAGGCTGCTTAGGAGTAAAGAATGAAGCTGCCGGTAAAGGCTTCAAATATGAGTATGGAGTATTCCTGTCGGTTGAAGCCGGAAAAAAGGCAATGTCTAAATTCAGAGATTACAAGACTATAATAATCGATGTGCAGAATGGGTTTAAAGCCAAGGATATAAAGAAACTGAAGAAACAGGGCCATAAGGTCTACAGTTACATCAACGTCGGTGCAATAGAGAATTACAGGGATTATTACAACGATTATGAGGATGTGATGCTTGACGTTTATGAGAACTGGCCTGACGAGAGATGGGTCGATGTATCAAGTAAACGATGGCAGAAATTCATACTTGAAGATCTTTCTGAACGTATCCTGAAAATCGGAGTTGATGGATTCTTTGTAGACAATGTAGGGGTCTATTATCAGTATTTGAATACAGATCTCAGTGAAGGAATTTATGAAGGCCTGGATACAATACTCAAGGGACTTTGCAATAAGGGGAAGGTGATCGTCAACGGAGGCGATACTTTCGTGCGAAGATATTATGAAGAAAACGGTAATCTTGACGGAGTGCTCGATGGAGTAAATCAGGAGAGTGTTTTTTCCAGAATAATAGACTATGAAAAAGACAAGTTCGGGAAGAGTAAAGCTGCCGACAGGAAATACTTTTTGGACTATCTTGGAATAGTCAAAAAGGCAAAGAAAAAGGTTTATGTTCTTGAGTACACAAAAAGCAAAAAACTTAAGAAGACTATAAAAAAGTATTGTAAAAAGATGGGGTATAAATACTATATTTCAGGAAAGCTTGATCTTTCGTAAAAATGAAATATAGCAAATGGGAGGAATATGAAAAAGACAATCATTTTCATTAAAACATTAGGAGGCTTTGAAATCGAGTGTAATAGAAAGAAGATTATGCTCGGAAGAAATAAGGGCTCTAAATATATTCAGCTGGTAGCAAGAGTATGTACTGCCGGTGAGGATGGTGTATCCAAGGAGGATCTTCAGGAGGATATTTATTCCGATGACTTAAGTGAGAAGAGTAATCTGAACAACAGTCTCAACAATCTGATATATCAGTTTAAGAAAGTTGCGGAGAAGGCCGGTCTTCCGGGAGGTAAGATCATCGCTACATCCGGCGGCAAATATGTAGTGGATCCCGATACTGAGGTTACCTCAGATGCTGTACTGTTTGAGACATATATAACAGAAGGCAGAAATAAAAAGAAGAAGGATAAAGAGGAACTGTATAAGAAAGCTTTTGATCTCTATAAGGGTGATTTTTTACCAGAGCTTGATGATCTGTATTGGATATCAAGAAGAGCTGAAGAATACAGAACCATGTATGAGGAATGCGTTGATTATCTGGCTGATGTTTACAAGAACAATGGTCAGTTTGAAGAGATGGCCAATGTTTTCCATGTGGCTGCTGAGATAGATAAAGATCTGGAGTGGCAGGTCGGCGAAATTGATGCATACAGACTCATGGGTGAGTATAAAACTGCATACTCACTTTATGAGGATATGGTCAGATATTACGCTGAGGAACTTGGTATAGCTCCTACAGAGAATATGCAGAGATGCTATCAGGAACTGCAGGATGCTGCCTTTTCCGAGAGTGGTGCCGTGGCTGATGATGCTGGTAACAGAAATCAGCTGGGTGGTGAGCTGCTTGAAGACGAGGACAACAGGCCTTATGAGTGCCTTTTCCCTGAGATGAGTGCATCATATCACATTCTGAGTCGAAATATGGAGAGACATGGTCTTACTGTATTTATGCTCCTTCTTACGATAGCAGATTATGAAGGTAAGGAGATAAAGCAGGAGGAGAAGGCCGAGAAGCGCATGGAGTCTCTGCGCGATGCGATCAATGAGACTCTGAGGCACGGTGATGCTTTCTGCAGATATTCCAGGACACAGTATCTGGTTCTGCTCACAGGTACCGGTGTTGAGGAGTGTATGCTGGTACACAGAAGACTTCAGGACAGACTTAAGGAACTGGCAGGACCCAGAGCGTCTCTTAATTACAGACTGATTTCATACTCTGATTTGTCTAATGAATGAGAAACACAGACTGCCATGAAAGTTTACCGCAGGTTGTTTTAGACAGCTTTTTTTGAGTAATAAAACTTTCATACTTAATTCATATTTACGGAGTTCAAAGTAGTATAATATATATGAGGGCGTATGCTGTTGGGGAACTTGTATATCGCCTGTGCTATGTGAGGGGGCATAAGAATTACTGGAGGAATGCCCATGGCAATTGGTAACTTGGACTTAACTTCGCTCGACAGTTCTTATATGACTGACGAGCAGAAATCACTTTTAAATGTAAGTAATATTTCTCAGAAGGAAATCGAACAGCTGCTTATTATGAGAGGGCAGGTGCAAGAATTCCAGATGATGATGATGAAATATGATTGTGCATTGTCTGAAGTCAGAACCAAACTTGAGGTCCTGAATAAGGAATTGTCACTTAAGAATAATCGAAATCCTTTCGAGAGTATCAAAAGTAGAATAAAAACACCTGTAAGCATATATGAGAAGCTGAAGAGAAAGGGTATCCCGTTTTCATTGGAAAACATAAGGGATAATCTTTCCGATATCGCCGGATGCAGAGCTATATGCTCTTTTGTTGATGATATTTATATGCTCTCTGATTGTTTGAAAAAACAGGATGATGTAACTGTCCTTGTGGAAAAGGACTATATTTCTACGCCTAAAGACAGTGGATACAGAAGTCTTCATCTTATAGTTGAGATACCTATTTTCCTTACAGATACTAAGGAGTATATGAAGGTTGAGGTACAGTTCAGAACCATTGCTATGGATTTCTGGGCGAGTCTGGAACATAAGATGAAATATAAAAAGGATATCGAGAACGCAGAGCTTATCACTGAGGATCTTAAATTCAGCGCTGATCTTATCAATCAGTTGGATCGCAGAATGCAGCAGATAAGAGAACGTATAGACGCAGGAGACGGCAAGCCGTATGGTATGACTCCTACAAAGGAGGAGAGGCGTGCATCAAGTGAGACGCTGGAAATTATAAGACGTGAGATCCAGGCTGAGCATAGGGCGATGCTCGAGGATGATGATTGAATTATTATATGACGCACGTAACTCGTAAGATATGATTGAGTAAAATAAGGAAGCATATAACCCGTAGGTGTTGATGTTGAAAAATAGAAATGATAAACGGAGCAATCGGCCCGGTGTCACTAATAGAAATGGCATTGGCGATATGCTCCGTTTTCTTTTCTTCATTATATATAAGTATTATTTGGATGCAGTCCATCTTCCGCTTGCGCCGCAGGGAAGGACGAGTCCGTTTGATCTGACAGGAAGACCTACTTCTCCAGCTTCCACAGTCCCCTTGTGAAGAGGATCAATTGCTGTATGTAACATATAGGAAAGAACGGCCGGCTGTAAACCTGTTGTATATGAATTGATCAGGAGGAACAGGGGCTTATCAGACAATAGCTTGACACTTCTCAGGATCAGGTCAAAAACGCAGTCTTCAATTTTCCATATTTCTCCTTTGGGCCCTCTTCCATAGGAAGGAGGATCCATGATGATTGCATCATAGTGATTGCCGCGACGCAGTTCTCTGTCCACGAATTTGCCACAGTCATCCACAAGCCATCTGATAGGTGCATCTGAAAGACCTGATGATGCAGCATTTTCTTTTGCCCACTGAACCATACCTTTGGCAGCATCCACATGTGTGACGCTGGCGCCTGCTTTGGCAGCAGATACGGTTGCGCCTCCGGTGTAAGCGAACAGATTGAGGACTTTGATCGGACGATCTGCTTCTTTAATTAAATCGCTAAACCAATCCCAGTTGGCAGCCTGTTCAGGAAACAAACCTGTGTGTTTGAAACTGAAGGGCTTTAAATTAAATGTAAGATCACGATAGTTAATGGACCACTCTTCAGGCAGATTCCTGAAATCCCACTCACCACCGCCTTTATTGCTTCTAATATAACGGGCATTGTATTTTTTCCAGCCCATGTGTTTTTTCTCAGTATTCCAGATTACCTGGGGATCCGGGCGAACCAGCATATAATCGCCCCACCTCTCAAGCTTTTCACCTGAGGAGGTATCGATGACTTCGTAATCCTTCCAGTTTTCAGCAATCCACATATATAAACTCCTTGATTGATAATTGGTAACTATATATTATTATAAGATAAAACTCATTTTCTACATATAATATAGAAGAAACATTTATTGATTTTATCTGAAAATGCATAAAATGGTAGGGGATGCATAAAATAGATTAAAATAAATCAAGTCAAAATAGCCAAAATTGCCGATTTTGCGTAAAAAGTAATTAATTTTGAAAAATATGCTTGCATAGCGGAAAGAAATAGGATATATTTATCAATGCTGTGACA
>JAEEGL012957025.1_pt1 | contig 12165 bp, 10 predicted proteins | sample 9134231 | NCBI WGS metagenome assembly JAEEGL01 (sample SAMN16246548, study PRJNA631951) | gut metagenome | biome: gut microbiome; feature: rumen; material: fiber-attached | host: Bos | place: Iran: Karaj | collected 2018-10
AGCCAGTTGGCTGGGGCTTTTCCTGTGATATAATAGTCGCATGGCGCGTTGGCGGAGCAGTTACGCAGCGGTCTGCAAAACCGCGTAGACCAGTGCAACTCTGGTACGCGCCTCCACGAAATATGTGCTCGCCCGAGTGGCGGAATTGGTATACGCGGCGGACTTAAAATCCGCTTCCCTTACCGGATTATGAGTTCGAGTCTCATCTCGGGCACCAGACAAAAAATGACCCATCGAGGTCGTTTTTTGAGGCAAGTTCACTACCCAACTCCGCATTCGCGACCACACCAACACGAGCTACGACGACACTCTTGCGTTTTGTTTGCTTTTAGCATATAATTTGCATAGCGAGCGGGTTTAGCTCAGTTGTTAGAGCGCTTCCTTGCCAAGGAAGAGGTCGAGAGTTAGAGTCTCTTAACCCGCACCATCAGGGAATTTTTCGACTCGAGAGAGTCGTTTTTTGTTTCCGGCCATCTGTAAATTGGGCTGAATACATGTGTGTAAACATTTCCAATCGAATCGTAGAAAAAACCGCTTGGAAATAGCAATTGTTTACACTTTTTCATTTCATTAGGGGTTAGTTCAAAGAATCGGTTGACTAAATCATTAACGAAATCAAGCGCATATTTAGCGAACTCATGATATGATGCGACCTCGATTTGTGCCAGCTTATCAAGGTCGTCATCATACTTCTTAATACGTCCGAGTGCTAATTTCAGACGGCCATTGAGATGGTCTTTTATTGCATCGTCCAGTTCACGCGTATATGCATCAGAAAGCCTATCGGCTTCTTTCTGAGCGTTCTTTCTCTGCGATAAAAGCTTAATCCTCTCGGCCTCAATATCTCCCGCTTCCAGGTCAAATACCTCGTCTATAGCGTCTTTGAGCGCGAGCTTTCCGCTTTCTGTCAGCTCAATTGTCGCAACGATTTCTCTTATTTTTTCGCACATCTCGTCTCTTGGAACGCATTCCCAGCAACCGCGACAGCGATAAATCTTGTATCGTTTGCCATGCCCATTGTTGTTGTCGATGCCGACGAATCGGTTGTATGTAGAATGAGTCAATGGACAGTCGGCGTGAGTAATCATGTTGTTGAAAGGGAAAGAGGGGGTTGCCGCCGGCGTTTGGTCCTTTCTGGTTTTTGGGTCTACCGTTAATGATGGCCACAATCTTATCATGTTTTTCTGGCGAGATTAGTTTTTCATGTAGGCCATGTGGATTGCGAGCATCGATTGATTTATGCATTTCTACTACGCCACAATAAAACGAATTCATGCAAATATTGCGCCATTTATCCATTTTTAATGGGGCCTTATTTGCGCCGGCTAACTCAATTGAGCGATTGAAGTCTTTTAGTGCATCCGTTGGGCTAACGATTCCGTCAGCAATCCTGAGGAGCTGAGTGCGCAATAACGGACCAGTGACTGGGTCAATTTCTGGCACACCGGGTGTTATGCCTTTCTTATAGCCAAGTGGAGGCGGGAATGGATAGCGTCCGTCTTCAATAGCTTTAACGCCACCATTGATTGACTTAGTAATGCGCTCCTCATTACTTCCTTCAGCCTGGAAGTATTTCATGAATCTTTGCATCTTAGAGTACAGAGAATCATTATTTAGCTCTGGGTCGGAGTATAGCATTTTAACTCCTAGCTCTTTGAAGACAACCTCGAAATGAAACGCCTCGTCAATTGAGCGCATAAATCTGTCAGGCTCGTCTACGATGAGGTATTTGACCTTCTTATTCTTCTTGCAAAAATCCTGCATTTCTTGGAGGTCTTTACGACTGGTGTTTTTGCCACGTTTGCTAGAAACGCTCCCACTCCAAATCTTTATGATTTCCGCATTGTATGCCTCTGCGATTTTGCGGACTGCGCTATTTTGTTTTGTGAGGCTATGATTTTTAAGCTGCTCGTCTGACGATACGCGACAGAGAGCTATAGCTAGCTGCTTTTTCTGCATAGCAACAATTAACCTTTCTGGCAATATGGGAGGCTCCTTTTGGACAAGACATTCTCCGTGAAGAACACCTATAGGAGCCCCCCATACTACCAACAAAATTAATTGGATGTTGGTTCATCACGGTTTTCATAAAATGTCTTGTCCTCTTTCATTATCGCATTTTCCTTGCGAAGGCGCCATAGGTCATACAGAAACGTAACGATATTAAGAGCACTTGCGTACTCTTCGCTACTATAGCCTCGTCGTTTGTGCGAGGTGGCCGAATTGTCGTTGGCGTCATTAATCATGCGCCCATTGTACGGATGCGCCCGACGAAGAACTATACCGTGAGAAAGATTCTAAAAGGATTCTAGAAGGATGATATTAGAAAATAAGCTCGTAGTGATGGGCACGCTGGCCCTTTTTAGAGGTGACTATGTCTATGTCGTGGCTGATTTTGCGGAGTTCAATCTTTAGCCCCGAAACCACTTTCCTTCGTTTCTCGCCAGTTCCGTCGTCGCCCACAATCGCATCGACTTCGCTAGCAGAGAGAATGTGGTCTTCGGTAGAAAGAAAGCCGTTCAATAATGCTTTTCGAGCATTCGAGTGATTTATTTCATCGAGAACCGTATCGCCATAGAAATACAAGCCGTGCTTGTCTTGGCGGAATTTTCCTAATGTTTTCTTCGCGGATAGCGCTTTTATCAGTTCATCAAAATCGGTGCATAGAGTATCGACGGCGATTCCTGGACGATAGTCTGGCTGTTTGTCTGTCTGCAGTGACGCTTCGAGAAAGCCGCCCCAATTCCAATTATGGAATGGGTCCATCTTCCAGCTGGTGAGTGGTTGCATTCTCAACGTAACAACATCAATTTCCGGAATAAAGAAGTAAAGTATGCCTTTATTCTTAAGTGCATGAAGCCACTTGATGATGATTTGTTCAGTCAGTTTTTCATCGGAAACGCGCTCAGTATGAAACCAAAACTGACCATGTTGGCCATTAATTACGTATTGTTCGCGAATGGCTTTTGCTGTTCGGAGGAGGCCATCTTTACTATCGCTGTCGAATTCGTCAAAAATAAATAGACGCGACTGTTCGTCGCGCGCTTCCTTGAGTATATCCTCGCATTTATCGGCATTGATTGGCCACTCGACTTCGCACGGCTCCATTATTGATGTATATTATATAACAATTTTGACGGTTTACAATGGCATAAGGGATAACCGCTATGATATAATTATCTTAAATTTATACACGCAAGCACAAAATATGGACGGTTTTTTTAATAAAAAAGAACTAAGCGAGGAGGATATTAAGAATCGGTTTATAACGCCGGCTCTTAATAGCGCTGGTTGGGGTAACGACGAGTTTCGCATGGAGCTCAAAATCCAGAAGCAGTTTACTGATGGCAAGATTTGTCTTACGGGGCACAGAGCGCATCGTGAAAAGCCAAAATATGCCGACTATGTTCTTTATACCGAGTCAAACTATCCGATAGCCGTAGTAGAGGCCAAAGACAATAACCATACGCCTTCGTTTGGCCTACAGCAAGCAATGGTTTACGCCCAAAAACTAGATATACCGTTCGCCTATAGCTCGAATGGTGACAGCTTTGTCGAACATGACTTTCTGGCTGGCACTGAGCGAACTATACCGCTTGATGGCTTCCCGAAGAAGGAAGAGTTGGTTGCACGCTTGGCCGCGAGTAAGGCTACGACTCCCGGTGTAGAATACTTTACGCCAGAACAAAATATCACTAAGACACCATACTACACTAGCCAAGGCACTTTTGAGCCTAGGTATTATCAACGTATCGCTATTAACCGTACACTGAATGCTATCGCAAATGGCCAGAGGCGAATATTGCTCGTTATGGCAACGGGAACCGGCAAAACGTATACCGCGTTTCAAATCATTTATCGTTTATTGAAGAGCGAAACAAAGCGAAAGATTCTTTATTTAGCAGACCGAAATATCTTAGTTGACCAGTCGATTGAGCAAGACTTCAAGCCACTCGAAAAAACCATTCATAAAATCAATTTCCGCAAAGATACAAAGGAAACTATTGGAGCATATGAAGTTTATTTCTCGTTATATCAACAGCTCGCGGACCGCGGTGACGGTGGAGACATCGAGGACGATGAGGATTATGATGTCGAGACTGACCGAGTATTGGATTATGCCCCGAATAGTGAAGACGTTGAGGGCGGCGACGATACGCTCACTCGCCTAAAAACACTATTTCCGAAGGATTACTTCGACCTTATCGTTGTAGACGAGTGTCATCGCGGAAGCGCGAAGGAAGCGAGTAACTGGCGTAAGATAATTGAATACTTCGATTCCGCCACACAAATCGGCATGACCGCCACGCCGAAGGAAACTAATGACGTTTCGAATATTAATTACTTCGGTAAGCCAGTTTATACATACAGCTTAAAAGAAGGCATTGAGGATGGTTTCTTGGCTCCATTTAGGGTAATAGAAGAGACAACAAACATAACGGAAGGGTGGCGCCCGACCGCTGGTCAAGTTGATGAGAATGGCCAGGAGATACCGGATAGAATATACAACAACTCTGATTTTGATAAGACTATCGTTTTGCGTGACAGAACGCGAGAAGTGGCGGCGAAGATAACCGACTACTTGAAAGCCACTGACCGTATGCAAAAGACTATCGTATTTTGTCCAACCGAGGATGCGGCCGATAGAATGCGCATGGAGCTCGTAAATCTGAACTCCGATAAGGTTCAAGAAAATTCAGACTATGTTGTTCGTATTACTGGTAGCGATAAGTTCGGCAAAGATAAGCTAGATTACTTTATTTCCGTTAGCTCCGACTATCCAGTCATTGCTACGACATCCAAATTATTATCGACCGGCGTTGACTGTAAGATGGTAAAGTTAATAGTTCTTGATGAAGTTATTGGCTCAATGACTGAGTTCAAACAGATAATAGGCCGCGGGACTCGTCTGAGGGAGAGTGAGGGTAAGACATTCTTTACCGTGATGGATTTTCGTGGAAATACAAAACAATTTGCAGACCCAGCGTGGGATGGCCCTATTGAACAAGACCCGGGCTTTGACCCTGATAATGGCGGCGGCGATGAAGGCCAAAATACCGGAGTAACCATTATTGACCCACCGATTTTCGTTGCACCAGTTGTTGGGCCGAGCGGCTGCAAGGTGCAAATAATTGACGAGAAGGTAAAAGTGTATGATTTTGCCACGGGTAAGCTCATTTATGAAGAAAGCATAGACGAATACATTAAAAAAGTAATCGCGGAATTATATCCATCCTTTGATGACTTTAGTGAAGCTTGGAGTGACAAAGAACAGCGCGAATCAGCCGAAAAGAAAATTGAAGCAAAAGGCATTGTTTTGTCGCAATACCAAGAAGAAAACAATGAGATGGAGCTAGACCATTACGATATCGTAGGCGAGCTTGTATATGGAGTTCCAGCAAAATCACGGCGTGAACGTGCCGACGCGGTGCGGGCGAGCGGCTTTCTTGAAAAATATAACGACTTCCAAAAGAGTGTCATCAATATTTTGCTCGACAAATATACCGAATTTGGCGTTCAAGAAATTGAGAACAAAAGCGTTCTTGGCTTGGAAGAATTTAAATCATTCGGGATAGCGCCATACCGCATAGCGGCACAATTTGGCGAAAATGATGCGTACGAAAAGATGACGGAAGAGTTGATAAAAGAGTTGTATAAATAACCGGAGAGGACAGGAGGAAAAATGGCGAGAGGTATATTGTATTGCATGACGACAGTTGTGCCTGGTCTTGTTAAAATTGGCCAGACCGGAACTACTAAGTTCGAGCAGCGTATGTATAATCTTGAACACGATGGATATCGAAATGTAACGGGTCTTAAAAGGACGTTTGCGATAGAAGTGGACGATTATGATGATAAAGAGAAAATGCTTCACAAGATTTTCGAGAAAAGCAGATTGTCGGATACGGAGCTGTTCGCCATAGATATCAATATTGTTATTCAATTACTGTCGTCTTTTGACGGGAGAGTAGTTTATCCGAAGACGGAAACGAAGCAGGAAATATTTAACGATGCGGCGGATAGCAGTAAAAGCAAGCTAATCCCGAACGGCGTTTATAAGTTTGAACGTGAGAAGAAATCGGACCATAAAACAGTTCGCGTGACTGCCGTTATCGATAATGGCAGATGGACGCTCCTGAAGGGCGGCGTGGTAGGTGTCAAGGAAGATGTAGGCGTATCCCAGAAAGCTAAATCTGCCAGGGCGTCTTTGTCGCTTGATGATAATGGAAAGCTACTCGAAGACGCAGAGTTAGGTGAATGTTCTCCGTCTCACGCCGGAGCGGTAGTAATGAATCAATCAAACAATGGATGGACTGATTGGAAAAACGAAAATGGACAACCGATTGATATTTACAGGATTAAAAATGATGAGGAGGAGGAATAAATATGACGAACATTTCATCGTTCGTAAAAACATTGCGGAATATTATGCGAAACGACCAGGGCGTGAATGGCGATGCTCAACGTATCGAGCAAATAACGTGGATGTTGTTTTTAAAAGTTTATTCTGAAAAGGAAAAAGAATGGGCGTTCGAGGAGTCTAATTATACTTCCATTATTCCTGACGAGTACCAGTGGCAAAATTGGGCTCATGACGATGGGTCTGGTAAAGCTATAACCGGGGAGAAGCTTCTTCATTTTGTGAATAATGAACTATTTCCTGCGCTCAAGAATCTTGAAATAACAAACGACACGCCAATTAAAAAAGCAATTGTGAAGACAACGTTCGAAGACGCCAACAACTATATGAAAGACGGTGCGCTTTTACGCCAAGTATTGAACGTAATTGACGGTATTGATTTTGGCGATTACGAACAATCACACGCTTTCGGTGAGATATACGAAACAATACTTCAAGAGCTCCAGAGCGCTGGTTCGTCCGGCGAGTTTTATACGCCACGCGCAATTACTGAATTTATGGCCGAAATGATTAATCCACAAGTTGGAGAGAAGATGGCTGACTTCGCTTGTGGAACTGGCGGATTCTTGACGAGTTGGATTCATCAACTTGAGGCAAAAGTTAAGAGCACGGCTGACCGCGAAGCTGTTGGCTCGTCGATTTATGGTATTGAGAAAAAACAATTTCCATATATGCTTTGTATTACAAATATGCTTCTTCATGGCGTAGATGTACCGAAAATATATCACGATAACTCACTTATAAAGAATGTTCTGGATTATACCGACAAAGATAAGTTCGACGTAATTCTAATGAACCCTCCTTATGGCGGCAACGAAAAGGCCGAAATTAAACGTCATTTTCCTGCCGATATTGCATCGAGCGATACTGCTGATTTGTTTATGGCCGTTATTATGTATCGCCTGAAAAAGAATGGGCGCGCGGCGGTAGTTTTGCCGGACGGTTTCCTATTCGGTAGCGACAATGCAAAGACGGCGCTCAAGAAAAAACTCATGAACGAGTTTAATCTCCATACAATCGTCCGCCTTCCCGGCAGCGTATTCGCGCCTTACACATCGATTGCTACGAACATTCTTTTCTTTGATAATACTGGCCCAACTAAAGATATTTGGTTCTATCGCATGGACCTTCCGGAAGGACGTAAGGCGTTCAATAAGACGAACCCTATTGCCCTTAAGGATTTGAAGCCTGTCAAAGAATGGTGGAGTAATAGGCGGGTCATCGAAGACGAGAAGGAGAGCGAGGACAGCGCCGTCACTTATAAGGCTAACAAATATACCGCGCAGGAAATTGCGGACCATGAATACAATTTGGACCTTTGCGGATTTCCGCAGGAAGAAAAAGTAATTCTGAGTCCAGAAGAAACAATCACGAACTTCATCGCAAAACGCGAGGCTCTAGAAAAAGAAATCGACGCGAAGCTAGAAGAGTTAAAACAATTATTGGAGATTAGATAATGTCTGCTATCTGCGACGATTTGCGAAAATCTATTTTAAAAGCGGCCATGAATGGTGACTTATCGGCGTCTCGGGAAGAATGGACAGAGTGTGAATTGGAAAAAATATGCTCCGAAATAACTACAGGTGGTGCTGCTCCACAAGGAAAAAATAATTTTTGCGATGACGGCCCATGCTTTGTCCGTGTTGTCGATATGGGAAAATTAGGCGTAAATAAGATGCTTCGAGATACTAGGGACCATCTGAGCGAAAGCGGGATAGGCAAACTCAAACTATTTCCAGCGGGAACTATTTTGTTTACGAAAAGCGGAGCTTCGTTGCTATTAAACCAGAGAGCAATACTAGAAAAACCAATGTATGTTGTCAGTCATATTGGTTGCGCTATTCCTAATGATATGGTCATTCCTGACTTCCTATATTTAATTTTAAAGTCCATTGATTTTAACGATTACGCACATGCTACGTCTTTGCCGTCACTAAAAATCACCGATTTGAAAAAAGTTACTGTAAAATACCCCAGCATAGAGCAGCAGCGTTTGATTGTCGAAAAAGTTGACGAACTCATGGCTCGCGTCGCTGATTTAGAAAAATCAGCTGACGCTCTCGCGTCGCTGAAGAAAGTTTTTCCTAGTGATATCAAAGCTGCTTTACTGCAAGCCGCTATGCAGGGTAAGTTGACGAAACAATTGCCTGAAGACGGGAGCGCCGATAAACTTCTCGAGCAAATCGAAACTGAGAAAGAGGAGTTGGTAGCTGTTGGAAAAGCCAAAAAACAGAAGGCGCTTGCGCCGATAGCCGACGACGAGATTCCATTTAGCATCCCTGAAAATTGGAGGTGGGTGAGACTTGGAGAATTAGGAATGAGCCGGATTGGACTAACATATTCACCAAAGGATATATCAAATGATGGCGTGGCAGTTCTTCGCTCGAATAATATAAAAAATGGTCTAATTAGCTATGATAATCTCGTGAAAGTTAAATGCCATGTTCCGCAAGAGAAGATGTGTGATAAAAACGATATATTGATTTGCGCCCGGAATGGAAGTAAAAGGTTGGTGGGGAAAGCGGCATTAGTTGACAGAAACGATGTTAGCTTCGGCGCATTTATGTCGATTTTTCGCAGTAAATACAATAAGTATGTGCTCTATTATATTAACTCAAATGTGTTTAGGGATATGGTGCTCGGGGATGCGAATACCACTACGATTAATCAGATAACCCAGAGTATGTTAAATAGTGCAATAATTCCGCTTCCGCCCCTTGCCGAGCAGGAACGTATCGTTGAACGTTTGAATACCCTCATGCGGAATGTTGATGCGGTTAGTAGTTTGATTGCTAGCGAATAGTTAAGAAAACATTACACTCATGCTTTCTTTTGTCGTGGATTAATATAATGTGGAGTTTTATAAACTAACAAAAAGGAGTTATAAAAATGATTCTTCCATTAGAATTTATCCGCAAACAAATTTTAATGTTCCGTTTAAACCGTAAGTATAAAAACGAGTAGAAAGTTGCTTTCTCGGGAGTGCTTTTACGAGTATATTTATCGCAATTCGATATTTAGTTAACTATTAATTAACTAATGAAAGTACGTCGGATACGAAGACGATGGCGGTTTTGGAACGGCAAATCCATAACGATATTCGACTGGATAGCCGCATGCATTGTTTGTAGGGGTATTCAGTAGACGACCAGAGCGAGGTTGGGTGGCGCGATTCTTTCTTCGCTCATCGTTAATTTGACGCATCTGAATCGAGCGACGAGTCTTCTCGCCGTGATAGCGGAGTTTTATTTCTTCTTCCGCCTTACGTATCGATTGAGAGTAGCTAAACTGACGCTCGGGATTTGAGACTGTAGGAAGCGCGGTTTTTGCCTGTTTAATAACTGCCGCCGAAACTATTTGTTCTAGGCTCTGATTTCTATCAATGGCCATCATAGAGACTAAAGAATGAAGGTCCTCGGAGATTTGGATGGGGCGTTTTTTCGGTGGGTCTTTTGGGGGCGTTGGCGGCGCGAAATTTCTCCTCGCGCCCACCCCATTTATTGGGCATACCATAACCTTATTATATCATTGTCACCCCTGTTAATTACGCAGGTTAAAAAGATTTCGAATGAGTAGGACTCGCATATACAACGCATCGATGTCCGATGCTCATGTATGTATTCGCGCGGGGGGCTCTCCGTATATGTAGCTACCAAAAAAGAGGGGATAGCGCCCCTCTTTTTCGCTCAGAAGATTCGCTCAGTCTCTCCGTTGCCGAAGATTAGCTCCTGACAATCGGGGCAGTATCCGCTCTTAAGAAACTCTCGCTCGCACTTATTGAGTCCAGAGAGACATTCTTGAATGAGGATTCCGCCGCGAAGGTATCGTCGGAATGAATCTATCTCATCATCAGATAAGATGATATGCGAATCCTTACCGCACATATCGCATTTAATCGTAACCTCGTTTTTTTGTTCGATAAGCATTGGTATCTCCTTTAATTAATTAGCCGCGTAGTTGGCGGGGTGTGTAGTGACGACGTCGCCTCAGCACTGCGTGTGAGTCTCCGCTCTCTGTAGAGATGGTTATGCAGGGAGACCGCGTTCGAGGCGGTAATTAGCGTAATTAACAGATAGAATCGGGTACCATCTCTCGACCTCGCTGAAGACGTCTTTGATATTTAAGACTATATTTTCACACTCTTCGCTATTAGGGGTGGCGCAGTTTTTGTGTAAACATTTACCCTTATGGAGCACCAAGAAATTATTTATTCAAAATACCCATGCGCGAGCTGGGTTTTTTGATGTCCAAAGCGCAGCAAGTTACGCGCACCTCTGCTAGAATAAAGAAAAAGGAGTATAAAAAATGTCCGCATTAGCCAAAAGCGTCGCAATCCCCTGCGAGCGCAAGCCAAAAACCGTTCATTCTTTCTTTGCGCTAAAGTTTCATGAGGGCGACGAAGATCTTGAGAAGGTGAAAGCAATCGAGCGCGCATTAAATAAAGCTGGAATTACAATCACTCTGATGGCGCGAGATGTCGAAAAATGGGGAAAAGCTACGATCCCAGAAGGCAAGACGCTGATGCGCGATTACGCCTTCCCTGCTATGCTTCAATGCGATTGCAATATTATCGAGTTTAGCGAGAAGGGTGTTGGGCTCGGCATGAATGCTGGCTTCTGTTACGCATCGAAAAAACCGATTTACGTAATAGCAAGGACCGGCAGCGATATTTCAACTACGGTGGCTAACGTCGCCGAGGAGGTCATTTTCTACGACAAACCAGATGATTTAGTAGAACCTTTCCGCAAAATAGTAGCTAATTTCCCGCGCGTTATTTTGGCATCAGGTTCGGCATTTCGTCGGCAAATGTTGACAGAGAGCCATATTCCATTCGAAGTACTCAAAAGCGATGCCGACGAGACTCCTAACGAAGCAAAAGACAAAAAAGACCAATTAGCCGAAATTGCCATGAGAAAAGCGATGGCGGTTTTTGAGATGACCAAGGATAGAGGGCGTCGCTTAATTGTAGCCGCCGACCAAAATCTCATGTTCAATAACCAGCTGATTGACAAGCCGAAAACAATCGACGAAGCACGCACACAAATTAAAGCCATGCTTGGAACGAATGACGCATACGCTTATACCGGTAACGCCATATTGCTAGCCGATAAAGACCAGATCCTCGAGAGCCTGAATTTAACTGACGTGGCGCAGCTAAGTTACGACAACATATCCAAGAACGAGCTGGAAATCTTTCTTAAAAATAGCGATCCGCTTTCGGTTTGCGGTGGCGCTAATCCCAATAATGCCCCGTTTGTCCATCTGGCTGAGGGGCGCCTATCTACCGCAAGAGGCCTAACTCTTGAATATGTAGAAGAAATGTATCGCAAGTTACTCTAAAGACCATCATTGTAGTCGTCAGAGTCGTCACTCGCCGATGTCGTTTTTTTGGTAGCTACCGCCTTTTTGATTAGGTGGTTACGCCTAGAATAGCCCGCATGCCACTCTAAGTATTTCTTGTGGGCTACGAATAGATAATATGCAGCATCAATCGCGATAATAAGCGACATAATTGCAATTGCGGCATAGAAACACAGAATAATTGCCATCATTGCTGGACCGTAGATTGAGGCAAGATTGGTAATAATAGAAGCAATCGTAATTAATCCGCAAAAGCCAGTTATAACGAAACAAATTACGCCTACAAAAATTGCCCATCCGAACGCAGACGGCGGGGCCATTTTGTATCTACGATAACGAGTGCCCAGCACGGACATACCAAACGTAGTTGCGAGTACGATCAG
>JAEEGL013376045.1_pt1 | contig 12165 bp, 7 predicted proteins | sample 9134231 | NCBI WGS metagenome assembly JAEEGL01 (sample SAMN16246548, study PRJNA631951) | gut metagenome | biome: gut microbiome; feature: rumen; material: fiber-attached | host: Bos | place: Iran: Karaj | collected 2018-10
CTGTTATATTTACCTGATTAAATTTTGCTATTGCACTATTGATAGCATTAACGAATTGATTGCGATTGTTTTTCTCCCATAATGTCAATCGTCCAACAACAGGCGAACCGCCAGCACCACTCATGACATTTTGAGGGAATCGCTGTCCTTCGAGCCAAGCCGTAGTACAACTTAAATCCGTTTGTATAGCATTTTGTGTAGCTGCGATATTATCCAAAGTAAGAGGACAACATACGATGTCATCTGAAATAGGATGATTAGATCCGTCCGTTTCCAGATAAATATAATAAATCAATGGATGATCAGCTGCTTGTATGGTTGTGGGAATCTCTTGAGTCAACTTCCATACTGCTTCTACTGAACGAAGGCCTCCTGAGCCGATTCCAACTAATATTGTAGGTCTTGACATAATATTATCTTAATAATGGTTTGCGAAAATTAATATATCTCATCACGAAAATAACACAGATAATAACAATGCAACATATCTGTGGGAACAGGATTACATATGGTTTCCAATTAAGCCAATCCGCGTGCATAAAATCAACATAATAAGCCCAAAAACCCATGTAAATAGCGAATACTACGACTACAATTGCCAAGTACTCAAAGCCATTAAGACACATAAACAAATCACGTAACAATTTGTATTCTGTACGATGATACTTCATTGTTGTGGATCTGAATGATTTGTAAACAAATCTTATAGCCCATAATAGTACAGGAATAAGAAGTGCCCACACAAGGAACATAAGATAAACATCATTGTCCCACGTTAGTTCATGAAAAAAATACTTAAACATAATACATATTTTTAATAATTACCAATCATCTCCTGTATTACTTGAATTATGGTTTCCACCTGCCTTTTTATTGTTTTGAGGCATTACCTTCTTGATAAGTAGTATGCCCGCCACAATAAGAACAATAACTAGTAATATAATCCATGGGAAGGATGAACTTGTCTCAACATATGTGGAGTCAGACGAATTAGAATCGCTTACAGTAATTTTGTAATTTCCACTTTCATTAAATATTACTTTTACACTATTCCCTTCTTTTTTATAGTCTACATATTCACTAAGTTTCTTCCCAATAAGCGCTTTTTCATCTTTCTGGAAACTCACATTTGCCTGTCCGCTACCAAGCCATGAGATAACAATCTCTGATCCAACTTTTGCAGACATTGGACTTGGTTTCGCATGCTTGTTTTTAATTTTTATTTGGGAAATAGTTGGCGGGGGAGTTACACCGCCTTTGTCCTTCCCAATTGTATCTATCGGAACCTCTCCAATTGGAGTGGTAAAATTGAAAACTTCTATATCATAGTTTCTTTTTGACGTAGATTTTCTTATTATGCCAACTTTGTCATAGCTGTTCCCTCCTTTTTTTTGATACGCATCAATTAATTCCTGATAGATCTCGCGAAGTTTTGTTGTGCTATTAGCATCTCCAAGACCATCACTATATATTATTAAATATGCATTATTAATATTCCAACTCTGGGCAACACTTGATACATATGCTTTGGCAAGAGTTAGATAAGTATACCCATCTTTAAATTCTTTTGGGAAACTGCCATTATAAAATGATTCAAATTGAGGGATATCCGTTACCTCCATTTTTTGCCTCTCAGTCATCCTATCCATATTTCCGAAAGGCATGACACAAACTTTACTTCCCGAAACAATGATGCTTGATTTATTATTGAACAACCCACAATCGAAATTCGGTGGGGTCGTCCAACCCTTTTGGATCCATTTCCCCTTATCATAACATCCCGTTAACAACTCGTAAATCTGTTGTTGAGCTTCTGAATTGATGTCGCTGTTATTCATTGTGCCTGAGACATCAATCAAAATAAACACATCCCTTACTGCACCGTTTTGGGCATGCAGAAAAAGAGGAGCAATTAGCATCGTAAAAAGTGCTGTTACTTTAAAAAACTGTTTCATATTTGTACTTATTATAATTTTGCTTCAATTATTGATTTTTCTTGTAATATGTGAAAATTCAGAGAGTTAACTGAATAACGAATTATTTTTCCTATTTGATTCTCTTGTAATGCAGTATCATCTGACGGGTGAATTTCAAAATTCAAAAAATCCTTTTCATCTAGGAATTCATATGTCGCTTTGTATCCAACTGTTATAGAGTGCGCTTCACAAACTTCTAACAGATTATTAATTGCATTATTGGCTTTGTTTTCCAAAGATGTACCCATTGCTCCAAGACGCAACTTTTCTAATACAAATACAAGTTCTGCTATTTCTGGTCGCACATAATCTTCAAACACTTGTCTAAATAAGTAATCACGCTTTTCCAAATCAGACTTTTGATTTTCTATGTCATACGCAAAAGGCGGAAATACTCCTGACAACACAGCAAGTCCAAAGTACAAATTGGCAATCTCTTTTGTGTCAAATTCTTCACTGTTTTGAATGTACTCTATTAGTGACTGAGCGCAATTATTTGCCTTGTCAATTTGAAGGTCAAATAACCTTAATGTCAATCCTATTGCATCTTTTCTCGCTTCTTTAATCGCATCGTAAATACTCTTAATCAAATCACACACGTCATAGGAAACGTTGTTCCTATTAACAACAACAACACCAGAATTCAGTCTTTTATATTCTTCTATCCCTTGTTCCAGGTTTACAATCCTTTGCCTAGCATCTTCCAATAAATTCTTTTTGTGAGAGGAATCTTTTTCTAAATCTCCTATTTTTAATAATAGTTGTTCGTTCTCATTTTTAAGGTTATCAACACTTCGCTGAAGACCTTCTATTATGTTATTACTGCTATCTTTTCTATCGCTAATAACAGAAAACTGTAGGTTTTCTGTAACCGTCTTGATTGTTTTTATAAAAATTTGCATCAGAGAAGACAGATACCCAGCAAAACTAATCTTATTACCCCCACTAGAATATGGCACACTTAGATAGTACAATACGAAAAGTATTATACTACTTACAATGATTAATATGAATAACGTTTCTATCATTGGGGGGCTTTTACATCGTATAACTTATTTTTGTTTCTTCTGTAGAATTGCTGAATGATGAATTAACTGCATAATTTTCAACATACAAAACTTTTTCTGTTTCAATTGGTAATACTTTCTTTAAAAAATCTGGGACGTTTACTGTTTTGATATTCTTGAATTGAGACTCTTTAAGTGGCTCAAAAAGCCTATAGTAATCAACTACTATCTTTAACTGATAGCAAGAATTAATAATTCCTTCAATGATTACACCTGCTTCTTTATAACTGCTTGAAAGTCCCATCTGGTTTCCTGTACGTAATACTTCTAAAGTAACCAGTACTGGAGATACATATGGACGAGCAAGATCTTCAAAAAAATACTTTTCTAAAGAACTTTCACGCTCTTCGTCTTTTTGACCTTTTAAATACTTTACATAACCAGGATCTTTAATGTATCCGTTTATATTCAAGCCTTCAACTATACCAGCCCATCGCTCAATTTCCTTTAATGGAACTTTGTACATAAACGTAGCAATATAATAATCTAATAAATGGCGATCATCTGAAGATAAATTATAGATAAAATTAATAACCTTTTGTCGGCCGTCAACCAATTTGTCAAGAAGATCTCTTGCGTTAGTAACAAATTTTTCTATTCCATCAACCCTCAAAGCATCTTTTATTGTCAATGCCTCTTCATATTTCCGCTCCCAATTTGCCGATTTTATCTTCTCGTCATCCAAGAGTTTTTTTGTATTGTTTAGTTCTCGTTCTTTACCTTCCTTTTCTCCCTTCATAACTTTATAATGCTCTTCCCATTTCAGAGCATCTCCAAGTTTGTTTCGTAAAACAGGTAATTCCTTTAATTTCTTATTTGCATCGTTCAAATCCGCATCTGCCTTTTTTTTAGCTTCATCCAATTTGTTGTATTTATCCTCCCATTCTTGAGTGATGCCTGCTTGTTTCTTAATATCTTCAAAATCTTTTAGTTGACTCTTCAGTGATTCAACTTTCCCCTTCATTTCTTCATTTTCTTTTTTCAGATTATCATTTTCTGAGACAATCTCATCTTTCATTAACAACTGCTTTATGCTAGCTATTTGTCTATTAAGAAGGAAATAAAAAACAATTCCTAAAATAAGTAATAAAAGGAATCCAATAATGATAACCCCAACATTCACTGAATTAGGATTAGGAGCTTCTGCACCAACAACTAAATCACTAACATGAAAAATAAAGTTTGGAAAAGTTTTTGAAGCATCAGATAATGCAACTTCAATCTCTTTTGTCTCCTCAGGAAGTTCTATTTCCTTAGACTCTGATTCTGTAATAAATACAAGATCATCATCAACAATCACACTAATACCTCCTCCTATGGCAATAGGACATGATGCGTATAAAACAGATCCTTTGATTTTTAATGATTCTTTAAGTACCTCAGAAAGTGATAAAACTTCCTTTGATATAGTATCAACTGAAATCCTGTCATCTAACTTAACTTCCAATTGTTTATCATTTAGATATAAGAAATGATAAACAATTTCTTTTTCTATTGTGTCGACTTTTGTTATTTCATAGGCACTATACTTTTGTATTTCATGTCCTGAGACATCTTTCTCACCTAGAAATTTAAGACACACAATACTATCTTTATTTACTTCTGCTTTACAAATTGCAAGACTAAAAACTGCCACTAATAATACTAAAATCTTTTTCATATTTATTCATTTATAATTGTTTTACAAAGAATGTATATTGTTCGTCATTACAAGCCATGATGTCGGCATTATTAACCAAGCCCTCCACAGGAGGCTGAGGATTATTGTTGACGTCTGTGTATGAGCATAAAATCTTATCCTTATTAGTGATTGTCATTTGTACGGAACTAACCGCATATTGATTAATTGGAATGGATGTTATTTTAGAGAACTTATGCTTCTCTTGATTAGCAATAATTTGTTCAGGATTAATTCCCATGACTTGATAGAATTCCACTTCATGTCCATCCCATCTAAAGTCTTGGATTTTTTCAATATCTTGTTTCCCGCTAATCTTACCTTCTTCTTTAAATTCCTCACCATCTTTTATTAACTGATAAAACACAGGAGCTTCTTTTATATCAAGGGTTTGAACAACGCCAAAAACTCCATTACTTGAAAGGTTCTTTAAAATGAAACTGTCATTTTGCGTCCCATAATAACAGGCCCCTTTTGCAACAGCGCTTTTGGATTCTTCAAGTCCTAAAGAAATAATCTTAGGTGAGAATCCATGCGAATGTATAGAAGTTTCTACACAGTCCTTAACTTTAGGGAAACAAGAACTTCTACCTGACATTAAAACAGTATGTAGTTCCTCCATATTATGGCCGCATCCAATTTGTAAGATGTCATTACAAATAGACGAGATATTGTCGTATACATATTCTTTGAAGAATTCGGATTCAAGGAAACTATTATTTCGCTTCAAGTCTTCATTGAAGACATCGCCCTCATCCATCATTTCAAGATTAAGGCCATTAAATTTAGCAATATCACGCCTGTCAATTAACACATCCTTCCCCTCTCTATAACTATTTATAGTCGTTTTCTTTAAACCCAAAACTGCTTCTTTCAATTTCCGTCTACCAGCCATGTTCATTTCGCTATTAGCAATAAACGGATTGCTATTTTTTAATGTAGGATAAGCATCTTGCTTAGAATAAATCCATTTTAGATAAGCATAGTCTATTGTATCACCTCCTATACCATAGCCCAATTTCGCTATAATTTTTATCTCATATTTTGACGCATTCCCTATTTCCTTGCGTCTAACATTTGCGATGGTCACATTAATCGTGGCACCTCCCATATCATAGATAAACACATTTTCACCATCTGGAGTATTTTGTTGATTTGTATTACAATATGTTGAATTAATATAATAAACCAAAATGGCTTCTGCTTCATAAATAAATCGGATTTCCTTAAATGTATTGTTTTCTACATCCATAATACATTGTTTAAGTTCTTGTATTTTAGAAGCTGTGAAGTTGTTCGGAATAGCGAATACTGCCCTTTTGGTTTCAAAAATACCATTATGGATAAATTGCGGGTGATTTGCCTGATTTTCCTCAATATAATTCTTATTTTGCAGGAGCAATTTCTCTATAAGCAGCGTGGATAAGAAAGAAGATTGAACATGTATTTTTTCTTTTAACTCAAAAGTTTCATTATAACCTAATAATTTTTTTATCGATACAAATTTCCTGTTATTATTATCTTCAGGAATAGCATTTGCACGGTTACCAAATTCTGTATTGTTGCGAATGTCATCTTTAATGGATTCAGGGTCTTCGTTATACTTTAGATTCTCACATTTTACACAAACAACTGAAGGATAAATAAAATCATTTCCTGCTTCATCCTTTTGTATTGTCAAATCCACATACTTTGTTGCTGTAGCTACACATGATCCTGTAGTTCCTGGATCAACACCAATCCATACGTTTCCGAGTTCTGGGCCAACAAAAAATTCAAAGGAAAGAGTTTCTAATAGACTAAAGTTAAATAACCCTGAGTTAATTGCTTTCACATCAACTTTAGCACGAAAAAGCTTAGGTTCTGCCATAGGAGTAGAATCATCTTTACGAATATGTAAATTAAACTCAAACTTTGAATCTTTGAAGGCTTTATCATACCTTAATGGCTTATCAGAACTTGATGACATCTTACCAAAACAACTTACATACATGCTAAAACCACTAGGGGCTTTTAACTCCATTGGGTAAAGCAAAATATCACATCCAGACTCTCTCCAATTATAAAATTTGTTTTTGTCACGATACGCTAACCGACCTTCTACTCGAATAGAAAAGCCCCTATTATTATCATCTTGTAATGTCCAGTTCTTGTATTCTGTACGCATACGTCCATTACCTTCTGGGGAGAAGTCTGTATCTTCATATCTGTCTGCAAAACAATTACGACGAAGAAGGATACCAAGAGGTTTCCCCTTATAATATAAGTAGACTGAAGTGAAGATAAGCAAAAGTAAAATAATACTTGCTATTGTCATATAATTCCTTAATTTTTGATTTATATAAACGATATCATTTTGAGTTAGTTCACGTTGAACTGTGTAAATATAAGGTATTGGTGGCGCGCCTTCCGAAATAATACGGGTAACAAATCGGAATTTTATCTTGAAAGCATCATCTATTTCTCTATTTACATTATTTAAATGGATTTTGAACTTCGGTATATGATAATAGTCATACAAAGAATCTATCTCAATAATCTTCGAGTCCTCTTCCATGAGCAATTTATTTTCTATACGAGAAGCGAGGGTTTGAACGCAAAAAACAGAATCAGTTTTAACACTTCTCATCTCAACTATCACTTTATCAACAAGTAAATTTTTGTTATGGACAAATTTTATATTTACGGGTGAAAACGTATAATCTCCAGAAAAAGTTCCTCTAACATTTAAATCGGATTCTAGAGAAATGGCGACATTATCAGAATTACCTTTACCTATCATCGGCTTTACTCTGTAACCGAAACATGCTGGCATATCAGCTGCATTTTCTTGGGTTATAGCTGGTACATACTTAAAATAATCTATACGATAAAATTGCTCAGACAACTGATCATGGTACAATTTGTATTTCTTATAATAACTATCTGTCACACCTCTAGGATTACCCATAACTTCAAAGTTTAATTGATTCCAGTCTGCAACAGAATTAGCATAACTTCCAGATTTAAAATCACTTGCAATTACAAGTACATATTCTTCTGCCGGAATGTCATTTGCGATAAACTCCAAAATAATTGGATATACCAATTCAGACAAAGTAACACGGGGATTGTATGACAATGAAAACAAATCATTCAATTTTGTTGTGGTTTGTCCCTTAGCTACATAGGGATGAATCAGTGAAGAATTAATCCTTTGTATATAATCGGAATAATCAATCACCCCTTTCTTTGCCATAAAAATTGAATCGTGTATTTCTTTCTCACGCGCGATGTCCATTGCAAACCAAAAAAAAGACAAAGCATCCTCTTGTGGGTCATAAAATTTTACGCCGCTTAGCAATTCTTGATTGACGAGGGATATTTGTTGTCCTACTCTTTCTCTTGTTTGATTGTTCAAAAGATCAATAAGCATATTCCTAACAGCCTCACGGTTTGACTTAATTTTATATCCGTCTCCGTCCTTTAAAAAAGATGCAGAGCCATCAACAGCAATTATTATATGTCTTCTACAAAAACCACTTGAGTTATTCGCTATGGCTTGTAGCGCAATTGTAAATAATATAACATATGCTAATAAACGCCTCATTTCAGTTGTTTTTTTCAATTAATGAAGTGTGATGAGCAATTGTAACCCATGCCAATAGACATTTTATATACGCAGAAAGCCCTGCAACGTCAGCCTTATGACTGAACGTTGAGGACTTTCTTTTAAATCCCATTAATCCTTGACGGACTTTTATGTCGTTGAGCACAAGCGGAACATCCATATTTGCTCTTTGCCTTTGGGTTAGTACTTAAATTTCTTCAGCAGATTAAGCACAAACCTCTGTAGACAGAGAAAGCGCAAGCAACTGCCATATCTCTCACCAGGTTCAGCACGACCCCATGTAACTTATGGATGAAGCCTGCGCTTATGCGCAGCTCCAATCGTTACATGGTTTTGCTCGTTGATTTCTCTTGCGAGGTGCTGATTCGGTGAGAGAATTTGAGCAAATATGTTTGTGTACTCTCTTTCGAGAAATACGCGCCAAAGTTACAAAAAATCTGGGACATGAGAAAAAGAAAAGTAAAAAAAGTAGCAAAAAAGATGAAATTTTACTGATTTCAACGCAAAATGATGGTTAAAAGTGGCGAAAACCTCCATTTTCTTCATTCTATTGTCTCATAACTGACTTAGCGACTAATTCATGATGTTAAAAACGTCGGTGAAATGGTGTTATTTATACACAACCCAAGACATTTTCAAGCCAAAATGAAAGAAAAAATGATAATCTTTTGGTGGATTGAAGATAATTACTTAATTTTGCAGACGATAACATAATTCTATCACAAAATAAACAAATTGTAGCAAGAATGTACGAAATGACAATGATGATGGCCAGATGCCGAGCGGTTCACAGACGAAGTTGACACTTTGTTCGTGAAACGGCAGAATGACTGTGCCTTGTCATTCGTTGCGTTCTTTGACATATTGCTACAATTGTCGAGGGTTTTGTGATAGGGTAATCCTTCAAAGGAATATTCTATATATGCTGCAGGTTGGTACATTTGTACATGCCTACTCACTCTTGCGCCCCTATCATCTGGGGCTTATATGCTTTGTTTATTGATGTGTGATATGAATTATGTTGATTATGCGGAAAGCAAATAGACTGATTAACGATTTTAGGAAACAGACAAAGACTACGATCTGGAAACATTTGGATGCTATGGCAGCGAATTACGCTGTCTATTCGACTCACTTGAATGGTTTATCTCCCTTTTTGATGGACTACGACGTTTATCTATACTGCGACTCCACTAATGTGGTTATTGTATGCCTCGACTGTTGCGGACATTGCAACAATAACGTTTATGCCGAGTCGGAAACGCTCGGTTCTCTTATCCTAACTAAAGGATATGAACCACGCTTCAGCACGGTCTGGAAACTGATGGAAGCCGTGCGTCTGGCAAAGATTCATCTTCAACTCAACCATCAAGACATAGCGGTATATGGCGTATTGTTGACGGAAGCTGAAATCCTCAATACCTACGAACTGTATGAACAGTGGGATGCAAATAACATCATGGTGATTGATGACTTCAAAAGGCTGAAATATCGGCATATTCCTGTGAACAATGATGATGAAATTGATTGCAAAGACTATATCAACACGATCTTAGATGCGACCCTTGACGTGTCTGAGACGGAAGAAACTACCAGCAAAGAAGCACCAAAGCCTGACTGTAGTCGTGAGAATGATGCCAAAGAAGAGGATGACGAGGAGTTTGCCAAACTGCTTGACAAATATCTCCGTGAGGGTATGGAAGTCGTCGATGAGAAGGGGTCCTTTGGGAATGATGATGACCTGTCAGAAGGTGATGTCGAAAATGACAAGGATGAAGAACTTGCACCAGAAGAATTCCCTGAAAGCAGTGTTCATGACATTGATAATGTATCTTTTCCTGATGGGGAGATAGAGCAGAATCAGAATATCAGTGTCAAGGTGGAAATCTTGCGTCCAATTCCTAATCCTCGTGAGGAATTAGACAAATTGGTGGGGTGTACTGACATCAAACGGCGTATGGACGAACTGGTAGCTCTGACCCGTTACAACAAGATGATGCGAGATATGTTTCCTAACGGTAAGCAGCATGAGGTATCTCTTCATAGTGTATTCCTCGGTCGCCCAGGAACAGGAAAGACCACGGTCTGTAAAATATTCGGTTCTCTTTTACGACAGGCTGGAGCACTATCCAAAGGCCATGTGGTAGTCTGTGACCGCGGCACATTTATTGGCACACTGTGGGGTGACGAAGAACGGTCAATGAAACAGGTGCTGGAGATGGCCAAAGGCGGTGTGCTGATGGTGGACGAAGCCTACTTGCTGAACGGCAAGCATGAAAACGACCCGGGAAAACTCGTCATCCAACTGCTGATGAATATCCTCGCCGACGAGGCGCAGCGGGACATCGCGGTGGTGCTCTGTGGGTATAAGGAACCCATGATGAAGTTACTTGACACCAATCCTGGTCTACAGTCGCGCTTCCCCAATAAGTTCGAGTTTACCGACTTTACCGTTGATGAGCTGTTGGAAATTACCCGTCGCCGTATCAAGGACTACGATTATCAGTTCACTGCCCAGGCATGGGAGAAATACTCTGGTATGCTTGCACAAGCGTATCAGGTACGTGACCCTGAGACATGGGGCAATGCCCGATTTATTGCCAACCAACTGGAGCGTATCTATATTCAACATGCCAGCAGATGCGTACAGCAACAGCCTAACGATAAGTCCGAGCTACTGCTGCTTACTCCTGAGGATATTGTTCCTATTGAGATTCCGCGTCCAAAAACCAAGATAGGTTTCTAAAGACTCCCCAAAATGAGAAGAAGAATTCCTTATCGGGTATGCCGCTGCATGCCCAATGGTGTCGTGATGCATCTTGAAGCTCGTTTATTGAAGAATCTGGTCAATCGTGAGATTCACCCTATCCGTTGTGCGGAGAGTTGTAAACGAAAGTATCAGAAAGGCTCACGCATCGGCGACCTATGCGCAGAAACCGGCCACTTTTGGTGGGCCATGAGGGTCTGGGAACTGACGGAAAGGCTGATTGCCAACAAAGATTGGGATGACTGGCGCTATGTATGGTTCGACAACAATCGGGTAAGACTCAGAGATGTAATCTCGGAAACTGAGTGCGAACTATTATCAAAACGCAGAAGCGACCTTTGGAAAGTACTCGGATTCCCGGAATACGCATGGTGGACAGCAGAATGGGAACATATCGCCAATGACACCTTCGGGTCATACTATACTGATTTATGGCTTGACAAATTCGATTTTGATCCAGCTTCATGGACGGTAGAATGGGAATCGTCCATGAGAGAAGTAAGATACGACCAGGAAACGGAAGTCCTATTCCGTGAAGGACAAGGCGACTTCTTGCCTCCGTATGTACAAGATTTCTTCGACTATTGGGGCGATGGCCCTCAAACAGAAGATTTCTCATTCCTTGATTTCTAAGCAAAAAAACGGCGGTAGAGATACTGCCGTTTTTTGTGCCTATAAGTTACGTAGATGTACGCACGACACAACTTGTTTCTATGCAATCCCCTTCCTTCGCTGTATGAACCTGTTGTACTCATGGCATTAAGCTGCACCACTAGCCCGTCAAGACTGAGACACGCCCTAACGGAACAATACGCTTAATACGATGAAATCTCTCGGGAAAATTGCTCAATGTTATAAACACTAACTGAACATAATGGAGTATGCTCGGATTGTTGCCGAAAGTTAAATACGTTAAATTTACACTCTCATTGGTTGCTTTCTATAGCCAACAATCCACTTTTCTACCGTTTAACGTATAACTATTTGATTATCAATATTTAATATATTCGCTGAATGTGGAGGTCTTACATCATTGACCATATCCAATAGTGTAACCAACATTGGAA
>JAEEGL014243496.1_pt1 | contig 12165 bp, 9 predicted proteins | sample 9134231 | NCBI WGS metagenome assembly JAEEGL01 (sample SAMN16246548, study PRJNA631951) | gut metagenome | biome: gut microbiome; feature: rumen; material: fiber-attached | host: Bos | place: Iran: Karaj | collected 2018-10
GGATTTATTTAAAAAAGATAGGTTCGTAGGGAGGTGTTTACAATATGTAGGCCGAAGAACCTTGGATATATATTTACTGCATTATCTTTTGCTTCCTGTTAATTTAAAGATGTATTTTACATCTTTGGCAGAACATCCCATACCTATTATCGAACTAACAATAACGTTAATAATCATGCTAATAATTGTAGCAGGATGTCTGGTTATTAGTAGGATCTTGAGAATGAGTCCCACATTGGCCTATCTGCTATTTGGAGTAAAAAAACGATAATGCAGAGATATGTCCTTTATTGCGGCGAAGAACTTCTCCGCATACACATCCTTGTCGAAGAGCTTGGCACGATCAATTGAAGCAGCTGCCATTTGTTTCCTTTTCTCAGGATGATTATATAAATCGAGGATGGCGGAGGCAAGGTTGTTAACAATGTTGTCTCTATTGACAATTGTTGCAACTCCTTCGCAAATCTCTGGAATTCCACCGCTTCGTGTCGTGATAAGGGGCAGACCTGCTGCCAATGCTTCGACGATTGTCAATCCGAAAGGTTCATCCCACATAGACGGTAATGCTGCAATATCGGCGAGATGTAAATAGTTTGGTACGTTTTTGTATGGAATAAAACCCGTGAAGACGATTTTGTCTTCAATGTCCTTGGCTTTATGCTTTAGTGAGCGAACAAATTCATCTTCGTTTTTTGCATTGCCATAGAAAGTGCCACCGATTATCATCAACTTAATATTCGGGTAGTCTTTAAGTTGGAGCATGGCATCTATTAGTTCTGATATACCCTTTTCTTTGTTAATGCGACCACTATATACAATGACAAAGTCATTGCTGTTGAGCCCAATTTCTTCACGCATTAGGCTTGGTTTTTCTTTTGGGAAGAAATTCTTCGTGTCTATAGCATTGTAAAGGGTTTGTGTCTTACAATCCGGCATGAAATCGGAAATGCTTTCTTTGATAAAGTCAGAACAGGTGAGAATTAGGGATAAGTTATTTTGAAATGCCCTATGATATGGTATCCTTGATTTGCGGGCTTCGTTATTCATGTGTATGATGATATTTCTATACCCTCTTTGAGATAGCTTATATGCGTGACCATCACTGTTCTCTAATATAATGTAGTCATAATGTCTGCTCTTGATATCAGCATATGCTTTCTCGAAATAGTATTCTATAAAGTAGTTGAAATAGTCTTTAGAAGAGTATCGGAAGAACTTAAAAAGTCTTCTTTCCAACCGGGCCTTCAAACTACTGACATCAATATAATGATAGTGATTAACTTCAGAAGCCAAGGCAGGATGTCCATCTACTTTGTCATCCCAGGGGCTGTATATTGTAATATCATGAAGATGATGTTTGTTATTATATTCGAGATAGAAATCTATCAGGTTCTCCACCGCTCCACCTTGTACAGCAGGGATGGGGAGCATGCCACATGTTAAAACAGCAAGTTTCATAATCTCATCTTTTATGTGTTATTAATCCTAACAATGTTTTAATTTCCACAAAATGCGATCTTTCCACTGGTAATACATGGTCATCAATGAGCGATTACGACAGAGCCAGCGAAGTTGCAGGTTCACGAAATGTTTGGGATAGTCAATGATGGCACCTGGGGTTACAAGAAAATGACCGTAGTCTGTGACCTTGTCCTTCATGAACCTACGATGTTGGAAATGAGCATAGAGTGACTCTTTCTTCTCTAACCGTCCATGGTTAAAACGTAACATATACAGTTTATTCCCAATATGTTCGAAGATGACCTGCTGCCAACCGCGAGTCATACTGTTGAAATGGTAGCTCTGCTTAGGTTTGGAAGCATTGTCGAAGGGCCATTCTAACCAACAGTCCTCAGGATGGCAATCACGCCATTTGTCACCAAATCCTTTGTATTCATATTCATCGAAGTACATCGAACGTTGTTGGGTAAAAGCCTCTTTGTAACTGACAAAGCCGTCGACCTCTTTTATGAAGAAGGTATTGGTATAATCATCGTTCTTATAGAGCGTGAAATGCCCATAGCCGGAAATCATCTTATAACGAGATAATACATCATCAGTGACGAAATGGCGTATGTCGCCATAAACGACATCAAGGTCACCCCATCCCCAAAAGTCGTAGTCTTTCACGTATTCGGAGAGAATATATGCGAAGCCAGGGCGGTAGTCACATATCTTGTATGGGCGATCAAGTACAATGGGAAAGTCAAACTTACTTTGCACCATTTGTCTGAATTCTGCAAAAGACATTTTATGCACAATAATGTTTTTTGCAGGCTCTACATCACAGTCAGTAAAGAACAGAAAGTCAATGTCTGGATTGCCCAGTGCAGAGACACGCCACATCTTGTATTGTGGTGGCAGTTTGCCGAAGTGGGGGAATATGACAATGATAGATTTCATAGGCGTGTACTAAAATGTAATATGATTAAGAATCTTCAGTACTGCAGGTTTTCGTGCAACGAAGAATTTCATGCCAGGGGTAAATTGGAAAAGCAGAATGAAGAAGAATACAAAGAGAGGAATGGATATGGCTAATCCATAGATTGCTAACGAAAGGAAAGTATCTGAATGTGGGTAGATAACATTCTGCTTAAGCCATATTGTTAACAGGGTAAAGAGAACAAAGATCATGTAGTAGGGGGCCATGCCACGCCAATATTCCCACGCACTCCTGTGGAATGCTTGGGAGAATAGGTAGTATGGCTTCCAGAATGAACTGATGAAGCCAAAACTGATAATCTTTCCTAATAAGATGCCAGCAATACCATAGGTAGGTGCGAGCAGAAGTGTGACGGAGATGTTGACAATCAATTCTGTCCAGGCTGCCCAAACATCAGAGAACAGCCCTGCTGAGCCAAGATAAATATATACGGCAGCTGTCTGATAGCGTATGAAGAGATTAAATATTACTAGATATACAATGATATCGCTTAGTTGATATTCTTTTCCAAGCCAACAGCCGATAAATGGCTGAAAAAACAACAGGAGCGAGAAGATGATAATACCTAGTATTAAGAAGCGTGCTGCGGTTAGCTCCCAAAATACTTTCATGATGTTACGTTCATCACCTTCTGCCAAAAGATTACCAACACCAGCACTTAGGCCTTCCGATAATATATTTACCAAGAAATTAAGTTTGTTGATAATCATGGTATAATTGCCATAGAAGGCAACCTTGACAACAGAGACGAACATGCCCACCATGATTTCATCACTGCGGTAGAGAATGAAGTCTTTAATCTTTTGGACAAAAATCTGGCGGGTTTTTTTGAGGACTTCTGGGTATTTTTTCAAATTCTCACGCCCTTCTCCCAGATTGATTCTAAGCCAAGGATATAGTTTCTGGATACGGTAATTAAAAATGATGATTCCTATGATGGTGAATACCAGACCAACAACGACCCATAACCATAAGTTGCGATAAAAATAGGCGAGTAAAATTTGGGTTAAACTTTGTACAATACCAATGGATTGAAAGTAGGCATTGACGAGATATTGTTTTTGGTTAGCTCCAACAAGAAGTTGTTTGTAGTTGAAAATGTACCCTGCGACTGAAGAGGCGAGAAAGGAATAGAATGCAAAATATACTAATGGCAGGCCTGTTGACAAACTGTCAAACCACAATGGAAAAAAGATACTTACTATTAAACCAGCCACACCTATGATACCGCCTATGCAACGGTAAAGGAATGCAAGCATGGACATGACCTCATTGATTTTCTCATGGTTGTCTTCCTGAAGTGGCTTGTATAGGAAATAAACGATACTGGTGCCAATACCCAACTCGGCCACGCTGAGGAACGACATAATGTTCATCAACATACCCGTGAGTCCGATGAACTCGGCTCCTAGGCAGTCAAGGAAAATCTTACGGGAGAAGAATGCCAATAATAGGCTCAGCACATAAAACAACATGCCCACCTTGATATTCATCACGCTTCTATGTACTCTTTCGCTCATTTGCTGTGTGTTGTGTGGATAAAGTCTGTATTCTTTCTATCAATCTTTAAGATGTTCATCACCATTTTCCATACTAATTTAGGCAGAGATAATAGTTTCCCAAAGACGGAATGGCTACGCAACTGGCGAGGAGTGGCAATGTAGAGAGCTATACAGATGGTGAGAAATAGACACCACCATTTAATATACCACAAATTGGAAAATATAAATGAAAATAGAGTCATGATGACTGACATTCCCAATGCACCAACAACCAGCATGGAGCGGGGAATCAAGGTCTGTTGGATGGTCTTATCGATGAAGTCCAAATTGAAAGTCATGATGGCTTTGGGAATATATGGCAACAAATTAAACAGACTCTGTATCTGTGCTGTCATCCAACGAAGACGTTGCTTCTGGAAATTATCCTTGTTACTGACCTTTTCGTCGAAAACATGAATATCCGGCTCATATTGAATATAGACCTTTTGCTTAAGTAGTAATGCTTCTAACTCTCGATCCTCACCTGCGGTAGTCAATTTATAGACATTTTCCTTAAACCATTGGAAATCGAAGCACATGCCTGATCCTATCAATGCTGAAGAAAGGCCGATACGATTGTGGGCCTTACGAAAAATGGTATTGTTGATTTCTTCGCTAACGCCATCGAGTACTGCAATGTCGTTATCATTGTTTTTAGCGCAACGATGACATTGGATGGCCTTATAGCCTTTGGCACATTCTGTGTTTAACTGTTCCAGAAAATGAGGGTCTACGACATTGTCTGCATCCAAGATAACGATATAATCAAAATCCTCAGCCCTCTGACCTTTGACTACTGACTTCTGAAAATGGTCCATGGCATATTGCATGGCTTTGGCCTTGCTGCTTTTATCAAAAACAGGCAGAAGTAAAGTGATGGGGAGTTCCGCCAATTTTTTGTTGGTCTCTGGTTGCATGTGGTCGGAGATGACAGCGACATGGAAACTGTTATACGGATAATATTGTGCTAAGAATTTCTGGACTGAATTAACTATAACGCGGTCTTCGTTGTAGGCAGGGTATAGAATCAGATAGCTGAAATAATCTTTTTTCCGCATGGCCAATACTTGCCCTGTAAGATACCTGGTAAGTCTGGAAACGCGTTTTTTCCATAGGGTAGATACCAAAGCATAAAATAGGATATATGCTGTTGAGGCAGCCATCAGTAGCCAAAGGGCGATATCTATGAAATGAACCAAATGCCAAAACATATAATAGTCTTACTTTTGGAGGTCAAACTTATTGAGTATCTTTTTTCCTAAAGAGAACTTGTTGAGCACAGGAGTTAGTAGGACGACCGGCACCATAAAGAAGGTCCTGTCCCACTTTTCGTCAACCAAATAATTGGGAGTGGCAATAGCGAAAAGAAGCACGACAATGGCGAATAGTGCCCACCATTTCAGAGCTGCTGTCATATAGATGAAAGGCACAATGACACACATGGCCATGATAATAAGCATCATAATCATACGGGGTAGAAGCATCCATTGGAATAGTTTGTCAATCAGGTCATAATGACGATTAACAATGGCAGTAGGCAAGAAGCGAATGTTACGAAGGATGGTTTTCCACTGTGACCAAATCCAACTACGATGCGCACGATTGAAATCTTCTGCATGACGAGCTTTTTCATTGAAAATGAAGATGTTGTCGAAATAATCCACATAGATGTGCTGGCGTGTGAGCATAGCCTCCAGTTCCTTATCTGTCCAAGAAGGTTTAGCTACTTGAAGGTAGTTTTTAAACCATTCAAAATCAAATACTATGCCAGAGCTATGCATGGCAGCAGGGAGACCAATGCTGATATGTCCTCGGCGGAAAATAGAATTATTGATTTCTTCAAAAACTGCACTTAGGCGGGCGGTAACTGTATCTCGGTTTAAAGATAGTTTATGCGCTTGAATGACTTTGGTTCCTGCAGATTCATAGGCATCGTTCATTTGTCTCAAAAATTCTGTTTCTACCACATCGCCTGCTTCCAAAATGATGACGGCATCATAGATTTTAAATTGAGGCAGATTGTTGATAGCCAGTTGGAGGGATTTCACTCTGGAACTTTTCTCATAATTAGGCGTGAGCAACGTAATAGGTTGTTGGGCCAAATGGAATAAGGTCATCTCATCTTCTTTGTCGGCGATGACTGTAACATCAAACTGTCGCATGGGGTAGGATTGCCCTAAAACAGACTTGACCGTCATCATGACACTCATTCCGTTTTTATAAGTGGGAACCAAAATGATGAAACGGTTCTCATTCTTTGCTTTAGGCGTTTCGCTATGCCTAGGGAATAAGGAGGTAATAGCAAAGATTCCTAAATATAAAACTGTGAGTGCAACGAGGATAAATATTATCCAGTCGATGTATGTGAAGATGGTCCAGAGAGACATGTCTGTATAGTTTAGAGATTATAGATTAGAGTTTAGAGATATTTTGAAAAAATCGCGGAGGCCCTTGAGGGTGGCTTTAGCCAGATCGGGACGGTGGGAGAGAAGAGCTTTTAGGATATCCCTTAGAGCTACAATCCCTATCAAGTAACTATAGGTTAAATACCTTTGAGGACTACTGATGTTGCGTTTGGCAAATAAGAGACGGTTGCGCGTCATATAATAGCTTTTCAGAGGAGAATTTTGACCAGTGGATTGGCTTTCTTTATGATAGATGGTGCTTGCAGGTTCGTACCAGATGTCGTAACCTGCACGACGAATCATCATTGACCAGTCCAATTCTTCATAGTAAAGGAAATAGTATTCGGGCATCATCCCTACTTTGTCAATCACTTCGCGTTTGACCATCATGGCAGCACCATGAGCATAAGAAGTAGGGTGGGGCGTGTCGTACTGACCATGATCTTCTTCTCCACAGCCAATAGCCGAATTCCGAAGGGTAATCTTTGATAATGGGGTATAGCCCGCATATTGAATGGGATTATTCCCCCAAGCGAATCGAATTTTTGGACAAACGGCGCCTATGCTTGACGAACTCTCAAGTCTATCAATCAAAGGCTGAAACATATCTCTTACCTCAAACCTCTTACCTCTTACCTCTATCAGCGTATCGTTGTTGATGAAGAAAAGATATTTACCGTGGGAGGCTTGGATGCCGAGATTGTTGCCACCGGCAAAGCCGAGATTTTCTTTGGAACGAATGACTGTAACTTGGGGATAGTGTTGCTCGATGACGGAGGCTTCATCTTGTGCGGAGGCATTATCTACCACGATTACCTCTATGGACTCATCCTCTAAAGGTAATGTTTCCATCAATTCACAGGTATCTTTCAGCCCGTTGTAATTGATCGTGATTATCGATAATGTTTTCTCAACTTCCAACCTAATTTTCAATTATAAATTCTCAATTTTCATTGCAACGCCACACTCTCAAAGAGAGAACTGTCAATTCTCTAAACTCTCGACGTAAGTTTCTTCTCTAATTTCAGCCGTTTCTTTTCTTCTATTTTTGCTAACTCTTTATTTTCCCATTCTATCCATTCCTTTTCGATAAATGGCAGTATATATACTATAGTTAGACCTCCATAAAATACAAGGCAATTAGGGAACTGAAATAGAACCATATTTCCGTAGGCGCCTACTTGTTGAGCTATCATAGCGCAGGTGAAGCCTGCACCTATACCTCTTAAGGATCGGCTCTTCAGTCGGAAGAAAACTATAATACAAGCCCCTAATATCATAATACCATTAGAGATAAAAAATACTGTCAGTCCGATGACCCCAGTTCTTATCCAAATGCCTACGTATTCAGAATCAGCAGGTGTACTAAAGACCTTATGGAACTTATTATTAGAAGGAACTCCACCAGAATTCCATATACCAACACCAAGTCCCCATGGCGCATCATTTAAATACTTCTTTATGGCCTCTTGGTTTATTTTACGTACATTACTAGAAGGATCGTCCTTGTTAAAAGCTGAGCGCATTCGACGAATTTGTTGATTGCCTTGACCAATATTGGTAAATACAATAATGAATACGAAGATACTAAATATGATAGTAAAAGGGACTGCAATTTTTACGGATTTTGACAGGAAAATATATACCATAAAACCTGCAATAAAGCATGCGATGGCTGTACGTGTACCAGTAGGGAACATAGCCCAAGCACATGCTAAACCTATGATAAGGAAGACAATCCGATGCTTCTTTATTTTGCTAGTAATGCCAAAAATAATAAAGGCGACAGCAGTAGAGGCGATGCCGATACCAAAGTTGGCTGCATCACTGAAAATAGAGAAATATCGTATTAGTGTACCATTTTGTATTATATGTGTATTACTTCCTGCACCATAAAGCCATACTTCTTCGGAATGGGTGAGGCCAATGTTGGTTTGCTTCCATATCCAAAATGATGCGAAAAGAGCTAGGCCTCCCCAAATATACAAATAGCGTATAAGAACTATGGGATTTGTTATGTAAAATGTGAAAACGAGGAATGTATAAAGCAGCTGAAATGCTAACAAGCGTGTTCCCATGAACCAAGCACCAACGTTGATACCTAATCCACAACTGTTATTAAGAACTTCCAATATGCATAATCCGCACCAAAGGATAAGTCCTAATAGCATAAGATTGGCAATACGCTCTAATTTCGCGTCCTTAGCATCAATAATGACTAATGCCAATAGAATGATTTCAAACATCTCATTATACATTGACATTGGAATGCCTGATGGAAGCTTAAGAGCATGCCATTGAAGGAAATAATTTATGATGACAAGTGCCCAAAAACATAACATGCGGTAGCGAAATACAGCAAGTACAATTAATACTAGAATTGGTATACAGCACACAGCAGCAAACGCTCCGAAACCAGAATTGATAAAGGAATAAATCGCAAGCAAAAACAAGAGAAAGAGTAAGGATACTCTTCCTCCGTTGTCTTTGGCGTATGTCCTAAACGCATTTGCCATCTCTTTTATTTAGCGTGTTCGTTTTCTGTTGCTGTCAAACCAAGTTGAGATAGTCGATAGACAAAGTTGTTGAACTTCGTGTAAGGCGGTAATTGACCAACAAATTCTTCTACCGCATAACGACTGGCTTCGGTCAAATACATGAAGAGCGTATTCTTATGCTCTTCGTCCAACATGGATTCCACTTCCTTGAGTGCTTTTTGGTCGACGTCCTTCCAAGTACGGTTGGCTCGGGTGACCATCAAATTCACAGTACCCATATTGAGAAGGGCTGGTGATATGGAATTCTCATTCAAATTAGGATATTCGATAATAGCAATCTCGTCAGGCAGGATGTCGGGACACAAGTCTTTGATACCTCTGGCGAGGATGAAGCGACTGTCCTCCGCTAAGAAATCCTCATCGTAGGTCAAGCGGCGAACCTGCAAGCCAATGGAAATCCAATAGTTTTCCAATTCCTGTGCCAAATAGCTCTTGCCATTCCCTGAGTCTGTGGAAATGAGATTGAGCACATTCTGCTGGCCTTCTTGGAAATGTGGTAACAAAGCCTTGCTCAGTTGCTTCATAGCCATATCGGCAATGGTCTTGTTGAAGCGACGGTAACGCAGGTTGCTTTCTTTGGGATAACAGCCCATGACGGGAACCTTGGTAATGCGCTCTGAACGCATGCGGTCACGCAAGGTGCGGTCGAGCAGTTCTACAATAAGGAACCACAAAGCTGTCAGCATAAAGGTTAAGAGGAAGGCTCCTAACAAAATCATCATACGATTGGTGGGCTGCGCATTCAGTGGGAACATAGGAGGATTCAACGTACGCAAGGTGGCTGTTGACATCTGCAGATTGCGTTGACGAAGACGAGCTGAGTTTAATGCTTTCAGCATCTCCATATAATTACCCTCAATAAAGCCAATATGACGGGCTTTACGATCCAAAGTTGCACCAATAGGAGCATAGAAAAGATATTGTTTATCTAGACTTTGCTTCATAATATCAGTAGCTGTCATTTCGGCCTTGGTCTTTTCTAACAGCAATAATTGCTCCAACCAGCGGCCTAACATGTCGTTAGCCCGAACCCCTGTTTCTGTACTATAGGTGGAAGCCTCTATATCCTTTGTTAATTCAGTGACACGTCCAGTAACTGCTTGTAAGTCTCTTTGAGCCTTGGCCAACTCTTCCTGAGATTCGGTGTCGCGACCTCCACCTTCACTACTCATCAGTCGGAGATTGGAAATACGAGACTGGATACGGGAGATATCTTTTATCTGATTGGTAAATTCCTGATTGGCACGAATAATTTGTGCGCGACTACCTAATTGACGCTCCAAATAATCCAACAAATGCTTGGCACGTGTGTAATTCATCAACTGGTCATTACGGAAATTCTGTTGTTGGGCTTCCAAACCAGTCAGTGCCCTTGTTTGTTCTTGATAATTAATGATTCGTTTGGAAACATTGTAGCGAATCAAGTCATCTTCAGCATTGGATAAAACGCGATATAGACGAGCTACTTCTTTTTCAAAGAATTTGATGACATTGCTGGTCTCACCAAAACGTAATTGCTGATATTGGCGGGCAAAAACTTCGTTCAGGATATCAAGTGTATTGTAAGCTATACCAGCATCGTTGGCCGAATAGCCGATATCAATAATATCACTCTTTTGAAGTTGCATAACCTTTAACCGGGAAGTAATGCTGTTAATACCAAAATAAGGATGATAATTGAGGATACCAAATAAGTAGTTGTCCTGACGAGGCTTTTCATATGCCTTTAAGTTGGCGTATGTTTGTGATTCACTGTTGTGATTAATCAAGGCTTTGACATCAGCGGGAACACTGGCATTTAATTGGCGGAAATGCTCAGCAGAGATATAGTTGTTGTCTTTACTGGGGTTGCCATACATCATGCAACGTCCAAACAATCGAAGAGCTACCTCATGGATTGTATTGTCGGTCGTGATAATCAACATCAAGTTGGTGATATTGGCTTGTGTATTTCCGCCTGCAGCACCAGTTCCTCCTTCTAAATTATAACCAGTAATCATACCCGTATAGATGGTGGTACTGGTGTCGTAAATACGTTCCATGTGACGAGTCATAAACCAAGCCACAATTAGTGCTATCATCGGCAGAATGACTAAATACCAACGAATTTTGTATAAAAACCGAACGAGATATCTGAATAAATCCATAATATTAAATTTCCTTTAGTTATTTCTTGTTCTTTTTCTCAGCTTTCTTTGCTAACTTTGCTGCCTTTTCCTGAGCTTTCTGCTCAGCTCTTTCCATTTGAGCATATCTTTTTTCTTCAGCCTTAGCTGTCTTGCGAATCTGCTTGTCGATGGCCTTATTTTCTTTCCGAATTTGTTTTTCTGTCTTATGGTCACCACTATCCAACGTGATTTCTGTTGTGGTATTGGTCAGAATTGGTGTATGAGAAAGAATTTCTAAAGTAATAATATCTGTGGTTATTGTTGTCTGCATGTTTTGATAAGAATTCACATTTCCTAATTCATGCATTTTTGTCCAAGCATAATCTTCGATGGACATATTACCTTGATGAAAATCTTCCATATTCAATGCACCTGCTCCTTGATAGGCAGCGGCAGCTTCACCAGCCGTTTTGAGGGTAACAAGGTCATTGGTTATTTTGATAAAGAGTGTGGCAATTTCCTTTTTTAATTCTTCATAGGCCATGTCCTTATTGTACATGGCCATATCGGCTTCCAATCTTTTACGTTTGACAGCTGCAGTCAAGTCCAAGATGTCTTCTAGGGGAACAGCTAGATTAACACCCACATTCCAGTAGCTTTGCTCACTACCTTGATATTGCTGGAGCACCAAATTATAAGAACTGGAGTTCTGACCCCACATGTCTGTCTTACCATAACTATAGCTGGCATGACCATGAACATATGAGAAAATATGACGCTTTTGCTTGGCAACCTCCGCTTTGGCTAACTCCTGGGCTTTTTCCATAGTCAAAATACGTGGGCTCTGTTTGGCATTTTCAAATAATACAGCCAAAGGTGGCAGGTGGAAGTTCGAGAAGTTAATAGTACTTTCCTCACTGGAGTCAAAGAAACCAGCGCTGATACCACTCTCGTTATATTGGGCAGCAGCCGATAAAGGTAAAAATGTAAAAAGGTAAAAAGGTAGGAACCTCTTTGCCCATTGGGTTACCATTTTGTTTACATTAATTTTCATATCTTACTTTTTACTTTCTCTTATAACTTATACGTTTTCTTTCTGAACAAATGCAA
>JAEEGL015597381.1_pt1 | contig 12165 bp, 5 predicted proteins | sample 9134231 | NCBI WGS metagenome assembly JAEEGL01 (sample SAMN16246548, study PRJNA631951) | gut metagenome | biome: gut microbiome; feature: rumen; material: fiber-attached | host: Bos | place: Iran: Karaj | collected 2018-10
CCGTATGACGGGAAAGTCCACGAGGGCTATATGTTTGCGGACAACGGGCTGTGGGATTCCTTCCGGAGCCACATGCCCCTCAACGTGCTCTTTTTCCCGACCCATCAGGGCCGTTACGCCCAGTCCCTGATGGATGCCCGCGAACAGGGGGGCTGGTTCCCGGCTTGGAGCGCACCGGGAGAGACCGGCGGCATGATAGGCAATCATGCCATCACGATCCTCGCGGACGCCTGGGCCAAGGGGATACGGACCTTCGATCCGGAGGCCACCCTGGAAGCTTATTTCTATGAAGCGACCCACGGGAGCCGTTTCGGCGGATCCGTGGGACGTGCGGAACATGCGGATTATTCCTCTCACGGATACATTCCTTTCCGGAGTTCGGTCGGCGCCGTCGCACAGACGCTGGAGTACTGTTTCGATGATTATTGCGGCTACGAACTGGCCCGCCTGACGGGAAATGATTTCTACGCCGGACTTTTCCGCAGGCAGTTGTACAATTACAAGAATGTCTTCGATCCTGCGGACGGGTTCATGAAGGGACGGAATGCCGACGGTACTTTCGATGCCAGCTTCAGTCCTTACCGCTGGGGGTCCCTGTTCGCCCCGGGCGATTACGTCGAAGGGAATGCCTGGCATTGGACCTGGTCCGTGTTCCATGATGTCAGGGGCCTGATCAATCTGTTCGGGAGTAACGAGGCTTTCGTGGCCAAGATGGATTCGGTCTTTACGCTCCCTCAGACGGTGGACTTCAGCGAATATGGAGTGCTCCAGCATGAGATGGCGGAAATGCGCGAGAGGGATATGGGACAGTATTGCCATGGCAACCAGCCCATCCGGCACATGCCTTATCTCTATTGCTATGCGGGTCAGCCGTGGAAACCCCAGTACCACGTGCGGGAGATTTGTCGGCGTATGTACAACGCTTCGCCGGCCGGATATCCCGGAGACGAAGATCAGGGGTCGACTTCTGCCTGGTATGTCTGGAGCGCGATGGGCCTGTTCCCTGTCACTCCCGGCGTCGGTCAGTATGTGATCGGGAGCCCCGTTTTCGGCAAGATGACGCTCACGCTGGAAAATGGGAATCGGTTTTTGTTTGAGGCGGAAGGCAATTCGCCCGAAAACGTGTATGTTCAGTCGGCCACGCTGAACGGAGCCGTCTTGGACCGGAACTACCTTTATCATTCGGAAGTCGAGCAGGGAGGTGTCCTGCATCTTGTGATGGGGCCGGAACCTTGTAAAGGACGGGGCACCGGGCCTTCAGCGGCACCTTATTCCTTCAGTCAGGGGAGTCGCCTCAAGGGCCCGGACCAGGTCCTTGCGCTGTATCCGGGCGGCCAGCACGGGGAAGAAGGTCTGCCCGGTGCGTCAGGACCGGGGGAAAGCAATGGCCTGGAAGGTGACGTCGCCTTCGGTGCGGGCGGCTATATCCGGCCTGGGAACGGAGATTATGCCCGGATCCAGTTGTATTTTCCGGAACGTCCCAACGGTCAGATGGTGATCCTCTGCCCGGGAGGAGCCTATAAGACGCTGTGCGTCCTTCATGAGGGCATCCTTGGCGCCAATTGGCTGAATGAGCGGGGGATTACGGCCGCGGTACTGGAATACCGCCTGCCCAACGGCCACCGCGGTGTCCCTTTGCGTGACGTCCAAAATGCGTTCCGTTTCTGCCGTCACATGGCACCGGCGTGGGGGATTGACCAGATCGGCATCCTGGGAGGTTCTGCCGGCGGTCACCTGGCTGCGCTCGCGTCTACGAGGTATGCTGATGCCGCAACCCGTCCTGACTTTTCCATCCTGCTCTATCCGGTGACTTCGTGTTTCCATGACACGGCGGAACCGGACTTTTTCGATCAGATGATGGGAGCGGGTTATACGGAGGCGGATAAGAGATCGTTTTCTCCCTGTTTAAACGTCAATCCCGATACTCCTCCGGCTTTCATCGCGTACAGCCGCAATGATCTCATCGTTCCTCCCGTCAATTCGGAGCTTTATCACCAAGCGCTGCTGGATCATGGAATCCCGTCGGAAATCCATCCCTATGAGGCCGGATTCCATGGCTGGGGGTTCTTGTCGCAAAGGTACTGCGAGGTGTTGGATGTGGACTTGACCGGGGGTTATTGTTTTCCCGGCCCGGCTGACCGGGTCTATCAGGACCCTTTGGGTCCGGAACGCCGGGATTTTGAAGAGAGCCTGCTCAGATGGCTCCGGATGATTCACGCCAGGGGAACCAGACTGCCATCTTCCCAGCTTCTCGGTTATCCCAGGTAAAATAGGGGATAAAAAGATGGGGCCCAGCCCCATCGGAGGCCGATAACGCCACGATGTTTTCTGGCAGGGCAGGAGCTTTTGCGCAAGTGAACTGCGTGGCTGGCGAGAGTGAGATCTGTTCGAAAGAACCGGGGTTGTCGGTTTCTTCGGCACAGTAGATGATGGGGCCGCGCCGTATGGCACGGAGTCCTTTGTTTTCGTGGACCCGCGGATCCGCTTCCACCATTTTGACGGACATATCCAGCGTCAGATCGACTTTGTCACCATCATTCCAGTACCGCTTGACGGAGATGTATCCGTTCCGGACGGAGGCGGATATCGTCCGCCCGTTCACGCGGACGGACCAGTTGCCGGACCAGGCTGGAATCCTCATCTTGAGAGTATAGCGCTGCTTCTTTCCCGGATGCAGGGTGATTCCGATGTGTCCTTCCCAGGGATAGTTTGTATCCACTTCCAATCTGATCGGTTTCCCGTCAATCGTTGTTTGTACTTCACTGGCTGCGTACTGGTGGACCCAGAACGCATGGGGAGACGTTGCGTAAAGATAACCTCCGACGGAGGGAAGGAATCGGGAGATTTGGCTGGGGCAGCAGGCCGTTTCGTACCACGGCTGTCGGTGATGGTCGCCGTCGGATGCGAGAGGATTGACGTAAAAAAAGCGGTCGCAGGATAGCGAAATGCCGTCCAGGGCTGCATTATAAAGCGTCGTCTCCAAAGCGTCCTCGTATTTTCCGTCCCCCAAAAGCATATTCATCCTCTGGTCCCACAGGATGAACCCTACGGAAGAGCATGTTTCGCAATATGCATCTTTATTGGGTAAGTAGAAGTCATCCGAGAATCCTTCATTGCCATGGGATGCCCCGATGCCTCCCGTGATATAGGTCTTGGATTCGATGAGGTCATCCCATACTCTTCGAAGGGCAGGAAGGTAGGTCGTGTCCCCGGAGGCCGCACAGTAGTCGGCCATTCCCGTCATCAGGTAAGTGGCGCGGACGGCATGGCCGCCAATCCGTTCCATCTCCTTGACAGGGACGAGGTCCTGATGATAATCCAGGTCGAAATGAGCCTGTTTCCAGTTACCCTTGCCTTTACCTCTTTCCTCAAGAAAGAAACGAGCCATTTCCAAGTACTTCGGGTTTCCGGTTTCCCGGTAGAGTTTGACAAGGGCCAGCTCGATCTCCTCATGCCCTGGGACCCAGTCCCGTTTGCCTTCACCGAAGGTGTCACAAATATGATCGGCGAAACGGATGGCGATATCCAACAGGTTCTTTTTCCCTGTCGCGTGGAAATAGGCGATTCCGGCTTCGATCAGATGCCCTGCGCAATAAGCCTCGTGCATGTCCATGACCTGCCACTTCCGTTCCGGCTCCACCAGGGTGAAATACGTATTGATGTATCCGTCATCTTGCTGGGCTGCTCCGATGAGTCCGATCAAACTGTCTGCTTTTGACTCCAGATTCGGATTCGGGAAACGGGATAGCGAATAGGCGACTCCTTCCAAAGATTTGTATAGATCGGAGTCATCATAGAAAAAGCCTTTGAATGTACCTTCTTTCACGCCTGCGGCGATGGCGAAATTGTCTGCCCGGCCGGTCAGTTCCGTGCACTGGCGGAGGCAGAAAGGTGCCGTGACGGACGCGTGCCTCTCAATCCGTTCTTTCCAGAAACCGTCTCGGATCGTGACGGCGGAGAAGTCGACAGGGGCATTGGCGGGAAGCGTGATGTCATCCCCGGTCCCCTTGCAGGATAGGAGCGAGAGGCACGCGATAACCCCTACAGGTATAAAATGAATGTTCATTTTCAACAATTTTTTGCAAAAATAGGAAATACGCATTTTTCAAACTTGTTCTTTTTTTGCAAAAAGGGATTATAGTAGTATCTTCCCTTCTGTATTTTAGCTTGGAGGATTATTATCGCCTTATGAATAAAGCAGTCATCCTGCGTGCAGCATTCATTGGTTGTTTATGCCTGCTTATGTCTGGCAGGCTTTCCGGCGTCGTGCGGGAGCGGACTATTTCACGGTCGGATGGGTTACCTAGCAATTCGGTCAGTTGTGTTATGCAGGACTCTCGCGGGGTTATGTGGATCGGTAGTTGGAATGGCGTCTGTGAGTATGATTCGCACACATTCCGCTCTGTCCTGAATGTCTCTTCCGGATTGAATTTGTATGAAGGCGTGATGGTTACGAAAATCGTCGAGCAGAGGCCCGGCGTGATTTGGACCGTCTCTTGGACAGGTGTCAATCGGATTGACTGGCAAACCAGCGAGGTAAAGGATTATTTGGGCAGCACCATGATAGGCAGCCCGAAGTCCGATATCTACGATTTGTCGGTGTCTACGGGGGGATGCGTTTTCTGCTCGATCCATGGTTTCGGTTTATACCGATATGATGAGGCCATGGACCAAATGGTCCCATTCCATTTGAGAGGGGTCCCGACTGCGGAAACCGTCAAGTTGTTTTGCGCTTCAGATTCTATTCTTCTCCTTTTGATGTCAGATGGAAGCCTCGTGCGTGTCGAGTATCATGTGGAAGAGGATGGAGTCGTGTGGATGGACGAATCTCAAGTCCTGTTACCGTCAGGAAGCGTGCAATTGGGAGTGGAAAACGGCGGCAATATCTTTATATGCGGAGCGGGGCGTATCCGTGTGTTTTCCTCCGAGGATGGATGTTTGAGAGCAGAGGCTGCGGCTCCCAGCGATTGGGTAACATCTCTGACGGCTCGTCCTGACGGTACGTTGTTCGCTCTTTGTGGAAATGAGGTCATTTGTAAGAAAGAACCTGGAGAAGATGAATGGAAGACCCTGGACCGGCGCTTCCGGAAGAATACCCTTTTTATCTACTCTGGTACGCAGGGAGTCCTTTGGGCTGGGATTGATAATCAGGGCCTCGTCCAGTACTATGATGACCTGTTTCCCATCCAGTTTGTAACGAATGACGCATCTTCTCCTTCCAAGGCGGGTGTGGTCCATGCATTTGTCGATGATGAGGACGGCAACATATACGCTTCTACGCAGGGGGACGGCATCTACTCGGTTCGGCAGGATGGGACGGTCCGTTCTTTTACGACATCTTCATCCGGAATTCGGTCAGACTATGTCTCTTCTTTGCTGAGGGATGGCGAACTCCTGTATATCGGGTGTGGCGCCGGTGTGGATGTGGCAACGTGCTGCAATGGGGAAATCCAGGACGTGCACCCGTTGACGAAGGATCCGGTCTATGTCTATTCTTTATGTTTCAATGCCGAGAGAAAAGAATTGTGGCTGGGCACCCTGGCTGCCGGAGTGATCGGAGTCCGTCTGACTGAAGATGGGCGGTCGGTCGTGCCAGGCAGTATGGTCCGCTATGCCAGTGGCAGACCTGAAGAGCATCGGATTCCCAGTAATTTTATCTCATGTATGGTTGAAGATGCCAATGACCCCGATTATCTGATCGTTGCTACCATTGGCGGAGGTTTGTGCCGTCTTCGGAAATCCGATGGCTGGTGCGACCTCTTTCAGATTGAGGGGATGTCAGACAAGACCATTTTGTGCATGATGTATGACAGGGATGGAAGGCTGTGGATGGGCAGTGACGGTCTTTTCCGTTTGGAACCGGAAGGGGAGCGGTGGCAAGTCCGCTTTTTCGCCGCACCTCCTGACCGGAGCGACTTGATTATCCGTTCCATGCAGGAGGATTCATCAGGAAGAATCTGGATTGCAGCCGGTGATGGCATCTTATGCATGGATAAAGAGTCCAAGGCTTTTTTCAAGCTGGGCAATTGTGATGATCTTGGCAATATACAGTTCAGCAATCATGCTGCTTTCAAAGATGTCCTGGGACGTTTGTATTTCGGCGGAGTCAACGGGTATAACGTGTTCTCTCCCGACAATCTGGATGTACAGCCATGTTCGCCGGATGTCCTGATACGGAGTTTCTCTGTAAATGGTTCACCAGTCGGTGATTTCCTAGCAGAAAGACCGGTTCGGCTTTCTTACAAGCAGAACCAGCTGGAGTTTGTCTTTTCGACGGTAGATTATGTGAATCCGGGCAATTATACATTTTTCTACCGGCTCAAGGGGGACAGTGACGTTTGGATCAATAATGGCACCTATGGCAAGGCTGTCTTTCCCCATGTCCGTCCGGGGCGATATGAGTTCCAGGTCAAGAGTACGGATAGCGAAGGGCAGGAGAACGAGCGGATGACGTCTTTAGGCATCATCGTGGCTCCACCGTGGTATCGTACCGTTCCCGCCTATTTTGCATATCTGTTGCTTCTGTTTGCGTTGACATATGCCGTCCTGTCGGCTCGGCGGAAGTATTTGCTCCGGAAGGCGGCAGAAGAGGAAGAACGGAATGAAACGGCAAGACAGAAATCTGACTTCTTGACGAAACTGGATTTCTTCAATGAAGTCGCCCACGAGTTCGGCTCCTCCATTACGCTGGTGTCGGGTTATGCCGATCAATTGTCGGATCAACCGAATCTTTCGTCCAAGTCTGCACAGTACGTTGACAGAATCAGGTCTGGTGTCCGGAGCATGCATGGCTTGATTCGCAATATGGCTGAGTTCCGGGATGTCGGGTCTGGGGAGTACACGCCGGATTATTCGGAAGTATATGTGGATGCATTGGTTAAGATGGTCGCCCGCCGGATTGAGTCCCTTAGTCCGGAACGCCCCGTCCGTTGTATGGTAAATCTTCCCCAGGACTTGTACAAGATGGTGACAGATGCCAATGCAGTCGAAAAAATCTTGTCCGGAATCATGTCCTTTTTGCATGTCAGGGCCGCGGAAGGCAGTGCCGTCTCCGTCACGCCGGATCCGGATGGCGCAGAAGGCTTCTCAGTGCTGGTCAGTGCTTCTTGTCCTACTTCCAGCGAGGCAGATCTGAGCCATTTGTTCGACCGGTATGGCTTGCCGGACAAAGTGTCTCTCGACCCCACGCCGGATTCGTCTTCTCCCATTGGCCTTGCTTTGGTAAAGAATTATGTGTCAGCCTTGGATGGTAAGGTCAGCGTCTTCCGTGAGGATTCCGACCGGATATGTTTCCGTCTTTGGATTCCTTCCGGAGATAAGGACTGGGTACGAAAGACTGAAAAGAATACGGAGGAGCAGATCCTCTCCAGTGAGATGAGAATCCTGGATGAGAAAAAACCACTTGTGCTGACTCTTATCCCAGATAAAGATCTGCGGGATCTTGTCCGGGATGTCTTGTCCGATGAGTTTGGCATCATGGAGGCTGCAGATAAGATTTCCGCCGTAGCTGCTTTGCAAAATGTCCGTCCGGATGTGATCTTGGCTGACGCAGACCCTGCCTCGGGGTGGGAGATTCGTTCTTTTGTCCATGAAATCAAGGCCAATGACATCACAAAGCATATCCCGATGGTTGCTTTGTCTTTCTCCATCGATAGACGTCCGGAAGGGGCAGATCCGGAGCTCATGATGGATGCCATGCTCCAGAAGCCCTTCCAGCCGGATGCCCTCAGGCTGTTAATCCGAAAGATTTTGCATGGAAGGTCTGACTTGAAGAATTATTACAAGTCGTCGATTTCAGAAGTCGAGATGTTTGCCGGACGTCCGGTCAACGCTGAGGATAAAGCCTTTATGGTTTCATTGCTCAAATTGATCGCGGACCATTTGGCTGATGCGGACTTGGGGCCTGCTTTCCTCGCCGAACGCTTGTGCATGACGCCCATCACGCTCTATCGCCGCATCAAAGAGATATTCGAGATAACGCCCGTCAATCTGATTCGCGCGATTCGCCTTCGGGAAGCGGAACGGTTGATCCGGACGACGGAAATGACGGTTTCAGAAGTCATGTTCCATACGGGATTCAACAACCGCTCATATTTTAACAAGAGATTCATCGAGGTTTACGGTATGCCACCCAAGCAATACCGTTCGCGTCGTCCTTAGCCGGAAAGCAGAGGTCCAGGACTGGCGGGCAGCATTCCCCGAAGGGTTTGTTTCCGCTGCCCGCCAGTCCTGGACCTCTGCTTTCCAGACGGGGTCTAGAAAATGTAGTTCAAACCGATGTTGATGCCCAGGCCGGTGCCGTCGTTGTTGGCCCAGCCGAATTGGGAACCGTCGTAGAAGCCTTTGCCGAACTCGAAGTTGATGTTGAAGTTCTGGTTCATGATGACGTGCAGGCCGATACCGGCGCTCATGTGGAGCTTGTCCTTCTGCTGGGTGTAGAAGTCAGACACAGTATAGGTCTTGTCACCGACCTTCGCGATCGGCTGGTTGTCATTGAGCAGGTTCTTCATCTGTTCGGCGCGATACGGGCTGACGATCATGCCCATGTCGAAGAACGGGTTGGTGGCCAGCGTCCAGTTCTGGTTGATCCAGCGGAACTTGGCGAAGCTCCAGCGCAGTTCGGTATTCATCCAGGCGTAGCTGTTGCCCTGCAGGCGGTTGGTGATGGTACCACGCAGCGTGCAGGTCGAACCGAGACCTTCGGTGTTGATCTGCTTCATGTTGATGGACTGGATGCTCTGCAGCATGTAGTAAGGTGCATTGCCCGCGATGAGGCCCTGATAGGCGATATGGCCGCCGAAGACCAGCCGGTCAGCCAGCGGGAAGAACTGCTTGAAATGGACGGCCAGCTTGAGATAGCTGTTGTCGTGCTTCGAGATGAAGTCCGGGGAACCGAAGACGTACACCTCGAGGTTGGTGCCCCGGGTGGGGTTGTTCTCATGGTCGCGGGTGTCATAGACGACGCCAGCCTTGAACTCCAGATGCTGGCCGCCATTTTTCTCCGCCTCGGGGATGACACCGTTCTTGACATACACATCGTACAGGGAGAGGTCCTCGGCGGGCTTCCCGGCCTTCCGGTCAAAGCCCAGCAGGCCCTTGTTCTCGGCGTGGCCGGTCTTGATGTTCCAGTAAGTGATGCCGGCGGCCCAGCCCCAGTGGCTGTCACCGAATGCGCCCTGGAAGCAAGTCTGGACGCGGAAGATATCGCGCTTCATCAGGTAGAGGCCCTGAGCGGCATCCGTAATTTTGTCCAGTTCAGGGACATACAGGGAAGAGGCGCCGTTGAAGCCATAGAAGTTGGTCGTCTTGTTGCCGAACCAGGAAACGGCCGCGGAAACACGCAGGCCCGGAATCAGGTATTTGCTGTCGAAGAAACTGTGCAGCACGGTATTGCCTTTGGAATAGCGCGAGATTTCGACATTTCCTTTCCAGACATAATCGGGATAAGTAGAGCCGTCGCCATACCAGTAAATGTCAGACAGGGCGCCATAGTGCCAGCCGAGGTCGGACGAATAACCGACCGCCGGGAGGGGGCCGAAGTTGAGCCCGGTCTTGGCGACTTCCTGGGCACGGACAGAGAGGGTGCAGCCGATGAGAAGGACGGCCGCGATCATCAATTTTTTCATTTCGTTGTTGTTAGGTTATCAGGTTTGAGCGCCATGGCCTGGGCGGCCACGCGCGCGTAGCTTTCTTTCAAATCTTGGTGGCCGAACAGCAGCCGGAGGTCGGAGAGCAGGATGCGCCCTTCGTTGATCATCTCATAGAACAGGCTGTGGGACGGCAGGGCCAGCAGGAAGGCGGCCAGCGCCTTCTTGAAAGGCAGGCAGAGGAAGAAGACCAGCGCCCAGATGAGGATCATCCAGGGGGTCATCTGCCATTTGACGCCGAAACGGGCGGTACGGCTGAAAGCCTTGTCCTTGAGCCCGTGGACCAGGTAGGCGGAAAGCAGCCACATCGGTGCGGTCACCACGGCCGAGAAAAGGAAGAGCGGCAGCAACAGGATCGCCAGCAGCAGCTTGCCGAGCGTCTGCAGGACGGGACGTTTCTTCCCGAAGGACCACATCGAGAGTTTCCGCTCCTTGCGCGTGTGGTCGAATTCGGCCGCCTCCGCGATCAACGGCTCGCCGGCCGCCATCGCGGCTTCCTGTCCGGCTATCTTGGTGATGGCCCAGCGGCCGTCATAGTTCTCGTCGTCTGGCAGATAGGTGATCAGCCGGCTCATCCGCTCTTTCAGTTCGGCCAGGATCTGCCGGTAGATCTCCGCATCTCCCATTTCGGGGTGCGCCGCGACGAACTCGCTGACGTTGATCGCCTCGCCGTACCGGATCGTCAGGGGCGTCTGGAGCCGGAAATAATCCTGGTAATCGAGACCCATCGGCACGATATAGACCGGTTTCCCCTTCAGGCGCTCGTTGGCCAGCAGGGCGGTCCGGACGATGCCTTTCTTCAGGGGCAGCAGCGAGTGCTTGGTCCGGTGCGTGCCTTCGCAGAACATGCAGTACTTCATCCCGTGGTCGAGAGCCTCGATGACCTCGTCCATCGTTTCGCGGTTGTGCAGGACCTCCTGCATGCCGTCGCGGACACGCGGGATGGGCAGGATGCGCAGGAAACGCAGGAATTTGTTCAAGAAAGGTTTGCGGAAGATGTCCGCCCGCGCGCCGAAGAGCGTCGGCTCTTTCCGGTCCCGCAGGACGACCAGCGCGTCCAGCAGCGTGTTGCAATGGTTGGGGGCCAGGAGAATGACCCCGTCTTCGGGGATGCTTTCTTTATCCTGGGAGTCGATCCTACTGAACAGACTGCCGATGGTGACGTCGCACCACGACTTCAGCAGGTTGTACCTCCAGTCTTTCTCGTAACACTTTCTCATAAGCTATCCGATAATCCGTCTGTCCCGGAGGGCGAAAAGCGCGGAGACCGTCAGTCCGGAAATGATGTGCCAGACGCCCCACCAGGCCGTGATCACCAGCATGCCGCCGTGGGGCGGGAAATTGGTGAACAGCGAGGTGCCGAGCAGCAGCACGAGGCCGAGGCCGGAATTCTGGATGCCGGTCTCGATGGTCAGCGTCCTGCGGTCGCGGAAGGGGACCTTGAACGCCGATCCGACGCCGAATCCGATGCACAGGGCCAGCAGGTTGTGGATGAACACCACGATGAAGATGTATTTGATGCACTTCATGAAAGCCTCCAGGTTCCCGGCGAAGGAGAGGATCACCATGGCGATGAAAAACACGATGGAGACCCACTGGAAGGGCTTTTTCAAGGCATCGGCGACCTTGGGCAGGAACTGCGAGCAGAGGATACCGAGCGTGAGCGGGATGCCCAGGAGGATGAAGATCGTCTTGAAGACGTCCCAGAGGGGAATGACCAGGGTCGGGACTTCGGCCGCGATCTTGGCCGTATGGAGGTAGAGATTACCCCACAGGAAGAAGTTGGCCGGGGTCATCAGGATGGCGAGCGCCGTGCTGATCGCTGTCAGGGAGACGGACAACTCGATATTCGCCTTGGACAGGGAGGACATGAAGTTGGAGATGTTGCCACCCGGGCAGGAGGCCACCAGGATCATGCCGAGGCCCATCATCGGGGAGATCCAGGATCCCATCAGCCAGGCCAGGCAGAAGGTGAAGGCCGGCAGGAGGACCAGCTGGCAGAGCATTCCCAGCAGGACGGATTTTGGTTTCTGGAATACTTCTGCGAAGATCCGGGGCTTGATGCCGAGGGCGACGCCGAACATGACGAAGGCGAGCACGATATTGATTGTATTCATGCCGCCGGCGTTCAGCGTGACGTTGATCTGATCGATCTGGGCTGCGATTTCAGGACTCATGGGTCAGATTCAGTGAGTTATGTGATAATTTCGTCAAAGGTAAGGTTTTTTTGCCGGAATTCCCAACAGGGGTCAATCTCCGCCCAGGACGAGGCCGTCATAAGCCGGATGGACGTGGGGCGGCAGCATCGCCGCGAACTCCTCATGGCAGGGGAGCAGATGGGACATGTGGGTGATGTAGGATTCCTTCGCCCCGACACGCGCGAAGAAATCCAGTGCCTCCTGCAGGGAAAAGTGCGAGTAGTGGGGCCCGATCTTGACGCAGTTGATCGTGACGGCGTCCAGCCCCTTGAGTTTCTCGAATTCGGACTCTTCGATCCGGTTCATGTCTGTCAGGTAGG
>JAEEGL016100109.1_pt1 | contig 12165 bp, 10 predicted proteins | sample 9134231 | NCBI WGS metagenome assembly JAEEGL01 (sample SAMN16246548, study PRJNA631951) | gut metagenome | biome: gut microbiome; feature: rumen; material: fiber-attached | host: Bos | place: Iran: Karaj | collected 2018-10
GGCGAAAGGCTGATAGTGGGAGTCTTCGAGTAGCGAACTTGAGCGCACGGCAATAGGGCCGTGCACAACGTTGAATAGCGCCATGAGGTCCTCAAGCACGCGGTCGGGGAGGTGTGCGTTTTCGAAGGCGGAAAGGATTTCCTCGTCGCTGGCGTCGGAGAGCGCTATCGGGTAGAGCCCGTTTGTCTCCATGAACTCGTCGAAGATGTCCGTACATAGCACTACGGTCTTTGGAATGTTGACGCTAAAGTTCTCGCCCACGAGTTTTGGGTATCTGCGCACCATTGCCGACATGAATGCCAAGCCACGCCCCTTGCCGCCGAGCGAGCCCTTGCCGATGCGTGCGAAGGAACTGTATTCGTCGAAGCGGTCGCGCTCGTAGATTGCCACTACGCCCTCGTTCTTGAGGCGTCGGTACTCGACGATGAGGTTGAAGATGAGTTCGCGAGCCTGGTCGATGGTGTCGTAGTCGCTGACGTCAACGTGCTTCAGTATTACCGCTGGCGGAAACATTGCCCGCGAGAAGAAGAAGCGGCTGAAGTGGTTGCGGCTGAGGTGGTATGTCAGCGAGTCCTCGGGAATTTTCCAAATGTTCTGCTGCAGGTCGTGGAGATTGCGTATGCGCATTACGGGCGTACGCGTGACGGGGTCGATAATTATGAAGTCGCCGAAGCCGAAGCGCTCCATTATCTCGCGTCGTAGGTCTTGCGGATACGTCTTCGAGTTCTTGCTAAGGAATGATGCGCCCACCTCCTCGGCAAAGTGCGCGTTTGCCTCCTCGCTGGATTCCATGATGATGGGGATGTGGCGGTCGAAGTCGCGTACTTTCGAGCAGAAGCGGTAGCCGGCGAGGGGGTCTTTCTTCCCCTTGCGCATGAAGCTCATGTCGGAGATGACGCCGAGGATGTTGTCTTTGAATTCGTCGAAGAGTTCCTCAGCTTCCTCGTAGCTTCGCGCAAGCAGTATCTTCGGGCGACCACGCATGCGCATGGTCTTGAGTGTCTCGTTGAGGGCTTCTTTCGCAAACTCCTGGCTCTGTTCAAGTACGAGGCGGAAGAGGTAGGGCAGGGCAGAACTGTAGAACCTCACGCTGTCCTCGACGAGCAGGATATTCTGCACGCCAGCCTCCTGCACGTCGTTTGCGGCGTTCCATTTGTCCTCGACAAGTTTGATGATAGCCAGCAGGAGCTCCGCGTTTCCAAGCCATGAGAATACATAGTCGATGCTACTAAGGTCTTCGCGCTCAAAGCGTTTTGATACTTCTTTCGAAAATGGTGTCAGCACGACAATCATGCTCCCCGGGTAGCGCGACTTTATTTCGCGTGCCGACGAGAAGGCGTCGCGCTGGTCCATGTTCGGCATGACGATGATAAGCTCGAAGTGCCTGTCGGCGAGCATGTCAAGGGCTTCCTCCGTCGTCGTGACCTGCGTAAAGCGCGGAGGGTATGAAAGTCCGAGCTGGTGGTATTCGTTGGAAATCTGTTCGTCAACGCGGCCGTCGTCCTCAAGCATGAAGGCGTCGTACTTTGTAGCGATGAGCAAGACGTTGAAGATACGCTTGTTCATCAGGTTGGCGAAGGGAGTGTCGCGAAAGACCAGCTCCTTCAGGTTCGGCAGCTTCGACATGATTTTTTAGGCCAATAACCGTTAACCAATAACCAATAACCCGCAAATCCATTCAAAAGCCTCCCCTCAGGGGGAGGTTTGGTGGGGCTTCTTAATTCTTAATCCACCTCTTCGCTTGTGCCGTCATGATGGACGAAAGCTGCGAATAGGGAATCTTCACGCTCGGAGCCCCGTAGGCGTATGCGCAAATCTCATATACGCCATACTGGAAGAGTACGCCGTCCTGCAGCAATGCTACGCCAAGCCCCTCGGGGAGCTTCGAGGCGGCATCGTCCCAGAAGCTGATGTCGTCGCCGTACTTGTTCTTGAGGTTGCGGAAGACGATGGCCTTCAGCTTGTGGTGTGTCGAGGCGGGGAAGATGTCCTCCAGCGTCACAAGCTTGCCCTTGTCGCGGCTGATGGTGTAGATGTCCGTGATGGGAGTGCCGTGGGCGCCGCCCAGATATACCTCGCCAGTATTCTCGAAGGATGCAAAGAAATAGTTCGCATACAGCTTCTTCGTGTTGAAAGCAAGGGTGAGGGCAGGGCAGTCGTCAAGCGTAAACACCTCCGACGAGCCTGCGTTGTCCTCGTTCATGGCAGCCACGAGCCTGCGACTTGCTGCCAAGCCTGCATCGACGTAAGCCTGCGCAGCCGTACTTGGCAAGTCCTTCACGCTGCTGCACTCAAAGGGCGTCCACTCCTCCTCGGCAGCGTCGTTCACGAACGAGCACATCTCGTTCAGGCGCCCCTGCAGCACCTCGTGGAAAGCCTTCTGGAACTTCTGCTCGCCGCCCGTAGGGTACTGGATGGAAATCTCTGCCGACACGCTTCCCTCGCTAACCTTCGAGGATGTCTTCTGAAAACTCAGCGGTTGCGGACCGCCGTATCTTCCCTGCGCCGTTGCCGTCATCCCCGTAGCGAACAGGGCGAAAATGGCAACAGCCACCTTGATGCAAATACCTTTCTTCATATTCTTAAGATTTGAAATTAGTTTTCTGAGTGCAAAAGTACGCTTTCGATTTTAATTATGCAAATTATAAATAAACATTTCAGCGAGCCTTGCAGTGCACGTCAGCCCAAAAGGGCAAAGCTCTTTTGTAGGCTGGGGCACGATGAGCAGGGCGAGATAAATTGAAACGTATTTTTCATTGAGTTTCTTAGTTTACGTCCTTTACAATAAACATTAAACAATAAACAATAACCAATAAACATTAACCAATAACCAAAGCGCGGCGATGGATAACGGTTAGCTCGGCATGTCCGTAGGACTGACGCTTTGCTTGCAAAGAACGGTTATTGGTTAACGTAATAAGTGGCTGGTGCACGAGCCCCTGCCTATTTTGTGTTCTTAGTAACTTTCTCCCGTCTGTTCCCCTTTGCCCTGCCAATGCGTCATTCGTTTCCTCTTATTGCATTGACAGTATTGCCCTCAAATTCGTGTCGGTAAAGGTGCGCCAAATCATCAGCTTGATAGGCTTGTAGTCGTCGAACAGCTGCTTAACGAACTTGATTTCGAATACCAGGCGGAAATCATTCTCGTCAGCCGTTTCCACGAATTCATGCTTCGTGCCGACACGTGCCACCTCAATCTGATACAAATCGCGGATGCCCTTGCCTTTGGTGTAGGGCATGAAGTAGTAGAGCTTGTTGAGTTTTACCGTTGATGGGAACTTCTTTCCTGTGAAATATGCCTTGGCGCGCTGATTTGTATAGGGTTCTATATATTTGTCGGGCACAAGGCTTATCAGCACGTTCTTCGAGTCGTCAAGTTCGCTGTTATTTGTTTTCTTCTTGCGAACAAATGGGTTGTTCGTGATTTTCACATCCTTGGGATATTGCTCGTGCAGGTCGAACATGTCTATCTCGAATAGCTGTGGCGGCAACATTCCATGACCGGCTTTGTCTGCCTCTTCATATTGGCTTTCCTCAGGATGCTGCGCGTCAATCTCATTGAACAGGCGTATCAGGGAGCGTCCGATGGCAAAGGCAAGATTCACAGGTACGGCATTGCCAATCTGCTTATATTGGTCTGATGTGTTGCCCTCGAACTCCCAATAGTCTGGGAAAGTCTGAATGCGCGCGTATTCGCGGACAGTCAAGGGGCGCGTCTCTATTGGGTGACAGCGTTCCGTTTGTTTCTGGGCAGGCGCACAAGTCAATGTAAGAGACGGCTCATCCATTGACAGGCGACGCGCCATGCCCGTTTTCCCGCCTCCAAGATAGAAGCTTCCGCCCATGTATTCTTTCTGTTTCTCTATAGGCAGGTCGCGCCAGTCGCCACCCTCTGGCACCATAGCCAACACGCGGGCTTTCTTGGCAGGATATAGCTGGCCTTCTGATTCCGGCACATCATTATCATAAAGTTCGCCGCTGTAGAAAGCATCGCGCAGCGTCATCACTCTGCGATATGGGTCTGGCCACCTGAAGCGGAAGCCCTGCTTGTAGATATCATTGCGGATGGCAATGAGTATCAGGCGCTCTCGCTTCTGAGGAACTTGGTACATAATAGCTTTTAGCACACGTGGTTCTACAAGTGTGTAACCAAGCTCAGTTATGGCATTACGAATAACATTTAGTGTCCTGCCGTCATCGTGGGAAAGCAAACCCTTTACGTTCTCTCCCATGAACACCTTCGGCTGGATTTCCTTTACCGCACGCGCCATTTCAAAGAACAGCGTCCCCCTGGTGTCGTTCAAGCCGCCTTTCTTTCCCGCATACGAGAAAGCCTGGCAAGGGAAACCTCCAGAAAGAAAGTCCACTTTCCCGCGAAGCGGGGTAAAGTCCACTTGGTGAATATCGCCTTCCAGCACATTCCATTCAGGGTGGTTGCGCCTGAGCGTCTGACATGCCATGGTATCCATCTCGTTCAGCAGCACATGGCGGAAACCTGCCAAGTGCAAGCCCAAGGCAAGACCACCAGCACCTGCAAACAGCTCAACGGAAGTAAAGTCGCGAAGGGGCGCGACATGAAACTCTTCATCCCAGTTGGTGTCAAGCATCATGCGCACAGGCTCCACATCGGTAAGATCCTCCATGTAGAAGCCCTCTTTGCCCTTTTCGTTCTTATGATAAGGATATACGCCACTCTCGCCCCACTTTTGCGTCGTAGCAAGCGAGGTTCCCGTGAGGTCGGCTAAGTTCGTGGCAGATAAAAATGTCGGCATTTCTAGAAGTTGTCAAATCCTTCGTAGGTCTTGAAAGCGAGCAGATAGAGGCTCTTATAGAAGTTCGTTTTGTCTAACTCGTCATACACAGTATTCTTCAACTTTGCCGATTCGTCCTCTGCAATTACGTCATCAAGGATGTCTGGCAAAGCTTTACACAATTTGAAGAATGCATCTTGTTCGCCGAATACAATCTCATAAAACTTATCTAATGACACTCTAAGAATTCTATCATGTGAGAATTTGCGTCCGTCAACCGTTACATTCCACTTCCTTTTCTGAGAACGTTTTGCAATAACCTCAACAAGCATACAAGTTGCTTTGTCATCCAAAAGAATTTTATCCTGCATCTTCATGTATGTCTTTTGCGAAGCTGCAGAATTCATGGTGTTATGCTTGTTTTTCATCTCGACATATATGTGTAAGTCATCGTTTAGCACATCAAAACCGCCCTTGTCACCATTGGCAGGCACCTCCCAACCGTTACCAGCGAGCTTAAACAAGTACTGATGGAAGTAACCAATACGGTTATTGTTTGTCTTATCTATTTGACGGATACACTCTGATTCTATGGTTTGAGCCATAGTCTGACCATAAATCTTCGAGTCGAAAGTAAGTTTTATAGGGTCAATAATGTTCTTGTTGAATTCCTTCAAGTTAATACTGCGCCGATACTGAAGCACAGTAGACTTTACATGATTGTAGATGTCCTCATCCGAAATGAATCCCAAATTATATTTCTTCATAGTCCCTGATTTTTATATGACTAATGTGCAGGCAAATCCCGCGATTATGCTCTGTTTCTCTGCAAAGGGAATGTACCGCCTTGTTTCTTTTACTGCCGCAAAGATACGAAAAAAACATCATGGCGGAAACATTTCCAAGGAAAAAGTTGGCGGTGAAGCCGGGAAAGTTGTAATTTTGGCGGTGAAAAAAGATTACTACGATGAAAGATACAACATGCTTACTGGATAAGATTCCGCAGTCCAGCCACACAAATTACTATCAGTTCTACTGGGCGAATAGAAAGGCTGGTTTTATATCCGACGACCAAGGAACATGTGTATACAGGTTCCACGAAATTGATAAGGACGACAACGGACATACATACGAGCTGAACAAAGATGATGCTGATTGCCCTATCGTTGCTGTTGGCATTGTGGCTTATTGGCTAAAGCACAGAAAGAACGGGGACCGTCTTTCAAGCCTATTTGTCAAACCAGCGCCCAAACCTATGTTCTTCAGGGAACAGTTCGACAATTATACGGAGCTTCGCTTCAATCAGTTTAAGGAGAACAACCTTAACAAGCCCGAGAGCTGGAACTGGGACTGGGATTTCGAGTTCTACGTCAAGTACATAATACCCCATGAGATTAGCCTGAACAAAACGTCAGAGGCGCTTTTTGAGTATGTTACGGAGCAGGACGTCCAACTTGTTCGAGATGTTATGGCATGCTATATTGAATACTTGAAGACATGCCGCTCGGAGAAGGGGTATAATGTCAATCCTGAATGGTTGGTTCTCCGCGGCATTGAGTCTTACAACACCAATCTGCGTGAAGACCTTGAGGACTTTGAAATAACCGCCCTCTTCGACAAACTGGAGGAAGAGGGATGCATCAGGGTTGCATGGACAGAAGGACACAACTATGAAGGCGCCAAGCTGCTTGATAGGGGACGCGCTCGTATGAAGCAACTGGAGAACGACATGCGGAAGAAAGACACTGTGCTGGATGCAAGAGACAAAAGGATAGAGACCCTGGAGGCAGAACTTTATGAGTTGAGGGCGAAACTGGCAACGTTGGAAGATGCCAGTGCAAAGCCAAAGGTGGATGAGGGCGCTCTTCGGTCGTACTTCAATGCCACGTTCAATGGTGAAATTCGTAACCACGACGACAAGATGCCCTATTTGCTTGACGCTATTAGCCATGCAGGGGGCGATATAGATGTAGGACGGATAGCTTTGCAAATCTACAAATCGAAATACTTCCTTAGGAAAGATTCCAGAGGCTTTATGCCATGGTACAGGGAGTTCTGCCGTATAATAGGGAGGAAGGCGAACGAGAGTTACAATAGGGGGAGGTTTGAGACAGACGATAGTCAGTTTTTGTCCACGATGAGCTTCCTCAATATATGATGAAGTCTGCTTTGCGTAAGGGCGACAAATGTGGCGAATTTTACGCATAGCGGTGCTAATAGCCTGTATCTGAAACGATTAACCTATTAAAGACAAGACCTTACAAGTCTTGTCTTTTTGTATTACGCGCCCTTTTTCTAACTTCGCGGCGGATATCCTTACGGGGAGTCCGCTGCCTCATATTTATGTATATGGGATGTGGACTAAAACCCGAGCACGGTTTCCTTACTATAGTAAACGGATAAAAGGCGTAGCGCAGCCTTCCAAGCCAGCTGGTAAGCATCTCGCCATAACTGGCTAATGCGTAGAGGTGTTCATTTTAATACTATAAATTAGTATGAAAAAAGAACAAGAAAATGTTCAGCAGCAGGGAGTGCTGCCTGGACGAGTAAACGGCCAAGCCCTGGCGGTGGATAGCATCGTGGGCGAGGCTGTCAACCAACCTACTGCCGAAGAGCGTGAGCTTGAACGGCTGAGGAGGATTCTGCAAGAAACGCGCGTCCGTACTGATACGGAGGTGCCGCCTGCAGAGTATGTATTGGAGCTGGACGGCAAAGGGTTCTTTGCGCGTCGCGACATCCACGCTGTCAAGGCAAAGCCTAAGGCGGGAAAGACGACAACGCTGAAGGTCTTGGTGGCTGCGCTATTGCTGGGAGTCATGTTCCGCCTGAAGTCGTTAGTCGAGAAGCCGCGTATCGTGTTCTTTGATACAGAGCAGAACCGCCACGACACAAAACTGATTCTTGACGATGTTGCCAGGATGACGGGCTTGGACTCTGATTCCATCGACGAGCAGGTCGTACTTCAGTCTCTACGCCGCTGCAATCAGGAGGACCTGCTGCCGCTGTTGCGAACCGTCATCGAGGACGAACAGCCCGATGTGGTTTTCCTCGACGGAATTGTGGAGTTTGTCGCCTCGTTCAACGACGAGGTTGAGTCGAAACGCACTATCAAGGAGCTTTTGCTTCTATGCGACAAGCACAACTGCTCAATCGTCTGTGTGCTACACACAAACAAGGCCGACGAGGACCATCAGATGCGTGGCCACTTGGGCTCAATGCTGGCGCAGAAGGCAGCAACGGTGCTGGAGTGCGTGAAGGAGCGCGGCAGTAGCGTGATTACAGTGAAATGTACCGAGGCTCGCCATGAAGTACCCGCCGAGTGGAGCATTATGTTCGACAAAGATGGGTGCATCGTCGATGCTGACGCACAACGCCGACAGCTCCAGGAGCAGCGTAGGGCAGAACAGCTTCAGAGAAGGCAGGAAACTCTTGAAAAAGAGAAGAAGGCACGCATCGAGCAATGCCTGCGCATACTTCGAGACAAGGGTGGTGCCGTCAGCAGGAAACAACTGACGGAAATACTGGTGAAGGTACTCGAAAGAAAGCGCCCGACAGTCTCCACGTACATTTCAGAGTGGTTGAAGGAGAAGGCTATCGTCGAGACCGACGGTATGATCCAAGACCCCAACAACATGTTGCTGAACCTCTGAGCCGCGATAAGATTTTTGTTTGTTGTCGGAGCCGCCTATATATATAGCGGCTCCAACAACGAACGAGAATCGCCGACAAAAACATGTCAAACACGAAAACACAATCATCATGAATACCAATTATCGTTACAAACTTGAGACGCCGCGCATCACGGGACGCAGGCAGGAGAAGACGGCATGCCCAGCGTGCGGACGCCCGAAGTGCTTCGTGCGCTATGTCGATACGCTAGACGCCTGCCGCTACCTGGGCGACAACGTCGGCAAGTGCGACCACCAGCACTCCTGCGGCTATCATTATAAGCCATCGGAATACTTTCGCGACAACCAGTGGGCGCGGGAGAACATAGTACCTGCGCACAGCCGCCACACACCGCCGCCACTGCCGCCGTTCCAGCCCATCCCCGAGGAGTACGTTGCGCGTAGCCATTCGCCGCAGAGCACGTTCTGGCAGTGGTTCTCGACGACGCTTGCCTGCAGGCTCGGAATCTCCTCAGAACAAGTGCGGCGCACCTTCGACGACTATCGCCTGGGAGCCACAAGGCGCGCGAACGTCATCTTCTGGCAGATAGACCACCGCGGACGGGTACACGGAGGGCATATCATGCAATACTCCGCCGACGGACACCGCCGAGGATACCAAGGCTGGACACACGTGCAGCTCATCAAGAGGGGAGTGCTGCCGCTCGACTGGCAACTATACCAATGCCTCTTTGGGGAGCACCTGCTCCCGAAATACCCCGACCGCCACGTCTGCATCACAGAGTCCGAAAAGACGGCACTCGTAATGGCAGCCTACAAGCCCGACTACCTATGGCTCGCCACCGCCGGCAGCGGCGGTCTGAACCGCGACAAAATGGAATGCCTGCGCGGACGACGCGTCACGCTCTTCCCCGACAGCGGCTGCTACGAGAAGTGGCAGAAGGTAATGCTGCAAACCAACGGCCTTGACTACAACATTTCCGACAGCATGGAACAATACCCCGCGAACACCGACCTCGCCGACCTGCTGCTGCATCCCCCGTAGCGGCTTCAGCACCTCCCCACAGAAAACAACACATTTTTGTGCCCGAAAACCCAACAAAACCGCAAAAACTTTCGAGAAAATAGGAAAAACTTTCATCAAGATAGGGAAAAATCACAGTCGGAATGTGGGGCGGGTAGGGGAGTGTGTGATTTCGGCATCCCAGCGTGGCGTGACAACGGAAAAACGCACACCTCAAAAAAAGCCCCAAAAACATGATAATTTCCTGAAAATAAATGCGTTTACGCTTGCTCGTTCCAAAAGTTTTTCGTACCTTTGTACTTGAATTCAGGATGGGACAAAGAGCCAGCCCGTCCACAGCGCGCAAAGGTACAAAGAGGCTCGAAAGGTACAACATTCAAAAGGAGTAAAGCCTGCAGAGCAGACTGGGAGTTATTAAAAGGGAGTGAAGCCGACCTTGTCGGCAGGGAGTAAAGCACTTCGTGCAGGACGATACAACTGCACCCGCAAAACTAACGTCCACGAGCGAAGCGAGTTAACTTCCATGAGCAAGGCGAATTAACTCCCACGAAGCGAAGCGGAGTTAACTTCCTTCATTAACTCCAATGAGCCTTGTAGTGCATGTCAGCCCCGAAGGACGCAGTTCTGAGGTGGCTGGGGCACGAAAACGAGGCGAATTAACTCCCACGAGCAACGCGAGTTAACTCCTTTAACAACAAAAGTTCTACAGTTATGATTCCTTACAAGGTAATCCCCAGAAAGTCCCCAAAGGACCGCAGCGTGAAGTACTACGGAGTACAGCACACGCGACAGATTGACGAGAAGGATTTCGTCGAGCGCATCGTGCAGAAGAACACCGTGACGCGCGCCGACGTCCTCGCCGTCATCTCCTCAATCGCCGAGGAGCTGGTACACAGCATCCGCAACGGCAACAGCGTGACGCTTCCCGAAATCGGCACCTTCGGCTTCAGCATCAAGACGCGAGGCGCCGAGACGAAGGACAAGTTCGTCACCGACAACATCAAGACCCTCCACGTGCGCTTCAGGCCCTCCAGCGTGCTGAAGTACAACGTGAAGGTGGGCAATCCCCAGGTGAAGTTCTTCAACGAGGAACCCGCCGAGGAGGACGAGCCCTAATACGCAGTGCCCGCACCTGCCGCAGGCAGGTCGCGGGACTGCTTTAAATGAAAAATTAAAAATGAAAAATTGAGCTGTGCCGCGTACTGGGAGGCGTTTGGCAGAGCTCAATGAAATGTTTATTTATAATTTGCATATATCTTTTGGTATTTTATTTCGTTTCTTTTAACGTAACGTGCACCAGCCTACGTGCGAACTGCGTCCGCACGGGCTGACGTACACTAAGAAACTCAATGAAAAATACGTTTTTCAACTTTCAACTTTCAATTTTCAATTTAAAAACGTATTTTTGCCGACGGAATAACAACTTAATACATAACAATTTAATACATAACGACATGAAAAAACTATTAGTATTTATGCTTGCTGCCATGCTTGCTGGCGTGACATCGGCAATGAAGATGCCGCAGGATGTGTACGTTGCAGGACAGAACGGCGAAAAGGTGATGGTTTACAACTGCAAGACTCAGGAGACCAAAACCATTCGGGGTTATCTCAGGAATATCGGCGTGGACAATGCCCATAACGTCTATGTACTCGTGTGCGACGACTCTTCAGGCTGGGGAAACTACTACATATACAAGAACTTCTCAAGTACGACATTTCAGTCATTCAAGAGCCCGCAACCGTCGTATGCGAGTGACCGTGGATACGAGGGATATACGAGTATGGCAATGACGGTGAAGGGGGGCGACGTTGTCGTGGCAGGCGTGTATTCAAAGCAGTTCAACGACAAGGGCTTTGAGTCGCGGATGTTTGGCTACGTGAACAAAGTGAGGGTTTATCAGACGGAATTTGAGCGTAAGTCGCTCAAGCGCGAGCACTTCGAAGGATACAAGAAGATAAACACTTCAAAGAAGAAGTGGGAAAAATACGAGGACGAGAATTTCTGCGGAAATGTGTTTCATAACGTAAAGTCGCTGGTATTCCACGTTGATGCCGTTGACTACAGCGACGGCTACATCTACACTACAGGCTGGGGCGAGCGCGAATACACCGAGCTCTGGGGCAAGACGTACTACATGGTGCGCCGCTGCCCGAGGGTGTGGCGTAACGGCGTAGAAGTTGTTCAGCAGTACGAGAACCGCACGGGTGCCGCATGGAACATCGCCGCATTCAAGGTGGGCGGTAAGGAGTACATCTTCACCAGCGGCCATCAGAGGAGTAAGGCTTGCTCTTGGACAGGGGATAAGCCCTTTGCAGAATCTCCCGCTGCCGACTACCCTGGCTATTTCGACGAAGCCGTCGTCTACACGGGGTTTACAGCTCAGGGACCTGTGTTCCACCGCGTACTCCTGACAATGGAAGGCGACTGTGTGACCACGAATACCTCGTACACGGACTCGAGTAACAAGTCGTACGGCGGAGGCGTGACCTCATCCCCAAAAGGCAACCAGCAGACTCACGACGTGCTTGCCGTGAAAGACGGCTACTATATGCTGAGGACGTCGATTTCAGGCGAATTCCTTATTGTACATGCGGCAAAGGGCTTCGTAAAGGACAGCTCCACTAATAAGTATAAAGTAAAGGAGTATAAGGATTTATTCAATCTGCCTGAAAGCTTCAAGGTCGAGGTTACTAACATAGCCGGACGCCTGTGCCCACCTATGCTGGCGGTGAACGAATGAATTAAATGAAAAATTAA
>JAEEGL012744632.1_pt1 | contig 12164 bp, 9 predicted proteins | sample 9134231 | NCBI WGS metagenome assembly JAEEGL01 (sample SAMN16246548, study PRJNA631951) | gut metagenome | biome: gut microbiome; feature: rumen; material: fiber-attached | host: Bos | place: Iran: Karaj | collected 2018-10
GCCTTCTTGGTCTGGTTTTCATAGGAAGTCTGTGTGGAGAAACAGTTGGTGACAAGGATCAGACAGTCCTGCACGTCCTGCCACTTCACGGCAGTTTCATTTTTGGTATACTTCCCCTGTTGTTTAATGTAGGCATCGATCGCCGAAGTGAATGCGCTGCGGGCAGCCTTTTCAGGGGAGCCGCCGTTTTCCAGCCATGAGGAGTTGTGATAGTACTCCTGAATCTGAGTCTCTTTAGAGAAACAGAAGCAGGCAGAGATTTTTACTTTATAATCCGGCAGGTCTTCCCTGTCGCGTCCGCGGCGCTCGGAAGCAATCATTACGGGCGTCGTCAACGGATTTTCACCTGCGAATTCCTTTACATAGTCTTCAATGCCGTTTTCATATAGGTACTCTTTTGTCTCGAACTTTGATCCCTTCTGAATTCGAAGCCGGAACGTGACACCGGCATTCACAACAGCCTGTTTGTGGAGGATCTCTTCAAAGTAAGATATGGGAATCTCTATATCGGTAAAAACCTCAAGATCAGGCCGCCAGCGAATCGTGGTGCCTGTTTTCTTCCGGTCAGCAGGCTCTACCTGCAGCTCTTTGCCTTTTTTCCCGCATACCTTTCCTTTTTTAAAGTGCAGGGTATACTTATTCCCGTCACGCCAGACCGTGACATCCATATACTCCGAGGCGTATTGCGTGGCGCAGGAGCCAAGCCCGTTTGTTCCGAGAGAATAATCATAATCGCCACCGTCGTTGTTTTTATACTTGCCGCCCGCATACAGCTCACAGAAAACGAGCTCCCAGTTCCAGCGTTTTTCGTTCGGGTTCCAATCCAGTGGGCAGCCGCGGCCAAAATCCTCCACTTCGATGGAATGGTCCTCAAAAACAGTCAGTGTGACCAGATTTCCATGCCCTTCACGGGCTTCATCGATCGCGTTGGAGAGGATTTCAAACACTGCATGTTCACAACCCTCCAGCCCGTCTGATCCGAAAATGACTGCTGGCTTCTGACGAACACGCTGTTCATCCTTCAGAAGCTGGATGCTCTCGTTGCCGTATTGCATGGAAGAATTTGCCATAGAAGATGCTCCTTAAATCCGTGTGACGGAAGCACACAAAAAAGTTATGTTAATATAGTATACCACATTTTGGATATTTTTCAAGTTCTGACAACAAAATCAAGCGTTTTACTTCTTTTTCAAAGAGATAAATTATACTTTTAAATTATCTATGAGAAATTTTCATATTAAAAATCAAGATTAACTGTTTTAATATAAACAATTCTGCGTTATAATTTTAATGCAAAATCAGATTTTTACTGTTTGGAGGATACCAGAATGACAAATGAATATCTGAAAAGAGTATATGCACAGGTCGAAGCAAGGGATGCCCACGAGCCCGAATTCCTGCAGGCCGTGAGAGAGGTTTTTGAGTCTCTTGAACTCGTGATTGACAAGCATCCGGAGTGGGAAAAGGCAGGCCTTCTCGAGCGCTTTGTCGAGCCGGAGCGTGTTGTCGAGTTCCGTGTGCCCTGGGTGGATGACAACGGCAATGTCCGTGTCAACCGTGGCTACCGCGTGCAGTATAATTCCGCAATTGGCCCTTACAAAGGCGGCCTCCGTTTCCATCCGTCAGTCAACCTGTCTATCATGAAGTTCCTCGGTTTCGAGCAGATCCTGAAGAATTCTCTGACAACCCTTCCGATGGGCGGCGGCAAAGGCGGATCCGACTTCGATCCGAAAGGCAAATCTGATGCCGAAGTAATGCGCTTCTGCCAGAGCTTCATGTCTGAACTCTACCGTCATATCGGCCAGTTCACGGATGTGCCTGCAGGAGATATCGGTGTCGGTGCCCGTGAAATCGGCTTCCTCTTCGGCGAATACAAGCGTCTTACCGATCGCTTTGACGGTGCAGTGCTGACCGGCAAAGGCCTCACCTTTGGCGGATCCCTTGCCCGTACACAGGCCACCGGCTACGGCCTTTGCTATTTTGCATCGGAAGCACTCAAGCATCTGAAGAATGACAGCTTTGAGGGCAAAACCGTTGTTGTTTCCGGCTCGGGCAATGTTGCTCAGTATGCAGCAGAAAAGTGCACACAGCTCGGCGGCAAGGTCGTTGCAATGTCTGACTCTCAGGGTTATGTCTTCGATCCGAACGGCATCAATCTGCCGAAGCTCTTCGAAATCAAGCAGAAGAGACGCGCCCGCATCAGCGTATATGCAGACGAAGTTCCCGGTGCCGAGTATGTGGAAGGCTGTCGGAACATCTGGAACGTCAAGTGTGACATCGCTCTTCCCTGCGCTTCTCAGAATGAGATGGATGAAAAAGGCGCACAGGCTCTGGTGGACAACGGATGCATGGCAGTGTTCGAAGGTGCCAATATGCCGCTTAACCCCGGTGCCATTGACATAGTAAAGAACAATGGTCTGCTCTACTCCCCAGGCAAGGCTTCCAATGCAGGCGGTGTCGCCACCTCCGGCCTTGAGATGACACAGAACTCCATCCGCATGTCCTGGAGCTTTGATGAGGTAGACGAGAAACTGCATGGCATCATGAAGCAGATCTACAAAGCATGCTACGATGCATCCGTGGAATGCGGTAAGCCTGCTGACCTTATGGTCGGCGCAAATGTGGCAGGCTTCCTGAAGGTTGCCGAAGCCATGATGGCGCAGGGCATTGTCTGATCAGTCAGTTTATTCAATTCCATAAAAAACAGCAGCCGATCGGCTGCTGTTTTTTTGATTCAGTTCAGGGCATCCAGGAGTGCGTGGATGGTCCGGTTGTCCGCTTCGCCGGTTACCGGGATACCTGCATCTTCCTGCAGGGCAGAAATGGCTTTGATGGTAGCCGGGCCATAGCTCCCGTCAGCGGTTCCGGGCTTCTGATAGCCTGCACGGATCAGGAGCTGCTGGAGGAAGTTAACTTCATCTCCCCAGGTGTTCGGGAGAATGGTTTCATAGAAAGCGCCGTCCCGAAGAGAGATAAACTCCCATTCCTTCAGATGATCAAAGTCTGAGAAAACACCGCTCGGCTGTTTTGTCTCCTCTTCAGAGAAGGATCCTCTCGTCACTTCCTCCGGATTAATGGCAAGAAGCAACCCGTCATACTCAGCGGGAGCATTAAACGTATAATAAACACGCTCAATAACGGGTGTCTCCTGCACGAGCCCTTTCCATTCCGGTTCACCGACTTCCGTCTCAATTTCAGCCGTATAATATACCCGGATTTCCTTGCCACCGACAGAAAGAATGTTTTTATCGTTGCGGGAAGGCGCTGTCACATAGGGGATGTATTCAGCGGTCTGTTCAATCCACTGTCCTGTACAGGCATCGATCGGGATCAGCCTGTGAAGCGTGACTTCCGTGTGCCATTCCTTTCTTTGCAGCTGCCTGGGCACATCCACTCTTTTCCCGCTTCTCAGCGTATAGACAACAGTATAGGTCACGCGGTTGTCAAATCCCGGAAGCGTTGCAGTAATGGCAGGCTGAGACATACTGGCTGACCACGTCCCCGGTGTAATTTCAGGATCATCCACTGCAGTTTCTTCCATCAGCCCGTCAAAGGCACGGCACGGGACAAGCGTAAAATCGTTAATCTCCGCGAAGGACATTTCAGCCACAGCGCAGCAGGAAAAGGCAGCAGTCAGGAAAACGGCCAGAATCAAAGCAGACAGGATGCGTTTCATGTATGCTTTCTCCTTTCAGAAGGCCAAGGAAGGAGGATATTTCCTTTCACCAGAAAAGCCCTCGCAGCGATAGAGGCAAGCGGTGTATCGGAAAGAGAATCGGAATAGAATTCATCGATTGCATAATCCGGATATTCCAGCCGAAACCGGCGAACCTTCTCCTTATCATGACAGTTGTTCCCCAGGATGTGCCCGGAAAACGGATCCATAGGGGTCGCAATCAGGGAAACACCGAGCTTTTCTGCAGCCGGACGTACCAGGAAATCCGGTGAGGCGGTTACGATAATGTCGTCTGGTTTTGCCTGTGACAGATACCAGGGCTTTATCAGAGAGAAATTCTCCTCCCAGAAATCAGACAGCATCCCATACAGGTCTCCCAGTGTACCCAGAAATGCGAAGAGTTCCTCTTTTATCGCAGAAGCATCTTCCCTGCCTTGCGTAAAATAGTTTAGAAACAAGCGTAGCTTTGGAAGCGCGGGCTGTATAACCATACGCGGAGCACGGCGAAGACAGTACAACAGAAAAGCCTCAGAGCTGTCTTTCTGAAATATGGTTTTGTCAAAATCATAAACATTCATAATTGTTCAGATCCTGTTGAAGAAGAATGAAGCAAACAGATAAGACAGTATGGAGGATGCGGCAAACAGAGCAGCAGCGGCAATCGGTGAACAGACTCCTGCAAGGGCCAGAAGAATCATCAGAAGCCGCAGTGCGAAATGAACCGTAACACTGAGAAACGAAAGCCGGGACGACGCACGCCCTGCACGGACGGCAGCCGGAAAACGCAAAAAGCCCTCTCCAAGGATGACAACATCGGCTTTTGCTGCCTCCTCATTGCCAAGAGCGGATGTCGATACACTGAGTCCTCCTTTGGGGACGGAAGCGAGTTCATTGGACCCGTCCCCGGCATAAGCAAGTGTCCTGCCCTGAGTGCGGTTCCCGTTCAGGTAGGCAGCAGCCGCTGTCTTCCCCTCCCGGTCCAGTTCCGCCTTGACAACATTGAAGTTCAGCGCTGAGGCAATCGGCCTGACAACCGAACGGAGATCCCCGGAAAGAAGTGCGAAATTCTTCACACCTGAAGCCCGGAGCTGTTCGATAGCATCGTAATTCCCTTCTCGCACAGGGTTTTCCAGCAGGATATATCCGCAGTATTTTCCGTTTACAGCCGCATGGATTGCAATGCCCTGGCCTTCCGGCACACTGCAGTTGACTCCGTTTTCAAAAAGAAGCGTTGCATTGCCGGCTAAAACATCGTTTTTGCCGATGCGAGCAGAGATCCCTTTGCAGGGGATTTCTTCCCGGATGATATTCCGCACAGCAAAATGCTCCGAGACGCCTGCATAGCTCCGCAGTGCTTTCGCAATCGGATGTTCAGAGCCGCTTTCCGCCTTAACAAGCACAGAGAGGAGCGCTTCTTCACTGACCCCGTAAGGGCAAATCTCCCGCACAGTATAGGCGGATTCCGTCACAGTACAGGTTTTGTTGCAAATAAACGTCTCCAGTTTGGCAAGGGAGAAAAGCATCCTTATTTCACGGATGATGATACCGTTGGCAAAAATCTCCGAAACACCACTAAACACTGCCAGAGATAGAGCACCTTTTATGGCAAACGGACAAGCGGCAAGCAGAAACACCATTGCACGGCGGACGCCTATATTCCATCCATGGGTGAAAAGCGGAACAATCACCCCAAAGAGAAGTGCTGCTGCAAACAGCACCAGATATGCAATGTTGCTGACTCTGACGGTAAGGCGCTCATCTTCGCTTTCTTTTCGTATGGTTGCCGTGAAAGAAGAATAGACGCGAGGCGCCGTAGAAGCTCCGAAATCACAGGATGCGCGAACCGTAAGAGGTTCGGAGAGATTCCGGCAGCCTCCGTAGACCGCATGCCCGATGTTGACCGCAACAAGCTTTTTGCTCCGCGTCAGCGGGCTCAGATCCACCGTAGAAAGCCCTTCCTCCACCACACCGTCAATCGGAATGATTTCACCAGGCTGAACCGTTAACAGATCCCCTTCCTTGATGTGGACGGGTTTGATTGTCCGGACGCTTTTTCCGAATTCATTCTCCTCCAGGAGAGAAGCTGTCTGCGGGAGAATACTGAGAATAGCCTGCCCGCCCTCCTGCTGGCGTCGTACAGCGGTAATCTCTACCAGCTTAACCGCCTGATAGAACAGCATCACAAGAACGGAAGGCAAAACCATCCCGGCTGCAAACCCTGCAAGGCAGGCAACCACAACCGGCAAAGCCTCACAGCAGAATCGCCCCACACGGATGTTTTGCACCAGATTGACAACACAGTGAAATCCGACAAGGATCAGGCTTGCCGCCTGGAAAGCAAGGCGCAGTACAGATCCTTCGCGTAGAAATAAGGAAATCAGCAGGATGAGCATACCCGCAAGCAGGAAAACCGGGATTCTCCAGCCGGCAGGATACCAGTCACTGTCAGCTCCGAAATCAGGATAAAGGCGCAGCGTCTCCAGAAGCCTGTTCCGTTTCGTCTGCGGCCGGCCCGATTTCTTTTTTTTATTTTCGGAGAGATGTTTACTCATACCACAGTTCCTGTGAAAGGGCAGAAAATCCTGCCGATTATTTTTATTCGCGGTGCAGGAGCTTCCCGACGATTCCGAGCAGATAACGGAACGGTTCCAGCTTCAGCGCAGCAGAAAAAACGATATAAACTGCTGCACCGGACAGCACCTGTAAAACCAGAGTCAGCAGGTCCCCAAAGCCGAGAAGCGAAAACGCATAGGCAACTGCCCCCATAGCTGCAGATAGCAGAAACGCCGGAAATATATCCTTTATCTGTTCGGCAAAAGCATAACCGCACAGCTTCCGGTTGGGGAAAGCGTTAATAAACAGGCACAGAAACCCCTCTGCCAGAAGGCCGATTGCCATGGCTCTTACACCGATAAACAGTGTGACCAGAACAAAGGCAAAATCAAGGACACGCTTCAGGATCTCCAGTTTCAGGAAGATATCGCTCCGCCCCATTGCCTTGATTGCGTTGAGATTGGCTGTGTGAATCGGGAAAAGCGCATAATAAAGGCTGAAAATCCGCAGAAACGGAATACAGGGCAGCCATTCCTCCCCCAGAAGCAGTGAAACCAGGGGCCGCGCGCATACGAATAATCCGATCATCAGCGGCCACATGATATAAGAACTGATCTGGATAGCCCGGCGTGTCATGGCTTTTACGTTTTCGGCAGAGTCCTGCTGCTGGGAAAGAGCCGGCAGGAGTACACTGTCAATAGACGAATTTACATTATCTACAATCAGGTTAGGGAAAAGAATACCCTCATTATAGAAAGAAAGATCCGAAGCCGAGAATCGATAGCCGATGAGCAGAGGGCGCAGTTTATCGGAAACGATGTTCAGCACACTTGACACGAGAAGCTTCCACCCGTAGGAGAAAAGGTCTTTCAGCCGTTCCAGCGAAAACTGCATCTTCGGACGCCATTTCACCGTAAACCAGAGAATCATGGTTCCGACCAGATTGTTGAGGAGATACTGAGCCACATAGGCCCAGACGCCGAAGCCCTTCATTGCCATGCTGATTCCGACGACGGCTGCAATCACCGTTCCTCCCAGCGTGGCAAAGAAAAAGCGCTTGAAAAGCATATTGCGGGAAACATAGGCCTGCTGCACATTGCGAACCCCCGCAATGATGAGGATCAGGCCAACCGCACGGACAATCAGAAGCAGCTCCGGTTTCCGGTAAAGCCTTGCAATCAAGGGTGCTGCAGCGAACAGCAGCGCATACAAAAGTACGGAAACAGCGAGATTGAAAAAGAAGACGGAAGAAAAATCCAGATCGTCCGCATCTTTTTTCTGAATCAGTGCGGTGCCGAACCCGCTCTCGACAAATACCTGCAGAATCTCCGTAAAGACGAGCACGATGGCAACCGTACCATAAAGCTCGGGAGCAAGAATGCGTGCGAGGATCAGATTGACGATGACAGAAATCAGCTTTGCTCCGATACGCTCGGAAAACCGCCAGATCAGATTGGAAAATACTTTATTCCCGTTCATGATTTCAGTCTTTATACTCGAACATCAGGTCGTAAATACTGACTGTATCTCCGTCCTTCACGCCCATTTCTTCCATCCGGGCATAGATCCCGGAGGTTCGCAGCGCACGATCAAAGAACATCATGCTCTCATGGTCGGAGAAATTCACAGTAGCACACAGCCGCTGCATCCAGGGACCTTCCACCGTCCAGATATCGTCAAAATGTTGAATCTCGACATCGGCAGCCGATCCGATTTCAGGCTCCGGCGGTACGTAATCAGCTTCAAATGCTTTGGGAATCGGAAGCGTAGTGAGCATTTCTGCACAGGTACGGATCAGTTCCTCTGTCCCGCTGTGGGTAGCAGCACTCATCACAAAAAAGCTGTACCCGAGCGCTTCTACATGTGCCTTCAGCCTGGTGATATTCTCCTGTTCTTCGTCAGAAACCAGGTCTGCCTTGTTCCCCACAACAATCTGGGGACGTGTGGAAAGCTCGGCACTGTATTCCTTCAGTTCGGAATTGATTTTGTTGAAATCCTCCACCGGATCCCGGCCTTCCGAGCCGGAAACATCCACCACATGGACAAGAAGACGGCAACGGTCAACATGACGCAGAAAATCGTGGCCTAAACCCGCACCTTCTGAGGCACCTTCAATCAATCCAGGAATATCTGCCATCACGAAACTCCTGCCCTCATCAACATAGACCACGCCGAGATTCGGATACAGGGTCGTAAAATGGTAATTTGCTATTTTGGGGTGTGCTTTGCTTACAACGGAAAGCAGGGTGGATTTCCCGACATTCGGAAATCCTACCAGACCGACGTCTGCAAGGAGCTTGAGCTCAAGTGTCAGCTCGAAGGATTCCCCTTCCAGCCCGGGTTTTGCAAATCGGGGTACCTGCCGGGTAGGAGTAGCGAAATGCATATTCCCCCAGCCGCCTCTTCCGCCCTTTGCCGCGACCCAGTCTTCCCCGGTGGACATATCATGCATGATGGCATTGGTAGCCGTATCCCTTACAACGGTACCGCGCGGTACCCGGATAATCAGGGATTCCCCATCTTTTCCGTTGCAGCGCTTCCCCTGTCCGTTCATTCCATTCCCCGCAACAAACTTGTGCCGATAGCGAAAATCCATCAGGGTAGACAGATTGTCGTCCACCGTGAAGATCACGCTTCCGCCGCGTCCTCCGTCTCCTCCGTCAGGACCTCCGGCTGCTACATACTTTTCCCGGTGAAAAGCAATTGCACCGTCCCCGCCCTTCCCGGCTTTTACGGTGATTCTTGTTTTGTCGATAAAGCTTGTCATAGCCATCCTCATATTGAAAAAGGCCGGACTGACAGCCCGGCCTTACGGTTCATTTTTTTACTGAGCGAGCTCTTCGTAAACAGAAACCTTTTTACGATCTTTGCCGAGGCGCTCAAATCTGACAGTACCATCCACGAGTGCGAACAGGGTATCATCGCTGCCCTTGCCCACGTTAGTGCCCGGATGAATTTTCGTTCCGCGCTGTCTGACGAGGATGTTGCCAGCAAGTACAAACTGACCGTCTGCTCTCTTGGTTCCAAGACGCTGTGACGCACTGTCGCGGCCGTTCTTGGTAGAACCCATTCCTTTTTTATGAGCCATTCAGGTTAACCTCCCTTTGTCAAAATCAGGTATGCGGAATCATCAGCAATTGATTGCTTCAATCTGGACCTTGGAATACGGCTGTCTGTGGCCCTGCGTTCTGTGATAGCCTTTTTTCGGCTTCATCTTGTAAACACAGATCTTCTTGGATCTGCCGGACTTTACAAGATTCGCAGTAACCGTTGCGCCTTCAATATAAGGCTTGCCGAAGGTCGCATTCTCACCGTCAATAACGGCAAGAACCTTGTCGAACTTAACGGAAGCGCCTGCTTCTGCTTCGAGCTTTTCCACGAAAATAACATCGCCTTCAGAAACACGGTACTGCTTGCCGCCGGTTACGATAACAGCATTCTTCAATGAACTTTCCTCCCTCTTAACAGGTCTCGCTCTTGAGGCGGAGATCTACTCACTTACAAAGCCTCTTCAACGCGGCTATAGTAGTATACAAAACTATACTGGAAAAGTCAACAATTATTTTACTGGAATTTCTGCTTTTACAACATGCCGCTGACCGCCATCATGACACCGAGTTTCCCGGACTCATACGTCAGTCCTCCCTGCAGATAGACACAGAAAGGATCTCTTACCGGCCCGTCGCAAGACAGCTCAATCGAGCTCCCCTGAATAAAAGCACCTGCTGCCATAATAACGTCACAGTCATAACCAGGCATCGGAGCAGGGACAGGAGAGACGAAGGAATCCACCGGAGCTCCCGCCTGGATCCCGCGGCAAAATGCCTCCATTTTCTCCGGTGAACCCAGTGAGATCCGTTGTATGATATCAGACCGCTTTTCATCATAACGCGGATGGCTGTCATAACCGAGCAGATGCATCATGGCAGAGGCAAAAACAGCCGTTTTCATAGCCTGCATTACAACATGCGGCGCCATGAAAAACCCTTGAAACAGCAGTCTGCTGATACCGAGCGTTGAACCGCATTCGCCGCCGATACCGGGAAGCGTCATCCTTCCGGCAGCACGTTCCACAAGATCTGCTCTTCCTGCAATATATCCGCCGGTGGGAGCCAGGCCGCCACCCGGATTTTTAATAAGAGAACCTGCCATCAGATCCGCCCCGACATGGGTCGGTTCCAGAACATCGGTAAATTCGCCGTAGCAGTTGTCCACAAAAATGGAGACGTCTTTCCGTTTTTCTTTCACTGCAGAACAGACAGACTGAATCTGCTCGATTGAAAGTGCCTTTCGTGTGCTGTATCCGATTGATCGCTGCAGCGTTACAGCTTTGATGGCCGGATCTTCCAGCGCTTCCCGGATACCTGGAAGATCTGGCTGCCCGTCGGGGAGCAGTTCAACCTGCCGGTACCCGATTCCGTAAAACCTCAGGGAACCAAACTCTTCCCCGGTGATACCGATCGCATGATGCAGCGTATCATAGGGTTTGCCGGTGGCCGCGAGGATTGCTTCTCCGGGACGGCAGAGAGCAAACAGAGCGGCTGTGATGGCATGCGTTCCATTTACAAAATGCGGACGTACCAGAGCGGCTTCCGTACCAAACACACGGGCATAAATCTTTTCGAGCGTCTCGCGGCCAAGGTCATCATATCCATATCCTGTTGTCCCCGCAAAACAGGCTTCCGAAACGCGAAATTCCTGAAAAGCGTCCATCACACGCTGTGTATTTCTTTCGCAGACCTCCTGCAGCAGAGTAAACTGCGGTGCCGCGAGTGCCTCTGCACGGCGTGCAAGATCATAGACTTCCGGTTTGATTTCTGAACTTCTCACTCTTCCAGCTCCATTATAAGTTTTTTGAAATGCCGGCCTCTTTCAGCAAAGTTTTTAAAAGCATCAAATGCAGCACACGCCGGTGAGAGCAGGACAATATCTCCCTCTTCCGCCATCTCGGATGCTGTCATCACAGCGGCATCAAAACCATCAATCTTCTTCAGGATCAGACCGGAGGAAGCAAAATACGGAGAGGCTTTAACGGCCTGAGCAATTTTATCTGCTGTGGCACCCGTCACCAGTACAGCTTTGGCATTTTGGCAAAGTTCATCGCCGAGTGTATCAAACGGAATATGCTTGTCATACCCGCCGGCAATAACGATCGGTTTCGTTTTCAGAGCATGCAGCCCTGCAATGGTGCGCGTCGGACTTGTTCCGATGGAGTCATTGATATAGGTCACGCCACGCCTTACACGAACCGTTTCCAGACGGTGCTCAACCCCACGGAAACTCATGGCAACCCGCCGGCAAATTTCATCCGGCACATCGCCTTCTGTTGCTGCAAAGGCAGCCATATAGTTCATAAGATTGTGCACACCCGGCAACAGGATTTCGTCTGACTTGAGGATGGGTGTAACCTGTCCCTGCCTGGCACGCAGAACCATACCGTCTCTGCAGAAAACACCGTCTGTCACTTCTCTGCCTGTTGAGAACAAGCGTATCTGTGAATGCGCTTCTGCAGCAAATTCCGGTGTCCGACCGTCGTCAGCATTGAGGACAAGCACATCCGATGCCTTCTGATGCCGGTATATAGACTTTTTGGCGTCCACATAATCTTCGAAATCCTTATGCTTATCCAGATGATTCGGGCTGATGTTGGTAATCACAGAGACGGAAGGCCGGCACAGCATACTGTGAAGCTGGAAGGAACTGAGCTCCAGAACTGCAACATCCTCTGCTTTCATCTGCGGCGTTTCACAAAGGAGAGGCTTACCGATGTTACCTCCGAGATGTACCGTAAATCCCGCTGCTTTCAGCAGTTCTGAGATGATGGTTGTTGTAGTCGTCTTTCCGTCGCTTCCTGTCACAGCGATTACACGGCATGGACACGTCTGAAAGAAAACTTCCATTTCAGAGGTAACGATACTGCCCCTCTGCCTTGCCC
>JAEEGL013291608.1_pt1 | contig 12164 bp, 11 predicted proteins | sample 9134231 | NCBI WGS metagenome assembly JAEEGL01 (sample SAMN16246548, study PRJNA631951) | gut metagenome | biome: gut microbiome; feature: rumen; material: fiber-attached | host: Bos | place: Iran: Karaj | collected 2018-10
ACTTATTCTTAAATGACTAACAGTAACACCACCAGATTTCTTAGAATCATATTGAAAATATCCTTGTACATCATTATCAGTATTATCACCAACTAATTTTATTAAAGATTTAGATGCACTAACCATACCATCACTACCATAACCATAAATTAATATTTCTTTACTATTTTTTATTTTATAATTTGAAATTTCAAGACTTAAATTAGTAACATCATCATTAATGCCAATAGTAAAATTATTAATAGGATTATCTAACATATCAAAAACTGCTTTAATTTGAGCAGGAGTAGTATCTCTACTAGATAAACCATATCTACCACCTACAATATCAATATCTTTATCTTTGAGAGAAGATACAACATCTAAATATAATGGTTCCCCAGTACTTCCAAATTCTTTAGTACGATCAAGAACAGCTATCTTTTTAACACTATTTGGAAGAACATTTAATAAATAATTTACACTAAAAGGACGATATAAATGAACCTCTATTAAACCTAAATTATCATTTAAATCATCTATTACATCTTTAATAGTTTCACAAACTGAACCCATAGCTACTATTATTTTAGTAGCATCCTTACTTCCATAGTAATTAAATGGTTTATAATTAGTACCCGCTTTTTTATTTATTTTTTCCATATAACCATTAACAATATCAGGTACTTTATTATAAAACTTATTTCTAACCTCAGTAGCTTGAAAATAAATATCATCATTTTGAGCAGTACCACGCGTATTAGGTCTTAAAGGATTCAATGCTTTATTCCTAAATTCATTAATTTTTTCAAAATTAACCATTTCTTTATAATCATCAATATCTAATACCTCAATTTTATTTATTTCATGACTAGTTCTAAACCCATCAAAAAAATGTAAAAAAGGAAGACTTGCATCAATACTACTCATATGCGCGATACCACTTAAATATCCTGCATCCTGAACAGATGATGACGCTAACATACAAAACCCAGTTTGTCTTGTAGCATATATATCTTGATGATCACCAAAAATACTTAAAGCATGGGTAGATAAACTACGCGCAGCAACATGCATAACACCTGGTAACATTTCACCAGCCATTTTATACATATTAGGAATCATTAATAAAAGTCCTTGACTAGCGGTATAAGTACTGGCTAAGGCACCTGTTTGAAGTGCACCATGAACAAATCCTGCTGCACCTGCCTCACTTTGCATTTCTACTACTTTTACTTTATCTCCAAAAATATTAGTACTACCCATACTACTCCATTCATCAATGTGTTCTGCCATTGGGCTAGAAGGAGTAATAGGATAAATACCAGCTATTTCTGTAAACATATAAGAAGTTCTAGCACATGCTTCATTTCCATCTACTGTAATTATTTTCTTCATACAATCTCTCCAATCTGTAATTAAATTATATCACAATTTTTAAATTATAAATCAATATAATATAATTTTTCACCATTACTTAAATCATCCATATAAATAGCTTTAAATTTTTCATAATTACCTCAACTATTATTTTACAATAATAAAACTCTTTTTTATGCTATTTTTTTAGTAAATTTATTTGTATTTAATTAACCATACATTTCAAGTAAAAAAAAACAATCCTAGTATTCTAATACCTGTTTAGTGATAAGATTATTTACTATCCTTTTTTCTAAAAAAATAAATTTTTAATAATCAATTAATTCAAAATTATAATATTTATTTTCTAATGTTGTAATCATAATATTCCTCTTTTACAATGATTATAATATATTATAATGAAAAGATAAATTTTATCAAATAAAAATCTGCAGAAATTAATGCAGATTTTTAAATATTTTATTTTGTTTTAACTTTATTATTATCAATATAATCCATAGGGTCGACTGTTGAATAACAAGAATTATTTCCTTTACGAATTTCAAAATGTAAATGTGGACCATAAGCATTTCCAGTTTGACCCATTTTACCTAATATTTGTCCTTTACATACAGTATCACCTGTTTCAACTGTAATTGAATCATCTTGTAAATGGCCATATAAAGTAAAATTACTATCATTATGTTTAATTACTACATAATTTCCATATCCTGATTTATTACTGATTTGCTTGTTATCTACACTTGTATAAATATTTAATTTACCCATATATTATCCACCCTAAATAGCATTTATTATAAAATATTTTTAACAATCTGTCAAATTTATAATTTTAAAAAATAAATTAATTCATCATCTACCTGTTTTTGATATTCTTCCATTCCATGAGTAGCACCATCAAATATATTTAATTTAATATTATTTTTATCACAAAAATCAATTACATCCTCTACTAATACTGTTTTATCCATATTACCATGAATTATATAAATATCATTATTATATTTATTAAAGTTATTCATGATGTCATATTTTTTTGTGCTGAAATATGAATTTTTATATATTCTATAACCTGAAGGTAACTCAAAGTATTCTTTATCATTAAAATATTTATCATCTATATGTAGTTTTCTTTTGATACATTCATAAAAATTAACTGCCGGATATTTAAGAAATATTTTATGATACTTAGTTTTTGTTTGATTTATATAGTTTAATACCATATATCCCCCAAAACTTGCACCTAAAAATGATATTGGAATTTTTGGATAATTAATTTTTATATAATTAACTATTTCATCTATATATTTTAAACCTAATTCTATAGTGAAATCTTCATAATTAACATTATCTTCCCCATGTGTTGGAAAATCAAATGATATTATTCCAATTTTCTTTGAATTCAAAATATCAGAGTGCTGATAAATTCTATCTTTATTTTCGCCAAATCCATGACAATATATAACAATACTTTCCATATTATCACAAAAACAGGTTTTAAATTTAATTTTATCTTTCATTTTTTACACCTCTTGTAATTATATATTATAATATTATTTATAAAACATCAAGATAAAAAAGATTATTATTAAATATAATCTCTTACTTTTTATTACTAGCAAGAAATGTCACTCTTTCAGCAACTACTTCTACATACTGTCTTTTCTCTTCATCGTTTGTTTCAGCCATCCTAGTTTGTATTCTACCCCTAATACCAACTAAATCACCTTTTCCACAATATTCAACAGTATTTTCAGCAATACCAGTCCATAAAATACAAGGAACAAAATCAGTATCATATTCACCTTCAAAATTCTTATATGGTCTCGGAACTGCAATTGTCAAATTAGTAACAGATTTCCCACTATCAGTTTTCTTTAATTCAGGTTCTTTAACAATTCTACCTACTAAAAAAACTTGATTTAACATAAAATACCTCCTTTCGTACAACATAATATCATATATACAGAAAGATTAAAAATGACAAATTTTAAATTTTTGAAGGTGTTTTATCATATAAACACATATATTTTGCCACAACAATAATTAAAAAAAGTTCTATAAAAAAGAACTTTTATTTAAAAACTATATAAATTTAATAATATTAAAAATATTTTTTTAATAAAGCATTTAATTCAACAGCATATTCCATTGGTAATTCTTCACGAAAGCGTTCAATAAATCCCATAATAATTAATTCTTTAGCTCTCTCTTCAGATATGCCCCTACTCATTAAATAAAATAATTTATCTCGACTAATCTTCGAAACAGTAGCTTCATGATTTAAAATTGAAGAATTATTATTAACAATATTTTTAGGAATAGTATCACTCTTAGATTGATCATCAATAATAATAGTATCACATTTAACATTACTAATTGAATTTGAGGCCTTTTGATCAATATAAACTTTACCTCTATAAGTTGCCTCTCCACCACTGACAGCAATTGATTTACTAATAATATCACTTTTTGTATTAGGAGCAAGATGAATCATTTTAGCACCAGCATCTTGAATTTGATCATCTTTCGCAACTGCAATTGAAATACACCTACCACTTGCTCTATCCCCATTTAAAATACATGAAGGATATTTCATATTAATTTTAGAACCAATATTACCATCAATCCACTCCATCAAGCCATCTTCATCAACAATCGCTCTTTTTGTAACCAAATTATAAATATTACTAGCCCAATTTTGAATTGTCGTATATCTACATTTTGCCCCTTTACCAACAAAAATTTCTACAACAGCAGCATGTAAAGAATCAGTAGTATATGTAGGAGCAGTACAACCCTCCATATAATGCAGATTAGAATAATCATCAACAATAATAATCGTCCTTTCAAATTGCCCCATATTTTTACTATTAATTCTAAAGTAACTCTGAAGAGGACGATCAAGAGTAGTATGAGGAGGAATATAAATAAATGTTCCTCCACTCCATACAGCCCCATTTAATGATGTATATTTATTTTCATCATATTTAACCAATTTATTAAAATACTTCTTAAACAACTTTGGATATTTTTTTAAAGCAGTATCAGTATCACAAAAAATAACATCTTTTTTCACTAATTCCTCTAACATATTATGATACACAACTTCACTCTCATACTGTGCCCCAATACCACCTAAATACCTTTTTTCAGCATCCATTAATCCCAGAGAACAAAAAGTATCACGAGCATCCTTAGGAACATTATCCCAATTATTCTCAACTTTTTCACCAATTTTTTTATAATACGTAATAGAATTAAAATCAATATTTAAAGCTGGTCCAAAATTAGGATCACAAATACTTTCAAAAGCCAAATAAGAATTGATTCTAAAATCTCTCATCCATTTAGGTTCTTTTTTTTGCCTAGAAATAGATTCTACAACTTCTTTACTAATACCTTTCATGTGTATCACCGTCTTTAATTATACTAAAAAAAAGAAAAAATAAAAAGAGTATTAGTCATTATTTTACAACTTTCTCTTTATTTTTTATATATTTTTTTCTATATTCTTCTCTATCATATAAATAATCCAAATATAAAGTATATACCTCTAATCTCTTTTTATAATATTTAATCTTATTCTTAATATCTGAACTAAGTTTCTCCTTTTTCTCTATTAAAACCCATAACTTATTCATTTTTAACTTAATAAAATTAATCCTTTTATTAATTTCACAAATGGTACCAAAATAATCATTATTATCATTTAATTGTTCCTGTAAACTCATAATATTAGTATCTATTTTCTTACTACTATAATGAGCTGAACAATCCATTATTTGTTTTTTTAATAAAGACAATTCAATTTCATATTGATCATATTTACGATATAAACTAAAAATAGATTTATTATTATTACTCAAGCAACCATTCTCTAAAAAAATCTTTTTATCAATTGAACTCATCCTTTTATTAATTCTATCACTATATAATCTATAATTAATATTCCTTTTCATAGTTCTTACCATAATAGGCAAACTTCTAAATTTTAATCCACTTTTTAACATAATTCCCCCCAAACTGTCTCATATATTATCACTATAAAATCCAAATGTCAAATTATTTAAAAACAGTACCCAAATGTACTGTCTTAAATCTCTTGAATAATAATAATTATCATAGGCCTACATCCTGTTTTAAGATAATAATATTTTCCAAGTTCTTCCCTTATTTTTGTTTTAATCCTATTAAAGTCAATATAAAATGCCTTAATATTTTCTTTAACAATCTTTAAACAAATATCCTCTGATTCCTTAATTAAATCAGCATTATCTTTAACATAAATAAACCCTTTAGTATGTATTTTAGGGTTTGATAAAAATGTCTTATCACTCTTTCTTAAAGTAGATGTCACAATCACAATTCCATCTTCACTAAGTAATTCCCTATCCTTTAAAACTAAATCACCAATATCGCTTGAATCCTTACCATCAATTAAAATATCATCAACTTTAATTTTATTATTATCATCAATTAAATTACCATTAATAAAAGTACTAACATCACCATTTAAACTTAAAATAATATGTTTTTCATCCATACCTATTTTTTTAGCAGCATTAGCATTTTCAACCTGATGACGATATTCTCCATTAACTGGAAAATAATATTTTGGATTCATTAAATTTAACATCATCATTAAATCTTCTTGTGATGCATGAGGAGATAAATACTTTTTAGACAAAATAATTAAATTTGAACCAATTTTAGCAATCGCATTAAAAATTTTTGTAGAAGTCATTTCAATACCATCATAAATTGGTGAAGCTATAACAACAGTATCATCTTCTGTTAACGTAATAAATTTATCAGAATTTCGAAGAATCCTCTTTAAATTTGAATAAGGCTTTTCTCTTTCGTTAGAAATTAAAACAATAATACCTTCATCATTAACATGATGAATATTCTTAATACGATTACGATCAAAATTAAATAAACCAATATCAATAGATTTTAAAATAATATTTTCAAGATTCTTTCCCATAATAACAACATTACGTTTAGTTTTCGAAATCTCATTAAATAACTCCTGAATACGATATACCTGAGTTTCAAATACATTTAATAAAATTCTTCCTTCATTTTTATTCAAAACATCTCTTAAAATATTTTCAGCTCTATGATGTGGAGAAGTAAATCCAAATTTTTCTGCATAAACAGATTCACTCATTAAACAAAGAACTCCCTGTTTTCCAATATAAGCTAATTTACCAATATCAGTCTTGTAAGGTCCCATCATTGACGGGTCAAAAACAAAATTACCTGTAAATACAATAGCACCATCAACAGTATTCAAAACATACATAAAAGAATCAGGTAATGCATGAGATACTTGAATTGGAAAAATACTATTTTTTCCAAATTCATATTTCTTATGTGCGAATAACTCAATTAAATTATCACATTTAACATTATCATTTTCTAAATCCCTCTTAATCATTTCAAGAGTAAATTTACCTGCGAATATTTTTAAGTTAGGAATGTGATGTAAAATATCAGAAATAGCGCCCATTTGATCATCATGACCATGTGTAACAAATAATCCAACAATCCTATCCTGATTTTCAATTAAATAATCATAATTAGGAATAATATAATCAATCCCAAGTAAATCATCACTTGCATATTTTAAACCAGCTTCAAAAACAAATATACTGTCATCTACTTCGACAACATACATATTTTTTCCAATTTCATTTAAACCACCAAGGGCAAATATTTTAATCTTACTCATAGTTTTCCTCCTTTCTTTTTGACTTAATAATTATATCACTAAATAAAACAAAATACAATAAAATAAAAGGACAACTAACATCCTCTCATTTAAAATCATTTCTTTAAAAAATCAGATTGATTATTATTATAAATAAATGTTCTAATCTTTCTTAATAGTTGTTGAGTATAACAATTAATATCATTAGGTCTACAATTAAACAAACCGCATATATCTTTAATACCTTCTTTTCTCCATCAATTAATCCATACTTGAATTTAAGAAAATCACTATCTAAATCAGGTAAACAATCTAATAATCCATTAATATGTAAAAAAAGACTATTTACAATTTCTTCATCCTTAAAATAAAACTGTTTTATATTATGATCAGACAATCCGTATAAATCCTCATAAAATCTAATATAAGCTTTAATTATATATACCATCTTCAACTTATTTAATTGAATTTCATCAGTTATAGATAATTTATCAAAAGGAAAATTAATATTCATAGTAGAAGCATTATTTAATACAATATCAATAAGCTCACTATTAGATTGTAAATCCTTAGGCAAATAGAAAAATAAATTATTATCAAATGAAATAACGCCTTTACAAAATCTTATACTATTATCAAATCTTTTTATATAACTTCCAAATAATAAAGGTTTATTCTGAATCCTTTTATAAATCATTAATTGTTCAAATACCATAATTTAACCCCCAAAAATAACAAATAAATTTACTAATATTGTAATATAGCATACCTTTATATGCATGTCAAATTGAATTTAAATGCAAAAAATATTGATTTAAAACTTAAAAGCAGTAATTTAACTTATTACTGCCTTTATACGTCTTACACCAGAACTACTTGCTTCTTCTTTAATAATCTTAAAATGTCCAATTTCTTTAGTATTCTTTACATGTGGTCCTCCACATAACTCTTGAGAAACATCTCCAATACTATAAACTGTAACAATATCAGGATACTTTTCAATAAACATACATTCAGCTCCCGATTTAATAGCATCTTCTTTCTTCATTTCTTTAACAGTTACATCAAGTCCATCATGAATCCACTTATTAACTAACTCTTCAACTTTATTTTTTTCTTCATCAGTTAACTTATGATCACAGCTAAAATCAAAACGCATTCTCTCAGTAGTTATATTAGAACCTTTTTGATGACAATCAGGAGAAACAATAACTTTTAAAGCAGCATTTAATAAATGAGTTGCTGTATGATATTTTGTCTCAACCTCACCTTGACCAGCAAGACCACCTTTAAACTTTTGCTCTGCCCCTACTCTAGACTTTTCTTGATGTTCCCTAAATTTCTCCGTAAATCCATCTACATCAACTTTAATATTTTTTTCTTTACATAATTCTTCAGTAAGTTCAATAGGAAAACCATATGTATCATACAATTTAAAAGCTAAATCTTTATTTAAAATATCAGTAGTATTTACAATAATTTTTTCAAATTCTTTTAATCCTTTTTCTAATGTTTTACCAAATTTTTTCTTCTCATTATTTAAAACCTCAAAAACAATTTCTTTATTTTTTTCCAATTCATCATAATATTTTTTATATTTATTTATAATTAAATCCGCAATTTGAATATCCCAATCACTCTTAATATCAATATTTAATGTTTTAGCATGTCTAATTGCACGTCTTATTAACCTTCTAAGTATATATCCTTGATCAGTATTACTAGGTTTAATACCAGAATTATCAGCACTAATAAACACAGCAGTTCTAATATGATCAGCAATAATTCTCATACTCTTAGAATTTTCTATATAAGTAACATCAGTTAATGACTCTATTTTTTCAATTACATCTTTCCATATAGAAGATGTATAATTATCATTAACACCTTCAAGAACAGAGACAATTCTTTCATAACCCATTCCTGTATCAATATTTTTACATGGTAATTCTTCTATACTACCATCACTTGTTCGATTATATTGCATAAAAACATTATTCCAAATTTCAACCCAACGATCATCCTCAGGATCAAACACCTCAGGTATTTCATCATCACTTCTAAAATAAAATATTTCTGTATCCGTACCACAAGGGCCAGTATCTCCAGCTGCCCAAAAATTGTCTTCAACTGTTTCAGCTATATGTTTCTCACTAATTCCAGCCTTTAGCCATAATTTTCTAGCCTCATCATCTTTTCCTAAAACATTATTACCACCAAATATTGTAACAGCTAACCTATCAGTAGGAATCTTTAACACACTAGTTAAAAATTCATAACTCCATTCAATACTTTCCTTTTTAAAATAATCACCTAAACTCCAATTACCTAACATCTCAAAAAAAGTATGATGTGTAGTATCTCCAACTTCATCTAAATCATTCGTTCTAATACATTTTTGATAATCAACTAATCTTTTACCATATGGATGAGGTTGTCCCATTAAATAAGGTATTAATGGCTGCATACCAGCTGTATTAAATAAAACACTTGGATCATTTTCAGGAACAACAGGTGCACTAGGAATTTGCTTATGACCTTTACTAACAAAAAAATCAATATATAAATCCTTTATATTCACTAAAATCACATCCTAAATTTGTTTTAATATTTCATCTAATCTTTCTTTGTACTCATCAATTGTACCATTATTTAAAACATAGTAATCAGCATACGCAATAGGATCACCTTTTTCAATATTTTTAAGTTCACTTAAATCCCTATCTCTAGCTTCTTCATTTGTATAACTTCTACCAGGTCTAACAGCGATTCTAGAATAACGTAACTTTTTATCAGTAACAATTCCTAATAAAACCACATTATCTCCAAACTCTTCTTTTAACACTTCATATTCTGACCAGCTATACAAATCATCAATAACAACATTACTATATTGATAAAAATCTTTAATTTTAGGTAAAGACAGAATAGCATAACATCCCATACCGTATTCTTTACGTAAATTTTCCCTCATCTGTTTCTCCGTATTTGGAGTTCTTTCAATACCTAATTCCTTCAATTTATCATAAGTAATTCCACCAAAATAAACTTTCTTATACCCAACACTCTCTAAAAATTCAGAAGCAACTGATTTACCAGCTCCACACATACCTACAATAGCAATTATTTTATTCACAATTAACATCCTCCAATATACTTATAATATTTTCTTTCAATACATTAGCATCTTCATTATTATCAATAATAAAATCAAACTTATCATAATTATCTAAATTTGTTTCTGTAACATGTTCTTTTTGCTCTTGTGTTAAAGAATTATCAAAATTTCTATTTATTCTAATAGTTATAGAATCAGAATAAATCTTTTTAATATCTTCAATCTCATCAACAAGTCTTGCATCAGTAATAACAATAACATCATAAAAATAAGAATAAAAATTTATATCTTCTAAAATTCTTCTTATTAATAATTTATTATCGATCTTATTTTTAATTAAATCAATACCAATCATTTGCAATAAATCCCTAGGTTTATCAGAGTCATTACCTTTCCAATTACAAATGTCTTTTACATATTGCTTTAAATAATAAGCATAAGAAAGCTTTTTAACTTTCTTATCCTCAAAAAAATCCACTATAATATCAGCAACTATATCCTTACCGCTCCTAGCTTTACCAGATAAAATAATTACTTTAACTTTTCTTTTTAAAATTTCCATGTTTTACCTCACTAAAGAAATGATATTTATCATCAAAGAAATTAAATATAACCTTTCCTACACCTATAATTGGAGTCGATAAAATCATACCAACTATACCAAAAAAATGTCCAAATACTAATAAACCAATAATAATAGCAACAGGCTTAACATTAGTAGTTTTACTCATAACAATTGGAGATAAAATATTTCCTTCAATAGTTTGAATAACTACTATTGAAATCAATACTGCAAATCCAACAGAAGGGCTTTGAGAAAAGCCAACAAGAAGAGCAGGAACTGCTCCAATATATGGCCCAGCATAAGGAATAACATTCATAATCGCACAAAATAAAGCAAATAAGAGTGCTGATTTAAGTCCAAAAATACTAAAACATATAGCACATGCAACAAGTATTATACTAGCGTCAAATAGAGCACCATTAACATACCCTCTTAAAGTTTTATTAATTTTTCCTAACAAATCCTTAGCCGATGAATGAAACTTACCCGGGATTAATAAAATAATTGAATCATTAACATCTTTAAAACCTAAAAGCAAGAAAAATCCGATTAATAATCCTAAAAAGAAAGTACCAATTCCAGAAATAAAATTTTTTATAAAATCTACAACAATATTTGGAAGAGAACTATATAAACCTTCTCCAAAATTACTAATTCCACTCAAAAGTTTATGTTTTAAAACCTCCGTATCAAATCCATCAATCTTATTAAATTTATCAATAACATTATTAACTATATTTTGAATATTTTTAATAATAGACGGAACAGTTTCACTTAAATCACTTATTTGATCATATATTAAAGGTATTATCAAAGAAATAACTAAAGCAATAATAGCAATAATCATCAAATAAGTAATTATAACACACAAAATTCTTTTCATACCTTTTCTCTCTAACATATTTACAAAAGGATTAAAAAGCCATGCAACAACAAGACCAATAAAAAATGGTGTTAAAACTGATAACACTGTTAAAATAAAAGAAAAAACCTTTAATTCCTTAAATAACATCAAAACAACATAAGTTCCAACAACAATAGATAAAATTAAAAATATTTTAAGTATAATTTTAGATAAACTAACTACATCATTAACATTTTTAATATTAACCTTTTTATCATCATTATTCAAAGTAATCACCTCTTAAATAATTATATATTAAATAATCATTAATTGCAACCAATTATACAAGAAAAAAATCAGATAAACTGATTATTTTCTTATTTTATAAAAAAGTCTTATACTTACTAAACTAATTATTCCAATAATAGATATAATGAATATAAATTCATACTTATTATTAATACCAGTTAAAGGAGCTATTACATCCATAATAGTTTCTTTTTTATATTTCAAAGTTATTATTTTATTATCTTCATCAATCACACCATCTATATATTCA
>JAEEGL013848765.1_pt1 | contig 12164 bp, 7 predicted proteins | sample 9134231 | NCBI WGS metagenome assembly JAEEGL01 (sample SAMN16246548, study PRJNA631951) | gut metagenome | biome: gut microbiome; feature: rumen; material: fiber-attached | host: Bos | place: Iran: Karaj | collected 2018-10
TGAACGCGCCTTTTCCCAGGTGATGGGCAATCTGCTGGGGGCCGATGCGGAAAGCATGGAAAAGCGGCTGCAGAATAAAAGGCTGGCTTCCGTGATCTTAAAGCGTCAGGTACCCCGGGAAACGGTGGATGAGATCCGGGCCCTGCGCGCGGAAAGCCAGGAAATGCGCGCGCTTTTGAAGGGGATTTCTTTTGATGAGGATACCCGGAGGGTGTATCCCAAGGGGGCTTTCCTAACCCAGGTGCTGGGCCTGACCAACGTGGATTCTGTGGGCCAAAGCGGGCTGGAAAGCTGGTATGAAACGCTGCTGCGGGGCAAAGAGGGGTCGCTTCGCACGGAGGTGGACGCCCGATCCCGGCTGCTGCCGGACGGGAAAACCGCCTACATACCGCCCCAGCCGGGGTTCACCCTGCGCCTGACGGTGGACAGCACCATCCAGGGCGTGGTGGAAAAGGCCATGCGGGAATGCCTGGCGGTGAATAACGCCAAATCCGTGCAGTGCATCTTGATGGATGTGAACACGGGGGCTATTCTGGCCATCTGTATGAAGCCGGATTACGATCCCAACGACCCGCCCCGGGACGACGTGGCGCTGCTGGCGGACCTGATGCGCATCACCGCGATTTCCGATGTGTATGAACCGGGGTCCACCTTTAAAATGCTTACCTGCTCCGCCGCGCTGGATTGCGGCGCGGCATCCGTGAACGATCATTTTACCTGCACCGGTTCCGTCACGGTGGATGGGGACCGCATTCGCTGCTGGAAAAACAGCCATGGCAATCAGGACCTGAAAACGGCCCTGGCCAACAGCTGCAACCCGGCGTTTGTGGCCTTGGCCCTGCGCATGGGTACGGATACCCTGTATAAATATCTGCGGGCTTTTGGCCTGGGGGTAAAAACGGGGGTGGAACTGCCCGGGGAAAGCAGCGGTATCCTGATCAACAGCCGGTATGTAAAAAATGTGGACCTGGCCCGCATTGGCTTTGGGCAGAGCGTGGCGGTAACGCCGCTGCAGATGATCACCGCGGCCTGCGCCGTAGTGAACGGCGGGCGGCTCATGAAGCCCTACATCATCCAGGAAGTGCTGGACGAAAACGGAAACGTGACGGACAGGACGGCCCCGACGGTGGTATCCAACCCCATCAAGAGCGAAACCAGCGCTCTCATGCGGGAACTGCTGGAAAACGTGGTGGAAAACGGCGGCGGAAAAAACGCCGCGGTGCAGGGCTTCCGCATCGGAGGCAAAACAGGAACGGCCCAGGTGTACAAGGATGGACGTGTGGTATCCAACGTGCACATCGGCTCCTTTATCGGCTTTGCGCCCATCGATGAACCCCGCTTCGCCGTGCTGGTAACGGTGAACGAAGCCCAGGTGCCGGTGGATTACGGCAGCACCACGGCAGCCCCTTTCGCCGGACAAATCATGGAAGAAATCCTGAATTATCTGGGCGTTCCCAAGGCCCGGCCGGGGGAAACGCCATCGCCTCAGGTGACGGTGCCGGACGTGGTGGGTATGACGCTCGGAGATGCGAAAAAAGAGCTTGCCAATTTGCTTTTGCTTTCCGAAACGGACGGCGTCAGCCAAACCGTATCGGCCCAGGCCCCGGCAGCGGGCGCAAAAATGTACGCCGGGGGAAAAGTGATGCTGTTCACCTATGAAAAAGAACCGCTGCAGACCATGGATTTGGTGACGGTACCCGATGTGAAGGGGCTTTCCATGGTGGAAGCGGCGCGGCAGCTTCGGGCCCGTGGCTTTGATATGGAAATTGCGGGCAGCGGCCTGGCGGTGCGCCAGGAGCCGGGGGCCGGCAGCTATGCCGCCCAGGGAAGCGTTGTAAAGGTCACCTTTGAATTACCGCTGTGAAGGAACGGAGTGAAGAAAATGCTGTTATCAGTACTGGCCCAGGCGCTGGGCGATGAATTGCTGGAGATCCGGGGCGACTGCGAAATCGCCGCCATGAGCATGGATAACCGGAAATTCAAAAATCTGGATCGCGGTTTGTTCTTCTGCGTTCCCGGGGCCCGGTTCGACGGCCATAATTTTGCCGCCCAGGCGGTGGAAAACGGCGCGGCGGCCCTGGTGGTGACCCACTTCCTGGATTTGCCTGTGCCCCAAGTGAAGGTCAGGAACGTGCGGGCGGCCATGTCCCTGATGGCGGCGGAATTTTTCGGCCATCCGGAACGGGAAATGAAGCTGCTGGGCGTCACCGGCACCAAGGGGAAAACCACCACCAGCTATCTGGTGAAGGCTATTTTGGAGGAAGCGGGCTACAAGGTGGGCCTCATCGGCACCACCGGCAACATGATCGGCCAGGAATATATCATAAGCGAATTCACCACTCCTGAACCCATTGATTTTTTCACCACCCTGCGGCATATGCGGGATGAAGGGGTGAACGCGGTCAGCATGGAGGTTTCCGCCCATGCCATTGAAATGGGGCGCCTGGCAGGGGTGCATTTTGAGGCCGGCTGCTATACCAACCTGTCCCAGGATCATCTGGACCTGTTCGGCACCATGGATAAATACTTTGAATGCAAAAAGTCCTTCTTCCGTCCGGAATGGATTTCCAATGCCGCCATCAACGTGGACGACGATACCAGCAAGAATATCCTGAAAGACATCACCGTGCCGCACAGCACCTTCGGCATCTGCAACAACGCGGATATTTTCGCCCGGGACATTGAAATTACCGAAAACGGCGTCAGCTTTATCATGAAGCTGTTTGACGTGAACGAGATCCCCGTAAAGCTGCAACTAACGGGCATGTTCAACGTGTACAACGCCTTGGCCGCCGCGGCCATGGGGCTGATCATGGGCATCGCGCCGGAAACCATCACGGCAGCGCTGGCAAAGGTGAAATCCGTACCGGGCCGGGCGGAAGTGCTGGATACCCATACGCCTTATAAGGTGATCCTGGACTATTCCCACTCCCCGGACGCCCTGGAAAATATTTTGACCACCGTGCATCAGTTTGCCCGGGGCCGGGTGATTTCTCTGTTTGGCTGCGGGGGAGACCGGGACCATTTGAAGCGCCCCATCATGGGCGAAATTTCCGGGCGTCTGGCGGATTTCTCCATCCTGACCAGTGACAATCCCCGCACGGAGAACCCTATGGACATTCTGGCCTCCATCGAGGAGGGCATCAAGCCCACCGGCGGCAAGTATGTGGTGATCGAAAACCGGCGGGAGGCCATCAAATACGCCCTGCAAATGGGCCGGGACGGGGATATTATCGTGTTGGCCGGCAAGGGCCATGAAACCTATCAGGAGATCATGGGGGTGAAGCGCCCCTTTGATGAAAAGGTGGTCGTGGCGGAGCTGCTGGAGGAAATCGGGGATTGATTTTCTGGGGGAAACCGCTCTTTGGATGCCAAAGAGCGGTTTCCCCCAGACCCCCTTCCGAGAAAGCAGAATAGGAAACGCATATTTAGAATCACAAACGGATATGAAGGAGAAAACAGGTTATGTTTCTGTACTGCGCGATTGCGGCGGTGATGGCGTTGGCCATTGTGCTGCTGGTGATGCCCAAATTCCTGCCGTATCTGAAGAAGCTGAAGTTCGGCCAGACCATTTACGATCTGGGGCCCAAGGCCCATCTGGCCAAGCAGGGCACACCCAACATGGGCGGCATCGTGACGGCGCTGGCGACGGTGGTTTCCACCGTGGTGATCACCGTGATCGTGGGCATCAAGCGGGGCTGGGGCTTTGGCCTCCAAAACGCCCTGTGGCCGCTGCTGTTTATCACGGTGGGCTGCATGGCGCTGTTCGGCTTCCCCGATGATTACATCAAGGATGTGAAAAAGGATCACGAAGGCTTAAAACCCAAACAAAAGCTGATTGGGCAAATGATCGTGGGCCTGATCTTTTCCGCGTTTTGCTATTGGCGGCTGGGCGGCGACGTGATCATTCCTTTTACGGACAAGACCTGGGATTTGGGCATTTTCTATATTCCCATCATGACGGTGCTGGTGATGTTCATTACCAACAGCGCGAATTTGCAGGACGGGGTGGACGGTATCCTGTCCTCTGTTACCATCATTGGCATGGCTGCGTTTGGGATCATTGCTGTTTTTGTGGATGTGAGCCTGAAAATGGCCGGGGACACTGGAAAAACGCTGGTGGAAACTGTGTTTCCTGCTTTGACCAATCGGGACGCCTGGTTTGTGCCCATCAGCATTCTGTGCTTCGCCCTGGCGGGGGCCTCCATCGGCTTCCTGCGCTACAACCGCCATCCGGCCAAAATCTTCATGGGGGACACCGGCAGCATGTTCATCGGCGGGGCTCTGGTGGGTGTGGCGATGCTGATGAAGTGCCAGTTTTTGCTGATCCCCATCAGCTTTACCTGCATCATGAGCAGCGTATCCGTGATGATGCAGACCACGTATTTTAAATATACCAAGAAAAAGTACGGCCAGGGGAAACGCATTTTCAAAATGTCCCCCCTGCATCATCATTTTGAAATGTGCGGTATGAAGGAAAACCAGATCGTGCTTATGTACGCGGCGGTAACGCTGGTGCTGTGCGTGATCGCCATCGTGTCCATGAACGCGTATTATTGAGGAATAATATATCAGTTCAGTCAATCAGGGTTTTCAGAACACTTTCAGCAACGAAGGAGAGAACAGAGTGCAGAGTACAGATTTATATAGTCTGGACAATGAATCACGATCCGTTGAGATCACTATATGATCTGAACTCTGTACTCTCTTGCAGCCGTAAAGCGTTCTTGAAGTATGCGACTGAACGGTTACCATCTGCCGCTTTATTGAAGGGAGTTGAAAGGCCATGCAAAATAAACTGTATTACGGAACGACGAAGCGCCGCCACTACGCGGCGGAGCGGGGGGAGAACCTCTGGGCAGGAAAAAAGGTGCTCATCGTGGGCATGGCCCGCAGCGGCATCGCCGCGGCGCAGCTTCTGTGCCGGGAAGGGGCCCAGGTGGCCGTCAACGATATGAAGCCCCGGGAAGCCTTCGGGGATAAGCTGGACGCGCTGAACGATTTGCCTGTGGAATTCCGCCTGGGCGAGGACGGCATCGACGCCTTGAACGGCCGGGATATTTTAGTCATCAGCCCCGGGGTGCCCATCGACGCGCCCATCGTGAGGGCGGCCAGGGAAAAGGGCATCCCCGTTACCGGCGAAATGGAAATGGCATCCACGCTGCTTCGCGGCACCCTGGTGGCCGTTACCGGCACCAACGGAAAAACCACCACCGTGTCTCTGCTGGGCGCGATTTTTGAAGCGGCGGGAAAGGTGGCTCACGTATGCGGAAACATCGGGTATCCCGTATCCGCCGCGGCCATGGAAAGCAAATATGATCATGTGGTGGTGGCGGAAGTATCCAGCTTTCAGCTGGAAACCACCGAAACCTTCCATCCCCTGTCCGCCGCCGTGCTGAACGTGACGGAGGATCATTTGAACCGCCACGGTACCATGGAAGTGTATACCGGCCTGAAACGCCATATTTTCGACGCGCAGGACGAAAACGATTTTGCCGTGCTGAATTATGAGGACGAGCTGTGCCGGAAAATGGCGGAAGGATTGAAAAGCAAGGTGCTGTATTTCTCCCGCCTCCATGAAGTGGATCAGGGCGCGTTCGTGCGGGATGGGAAAATCATCGTCCGCATCGGCTCGGATGAAAAGATCGTGTGCGACGCGGAGGAACTGCGCATCCCCGGTCCCCACAACCTGGAAAACGCCCTGGCCGCCGCGGCCATCGCTTTCTCCCGGGGCGTGCCCGCGCCGGTGATCCGTCAGGCCCTGCGCACCTTCCCCGGGGTGGAGCACCGCATTGAATTTACCCGGGAGCTGGACGGCGTTCGCTACATCAACGACAGCAAGGGCACCAACGTGGATTCCACCATCAAAGCGGTGCAAAGCATGAAGGCCCCCACCGTCCTCATTTTGGGCGGCTATGACAAGCATGTGTCCTTTGACGCGCTGGCGGAGGAAATTGTGAAAACTCCGCTGATCGAAAACTGCGTGCTCATCGGCGTAACTGCACCCCAAATCGAAGCGGCGCTGCAAAAAGCGGGCTATACCGCCATTCATCATGCGGGCAGCATGCAGGAGGCCATTGAAAAGTGCCGCGCTCTTTCCCGCCCTGGCGGCAACGTGCTGTTGTCCCCCGCCTGCGCCTCCTTTGATATGTTCGAGGATTATGAGCAGCGGGGCCGGGTCTTCAAGGAAATCGTAAATAAGCTTCAATAAAGCCTTTTTCGGCGAATGAACGCCTGGGAAAGGAGAGCCCTGATTATTCCCTGTTCTACCTTGGAAAATGCTCCGTTGGAAACATGCGGAGAGCTGAGCGATCGGCTTTTCGGATGGGATAGCATGCATCGAAGGAAACAAATGCTGGGCTCTCTTTTCCCAGGCGTTCAGTTTTCCATCACAGCAAAGGATAAAAAGCGGAGGCGCATTTTCGGATGCGCCTTTCTGCTTTTCGGCACGCAAGCGAAAGATTTTTGCAATGGAAAGGCGGAAATGCTATGCTTGCGATCTCAGGCCGCCGCCGGCAAAAGCCGGTGGACAAAACGCTGCTCACCATCATGCTCATGCTGATGATGCTGGGGCTGGTTACCCTGTTCAGCGCCACCTACTATAAAGCCCAGGACGCCGGGGACCCGCTGTCCGAAGTGAAAAAGCAATTGTTCGGCGCGGCGGTGGGGGCGGCAGCCATGACGGCGACGGCGCATATTCCTTATACTTTCTGGGGCCAAAGAAAGGTGGTCATGGCCGGGGTCGGGCTCAGCTTCCTGCTGCTTTTGCTGGTGGTGATCCCTGGGATCGGCACATCCATCAATGGCTCCCGGCGCTGGATCACAATGGGTCCCCTTTCTTTTCAGCCGGGAGAATTTGCCAAATACAGCGCGGTGCTGTTCATGGCCATGACGCTGAATGTGCGGGGCAAAAAAATCCTGAAGCTGTGGACGGGCATCCTGCCGGTGCTGATCGTACCGGGAATCATGTTTTTGCTGATCCTGGAGCAGCCCAATCTGTCCACCGCGGGCACCATTATTATCGTCAGCGTGCTGATGGTGATGCTGGCCGGGGCCAAATGGCGGCATATGGCGCTGCTGGGAGCCGGGGGTCTGGCGGTGGGGGCCTATTATGCCTGGAGCGCGGAATACCGGCGGGAAAGGCTTTTATCCTTTATGGATCCCTTTGCCAAGATGAGTGACGAGGGCTATCAGTTGTCTCAATCCCTGATTGCCTTCGGTTCCGGCGGACTGTTTGGCATGGGTCTGGGTCAGGGCAGGCAGAAGTATGCTTATCTGCCCTATCCGGAAAGCGATTTCATTTTCGCCATCGTGGGGGAGGATTTCGGGCTGGCCGGATGCCTGGCGGTGATTCTGCTGTTCGTCGCTTTTCTGGCGGCGGGCATGCGCATCGCCCTGCACTGTGAGGATCGGTTCGGCTGCCTGCTGGCGGCGGGGATCATCTGCATGATTTCCGTGCAGGCCTTCATCAATATGGGCGTGGTGGTGGGGGTGCTGCCCACCACCGGGCTTCCCCTTCCTTTTTTCAGCGCCGGGGGCACGTCTCTGTCCATCACCATGGCCGCGGTGGGCATCGTGCTGAATATCAGCAGGAGCGGAACGAATAACCTTGCATAGCCACAAAATGGAGAGTACAGAGCTCGTAGTAAAGAGAGTGCAAAGTTCAGAGTGCAGAGTACAGATTATAGAGATACAGAAGTTCAGAACACAGAGTACGGTTTAATAGAGTGCATAGAATTCGGATGATAGATTTTCGGATGATTTCACAAGCACTATACCATCTGAACTCTGAACTCTGTACTCTGTACTCTCCGCCATGCCCCTAACCGTTTTCTGACAGATCAGGTTTTCACCACTTTCTCCTTCCGGCATAGCCTGAAAGAAGAAAGAAGGTGGATTGCGTGGAAGGATTTCGGGTGACGGGCGGCGAAAAATTACAGGGGCAGGTTCGGCTGGAGGGAGCCAAAAACGCGGTGCTGCCCATTTTGGCGGCGGCGCTGCTGGCGGATGGGGACACCGTGATCCGGGACTGTCCGGACATCCGGGATGTGCATGCCATGATGGGCATATTGGAAACCTTGGGCTGCGCATGCCGCATGGAAGCTGGCAATATGCGGATCAGCAGCGCCGAGCTGAAGGGTTGGGAACTGCCGGATGATTTATCCAAGCAGATTCGTTCCTCCATTTTCCTGCTGGGCCCCATTTTAGGCAAGCTGCGGCGGGCCACCGTTCCCTATCCCGGGGGCTGCGAAATCGGCCTCAGGCCCATCGATCTGCATTTGAAAGGCTTGCGGGCCCTGGGTGTGCGCATTGCGGAAGACGGCGGCATGATCCACTGCGACGGCAGGAATATGCACGCCGGGGACGTTTATTTTGATTATCCCAGCGTGGGAGCTACCGAGAATGTGATGATGGCGGCGGCGCTGCTGCCAGGGATCACCACGATTCATAACGCGGCGCGGGAGCCCGAAATTGAGGATTTGCAGCATTTCTTGAACGCTATGGGCGGACATGTAAGCGGCGCGGGCAGCCAGATCATAGAAGTGGAAGGGGAGGAAAAGCTCCGCGGCATCGCTTATACGCCTATCCCGGACCGGATCGTGGGCGGCACGCTGCTGTGCGCCGGAGCCGTTACCGGGGGAGAGGTGGAGCTGATCAACGCGCGCCCCCGGGATCTGATGCCCATCACGGATAAGCTGAAGGAAATGGGCTGCAAAGTGCATGAAGCGGAGGATCGGGTGCGCCTGAAGGCTCCGGCGCGATTGCGTGCCTTTTCCCAATTGCAGACCCAGCCCCATCCCGGCTTCCCCACGGATATGCAGGCCCAGATGCTGGCCATTTCCTGCCTGGCGGAGGGAACCTGCGTGATCGTGGAAAACGTGTTTGAAAACCGCCTTTCCCACGTGGCCGATTTATGCCGCATGGGGGCGGATATCCGGGTCAGCGGACGGACGGCGGTGGTTCGGGGCGTGGAGAAGCTGCATGGCCTGCCGCTTTGCGCCCGGGATCTGCGGGGCGGGGCCGCGCTGGTGCTGGCCGCGCTGGCGGCGCAGGGCGAAAGCCGCATTGAACGGGCTGATTTGATCGATCGGGGCTATGCCCATCTGGAATCGGTTCTATCCGGCCTGGGCGCCCAAATGGAACGGGTCGAAGTGACGGAAAGCAGATGAACGTTCTGGAGCACAGAGTACAGAGTTCAGAGTGCAGAGTATGAAGTGCAGAACGCTGAGTAAAGCTTATCCTGCAAGGATGAAACAATTGTGTTTTTTTCACAGAGCGACAGGCTATATAATCTGTACTCTGTACTCTGTACTCTGCACTCTGTACTCTTTATTCAATCAGGAGGTTGCACATGGCACAGCAGTTCCCTCAGGATTTTTCTTCCTTCCAGCAGGCGGCCCCGCCGCCGCCAACCCGGAAGCATTCGGGCATCATTTCCGTTGTGGCCGTACTGGTGCTGATCCTGGCCATTCTGGTGATCCTGAATGAAAGCCTGCTGAAAATCCATAATATCGCGGTGGTAGGCAATCAAAGGGTGACCTGGAATGAAGTGATCGAGGCCGCGGGGCTGAAACGCACCACGGGCTATTTTACGGTGAACGAGGCCGATATAGCCGCGGGCATCGAAAGCAACCGCTATCTCATTTTTGAACGGCTGGAAAAGCATTTCCCGGACAGTTTGACACTTTATGTGCGGGAGCGGGTGCCCCGCGTGTACGTATCGGAAATGGGAGCCGTATACGCGCTGGACGATGAAGGCATGGTGCTGGAGCGCAAAGAACAGGGCCAAAATGGAGAGGACCTGTTCAAAACGGCCGCCAATGAAAGCATGATCGTTGTGACAGGACTCAAGCCCAAGGATCTGCGGGTAGGCCGCGTGATGACGGCGGGCAGCACCAACCATATGAACGCCTATCGGGAATTGCTGACGGAACTGAAATTGCAGGGCTTTTCCGGCCAGGTGTCCGAATTGAATATCACCGATCCGGACAGTCTATATTTGGTTACCACGGATGGGTATACGGCCCATCTGGGCGATTTGAGCAATCTTCGTGCCAAGATCGGCACCGTCCGGGCCGTGGTGGCCAAGCTGCGGGAAATGGAGAAAAAGGGCGGGATGCTGGAAGCCTCGAAACCCGGCGAAGCCATTTATACCCCCGCGAATCCGTAAAAATGGAAAAATTCGGCCTAAATAAGAAATTTTTTTAAAAAAACAGGCTCTTTTTTTCGTTTTCCGCTTGCCAAATTATCACAAAAAGGTTACAATAGAGTGACCGAAGTAGATATTTTGCGCTTTCGGCTTTTTCCGGTCTGTTCCGCCATGCGCGTGCAGGCCTACGAACAGGGGATGATGGATGGATGAAAACTACGGTTGCCGCAATCGATTTTGGCACGAGCAAAATCGTGGCTTTGGTGGCGGAAACGAGCGGCCGGCAGCGGTGTGACATTATCGGGGCCGGTACCACTGTTTACGACGGATATCTGGAAGGACGCTGGAACGCGCCGGACCAGCTGAACGACGCCATTTCTGACGCGGTACACGCAGCGGAGGAACAGTCCCATACCCGGATCCGCGACGTATTCGTGGGGGTGCCCGGCGATTTTTCCCAGGTGCGCACGGTGGAAGTAAAAGTGGAATTGCAGGGGGCCGATCCGCGGGTAACGGAAAAGAACATCAGCGATCTGTTTGACCGCGCGGTGGATGAGCTGGGCGAAGTGCGCGGCAGCATCATTCACCGCAGCCCCGCCTGGTTTATCGTGGATGACGGGAAAAAGACCCTGGAGCCCATGGGCATGCGGGGGTACGAACTGCGGGCCATGATTTCCTTCGTGATCGCGGATCAGTTTTTCCTGGAGGATATTCAGGAGCGCTTCCGCAGCCTGGGCATCACGGTGAGCGGCTGCCTGTCCACCCCCATCGGCCAGGCCATGCTGTTTGTGCCCGATGAGGAACGGGATCGCAGCGCCGTGCTGGTGGACGTGGGATACCTGACCACCGAAGTGATGACCGTGCAGGGTGACGCCATTACCAGCCTGACCAATATCCCCATGGGCGGCGGCCACATCGCGGCCGATCTGGCCTACGGGCTGGAGGTTACGCTTCCCGTGGCGGAGCAGATCAAGCGCGCTTATGTATACGGCCTTTCCGCCGGCCAATCCACCTTTGAGGGAACGGATCAGGCGGGCAACGCCAAAACCTTCACCCGGGAACAGGTGGAGGAGGTGCTGGAGCCCAGGGCGGAGGAAATCTGCGAGGCCATCCGGGATGCCATCCGGGATTCCGGCGCTAAGCTGGGCAAATGGTCGCCTGTGTATCTGACGGGCGGCGGCCTGGCCATCAACCGGGGAGGCCGGGAATACCTGGCCGCCAAGCTGGAACGCACGGTGCGGGAACTGCCCCGCAAGGCGGTCAAGCTGTCCAGCCCCGCTTATTCCAGCGCTTTGGGCCTGCTGGATCTTTTGATCGATACCACCACGTCGGCCCGCGCCTCCGGCGGAATGGGCGGTTTCTTCCGCAGTCTTTTCGGCGGCTGACCTTTGGCCGCTTGCCTATTTTGAACATAGGGGGATTAAAACATGCCTTTTGAAGTACAAGTGGATCAGCCGTCTTTCGCTTCCATTAAGGTGGTCGGCTGCGGCGGCGGCGGCACCAACGCCGTGAACCGCATGGTAGAAGCCAACCTGAAGGGCGTACAGTTCATCGCCGTGAATACGGATCGTCAGGCACTGACCCTGAGCCAGGCCGACGTGAAAATCCAGATCGGCGAAAAACTGACCAAAGGCCTTGGCGCCGGCGCTGTGCCCGAGGTGGGCCGCCGGGCCGCTGAGGAAAGCCGGGAAGAAATCGCCCAGGCCCTCAAGGGCGCGGATCTGGTGTTCGTTACCGCCGGTATGGGCGGCGGCACCGGTACCGGCGCGGCCCCCATCGTGGCTGAAATCGCCCGGGAAATGAACTGCCTCACCATCGCCGTGGTGACCAAGCCCTTTGCTTTTGAGGGCAAGCAGCGCATGAAGAACGCTGAAATGGGCATCAACGATCTGAAGCAGAGCGTGGACACTCTGGTTGTGATCCCCAACGACCGCCTGTTGCAGGTGGTCAGCAAGGGCACCACCATGCTGGAAGCCTTCCGCATCGCCGACGACGTGCTGCGCCAGGGCATCCA
>JAEEGL015367877.1_pt1 | contig 12164 bp, 10 predicted proteins | sample 9134231 | NCBI WGS metagenome assembly JAEEGL01 (sample SAMN16246548, study PRJNA631951) | gut metagenome | biome: gut microbiome; feature: rumen; material: fiber-attached | host: Bos | place: Iran: Karaj | collected 2018-10
CTTGATCTTTTTGCCGTTTACGGTTTTATAAGTTTCGCTTCCCGCATAGAGATGTATGTAAAGGGTGTTGTCATCTTCTGTGTAGATGTACTGACCTAAGGATGAGATGAGACGAGCGATGTTTGGCGGGCAGCAGGCGCAGCCAAACCACTTCTGACGCACGGGCTTTACATGCGTTTTCCTTTCATCCTTATGACAGTTTTCGGGAATTACTTCGAGAGGATTTACATAGAAGAAGCTCTTTCCGTCGAGAGCCATTCCGGCAAGAACGGTGTTGTAGAGAGCAAGCTCCATGATATCCGAATACTTGTTGCTTGGTTCAAGGCAGAGCATTCTGCGTGCAAAGAAAACAAGACCGATGGCAGCGCAGGTCTCCGAATAAGCCGTATCGTTGGGAAGATCGTAGGGAAGCGAGAACGCTTCACCAAGATGTGTTGCACCGATTCCGCCCGTGATGTAGAGCTTGGTATCAGCGATGCTGTTCCAGAGTTTCTCGCAGGCTTCTTTAAGTTTCTCGTCGCCTGTTCTGAGCGCCATGTCAGCCATTCCGCTGTAGAGATATACAGCTCTGACCGCATGACCGACAGCCTCGTCCTGGTCTCTTACGGGCATGTGTGCCTGATGATAGTAGTCGGGCTTTCCCTTCATATCGGGATGCTCGGACTCAAAATAATTGGGCTCCTTGCCTCGTTCGTTGATGAAGTACTCGGCAAGCTCAAGGTATTTCTTCTTACCGGTAAGGTCGTAGAGTCTGAAAAGTGCCATCTCTGCGATCTCATGTCCGGGGTATCCGTTAATACGGCCTTCGCCCTCGCCGAATACGGAATAAACGTAATCGGCGTAGGCTTTGGCACAGTTTAGTAATTTGTCTTTATGTGTTGCGCGTTCGTATGCTACGGCACCTTCGATAAGATGTCCGAGGCAGTAGAGTTCGTGATGATCTCTTAAGTCGGTGAATATCTTATCAGTTCCGTTAATGATGTAGTAGGTATCCAGGTAACCGTTCGGAAGCTGTGCTTCGCATACGATATCTATTGCGCGGTCCGCTGTCTCTTCAAGTTCGGGATCGGGGTGATTTGCAAGGCTGTAAGCAACTGCTTCTATCCATTTATAGAAATCACTGTCCTGAAAAACAAAACCGTAGAATTCATCGTCCCTGGCTTCCGTTCTCTTTTCCGGGAAAACGGCAAAGCCTCTGTATGTGAATTTGGGCGCTTCGAATTTGTCGCCCTGTTTCTTCATACGCTTATTTAAGGCAGCTGCTGCTTTGAAGTTGTGCATGCAGTAGCTTGCCTCGGCTTCGGGAATTCGGTCGTTTAAGATCTCCCACTGGTAGGGGATTACCTCAGTGCGAACGAGTTCCTGTTTGCGTGACCAGAATTCATCGCTTACTTTAACTTTTTTGATGTCAGCGGGTTTGATCATGGTAATTTATGTTAAATTATGCTTTTGCAAAGTGAAGGTCAAGGTAGTTTCCGAACATGTCGGTATCGAGTTCATCTGCGGAAATTGAAATGATAAATGAACCGTCGTCACGAACTTCGCATCCGATTTCTGCACCGCGGTCGGGCTTGAAGTAGATCTTACCGTCTCTGATCTCCCATGTGAGATCAATTGAGGTTGCATCGGCGGATTCAATCTCGGATTCGAGTTCATCTTCGAACTGTTCCATCATTTCGTCTTTGACTTCGAGACACATTTCCTCGAAAGAATCATCCCATTCTTCGCCGGCATACTCACAAGCAAGCTTCATGAATTCGATATAGTTTTCATCAAGGTAATCCAGCAAGTCCTTGACAAATGTTTCGTAGCCGTATGAGAGAGTTGCGGTTCCGTCTTCATTGATTATCATTATGAAATCAAGGGTGAAAGATTTATTTGCGAGGAAATCAATGAAGAGTTCAGCATCTTCCCCCATTGTTTCATCCCAAATGGCATTGGGAATGGCGTATGTGCATACGTACTTGCCGGTTTCGATGGTTGTTTCGGGAACAACGATCTCGGGAGCGGTAACTTTGATGGTGAGCTTAACATCCTCAGCTTCCTTGGCACTGACGATGAGGGTGGTCTTACCTTCTGCAAGGCCGGTGATGGTGATGGTCTCGTCATCAAGCTCAGCTTCTGCGATGTCCTCATCATCAACTTCTATCTTTACTTTCTTAAGATCGTCGAAGTTATCGATCTCAACCTCAACTGTTTCACCGATCTCGATGGTTACTTTCTTATCTGAAAGTTCGATCTCCTGAAGCTCTTCCTCTTCTTCCTCTTCCTCAACCTCTTCTACGGGCTCCTTCTCGGGAAGGAAGCTGCATGCGCTGAAAGCAAGCATAGAGCCGAGGGCAAATGCAAACAGTTTGGCTATGAGTGTTTTCTTTTTCATAATTAATCTCCATTACTAAACGAACAGTTACGCGTTTATGCAGGTTAAAAATGGTTAAACGCATAAAAATTATATAAGTTTTTGCGGGAAAAGGCAATTTTATGCGGTTTTCAGGGTTCTAAACGGAAAAAAATTTAAATTATGTGTTGACATCAATTGTGTTATAGGTGTATATATAACACATGAACAGTTCATAGAAACGAGGTAAGCATGATTATTTCACAATCGTCGGGGGTGCCGATTTATCAGCAGATTGCGGACAGCTTCAGAACAGATATTTTGGAGGGACGCCTTAAAGAGGGCGAATACCTGCCAAGTATCAGAGGACTGGCCAAGGAATTAAAAATCAGCGTGATCACAACAATGAAAGCGTATGAGCTTCTGGAAGCGGAGGGGATGGTCACGGCGGTACAGGGTAAAGGCTATACCGTAAACGCACAGGACAAGGAGATGCTTAAGGAACAGCACCTGCGCAAGGTCGAAGAGGGACTGCTGCAGGCGATAGCATCCGCAAGGATCGCCGGAATGTCCGAGTCAGAGCTCGTTGAGACTTTAAAATTATTGCTTTCGCTTAAGGAGAATTAAGAAATGGAATTTAAGAGCTGCATACACGGTGAAAACATCGTAAAGAGGTATAAGAATTTTGAACTGAATGTTCCGGTTGTAGATATCCCTCAGGGATTTGCCACCGCTCTTATCGGAGAAAACGGTGCAGGTAAGTCCACACTTCTGGACATTCTCGCAGGTATCAGACTTGATTATCAGGGAAACCTGAAGTTTTTCGACAAGTTTGATGACCATGACAGAGAAGTAAATCCTGAAGTCAAGAATCGTATCGGATATGAAGGAACCGGTAATTACTATCTTCCTTCATGGACCATCAGACAGGGAAGAGACATTCAGTCACTGCTTTTTGATAATTTTGATGAAGCTAAATACAGAGATATCTGCACTAAGCTTGATGTACCCGCTGATGACGGCAAGAAGATCTCCGATCTTTCAGACGGAAACAATATGAAGCTTAAGCTTGCAGGAGTATTCGCAAGAAAGACCGACGTTCTCCTCCTTGATGAGCCTGCATCTCCCCTTGATCCTCTTATGAGAGATAAGCTTTGCATGATGATCCGCGAGTATCTGCTTCTGGATGAAGGCAACAAGTCGGTTCTCTTTTCAACACATAATATCGCTGACATGGAATCCGTTACCGATTATGCGATCATCGTAGAAAACGGCAAGGTTGTAGAGTGCGGATTTACCGAGGAACTTAAGGAAAAGTATGTTGTTGTAAAGGGTGAAAAGAAGGACGAAGAGGCAGCTGCCAAGGTTCTCTACACCATCACTTCCAACAATTACGGATTTGAAGGAATGGCACTTGCAGACTCTCTTGAAGGGCTTAAGGGACTTGATGTCGTAACCGAGATGCCTACACTTTCTCAGATCTGTGTAGCGGTAATGAAGCATAATTCAAAGCTTTATACCGGAAGTATTTTGTAAAAGGCGGAAAGAATAATGAAGAATATTCTTAAATCATATTTTTGCTTCAGTCCTCGCTTGTACAACATAATCTTTCCGATAATTGAGTTGGTAGTAACGATATTTATCGGATTGTTTGCGGGACTTGCTGCGGACAATGCCATCATAATGGTAACGGTAATGGTGTGCGTCCTTATGATGGCTGATATGTACGGTGACTTCTTTGTATTCCAGGGTTTGTTTTCCAAAGAATACGAATTCGGAATCCTGAGAAATTCCAACAAGGGTGAGTGCATATTAAAGAGCGCAATTATCGGCGATCAGATTAAAAGACTGTTGCTTGATTTTGTGATCATGCTTATCCCTTTAATGGTTATAAAGAACGGTCTTTACGAACTTGGAATAGTATCAAATGTCGCAGGCATCATCGCCCTTGCTCTGGCTCTCGCATTTGCCTGCGTGTTCGCAATAACCGTTGGATTTATGATCACCAGAATGGTTTACAACTTCCAGGACGGAATATTTGCGATGATGATGGTATCCATTATCAGTGGAGGACTTCTCATCGGATCGGTTCTGGCAATGGTAAGACCCGGCACAAATCCCTATATGTGGATCATCGTAATGGCAGCACTTTCACTTATTATGACTTTTATTATGACAGAGAGAGCGGTGAATAAATTCAGACTCTCTTTCGGAGAAAAGAAGATGGGCAGATTTGGAGACGATTCCAAAAAGAAAATGTGGATCTTTATAGCGGTAGCATTCGTGCTCAATTATGTAATGCTTCCTCTTATGTACAAGGGGGTTATGAACGGACAGGACACCAGCGTATTCGTAGTGGCTCAGATGTTTTATCCCGCATGTGCCGTAGTTCTCGGCAAGCTGTTCTCTTACAATGAGGGCAAACTTCCCAAGGCGTTTTTTGTAACAATCATCGTTACAACTCTTATCGGAGTTTTCTGCAGCGCACTCAGCGTCATGGCTCCTATGACTGTTGAGAGCGAACTGGGTCCTACCGAGGTGTATTACAGCGTCCTTACTGTTATCGTAATCATCGTAAGTATTCTTTCAATCATATTCCTTGCAGCGTGCGGCAAGGAAAAGAGAGCAAACGCCGGACTCAGATTCAGTAATCCCGGCAAGTCAATTCTTTTTATTCTTCTCTTTGTGGCACTCTTTTTCGGAAGACTTCTGGTACTTACCATAATCGGATGTGCTCAGGAAGGAAGAATCGGAGACGTGTTAACCGAGTTTGTTAAGATGTTTGCTTATGAAGGTGTAGGAATTATCTGGTTCAACATTTTCCTTAACCTTCCCCTTACATTCGTAATGTTCTTCGGTGAAGAGTACGGATGGAGATATTACCTCCAGCCCATCATGCAGAAGAAGTTCGGAATTCCCATCGGAACCATTCTCCTCGGAATCGCTTGGGCAGTATGGCACATCGGAGAGGACTTCATGTTCTACTCAACAGAGACAGGACTTCAGATGCTTTGCTCTCAGATCATAACCTGTATCTCATACGCAATCTTTTTCGGATATGCATATATGAAGACCAAGAATATCTGGGTTGTAACCGCGATGCACTTCTTCAATAACAACATGGTCATGGTTATCAGCGGAGATATGACAACTTCCTCAATGCAGGGCGCTGTAATTAATTGGAGCGTACTTCCCATTATGGCTGTCGGATTTGCAGTATTCTGGCTCTTTATCCTGACTCCTACCATGAGAGGAAAAGCAGGCAAGGCAGAAGATTTTTACGAGACCGAGAAGATTCAGGTTTCTCAGGAGGCTTAATGATGAAAAACATTTTAAATGAGTTTAAGACCGCATATAAGATAGTAGGATACGGCGCTAAGATTAAAGTGAATTTCATGATGGCGGGTTTGTTCCTTCTTCTTGGTATCATTTTTGAATTCGCATCAAAAGGAACCCAGATCACCGGAAGCTTCTACATCGTATTATCAGGAATGTTCCTGTATCAGATGATAATGTCTTCCGACATATCCACACTTGTTCAGGCATCACCCTACAAGAAAAAGATTCAGTGTCACTATCCCATGATTGCGGTTATTCCCTGGATGTTCATAGCACTTACCATTGTTTTAATCATTCACTATGTGTTCACACTGCAGGATGCTTCACAACTTCAGGAACAGTGCCAGAACTTGATCGTGCTTGGCGGTTGTATCTTCTTTATGCTGACCTACTTCGGCATTGCATATAAATATTTTATCGGTGCTACCGCATTTATGATAGTATCAATAATGGTAATGATGTTCGTAGCAAACGCATATTTCAGAAGTCCCATGGCAGTAGAGCTTTCTTTTGCCGGATGCGTGATCTTTGATTATGTAGCCGCTATAGCAGGATGTGTATTGTGTAAGCTTTTCACAGAGCTTCTCTACAAGAAGGATCTTTCACCCCTGGCTTTCAGAGGACTAATCAAGAAGGGCTGATCGGAGGTTTTAATGACCGGAAGAATAGAGAATGCCGTAAATTCGGCTCTTATTCTTAATTCTCTTTAATAGGCAAGGTGCTCACATTATGTGAGTGCCTGCCTTTTTATGTTAAATGCAGGACGGTTTGAGATGAAAGTAGTATTGGAAAAAGTATCCGCACCGGATGCCGAGGGAGCAGTTATCAAGGCTGTAGAGGTAACCGAGGAAATCCGAAGTGCAGTGGAGATGCTTGAGAACAACCGAAGAAGCATCTCCGTAACCGATAAGGAAACCATGGATTACGGAGAGGTTATGATGCTTGGAACGGATAAGATCTATTATGCGGAATCCGTTGATAAGAAGACATTTGTCTATACGAAGGAGAAGTGTTTTGAAACCAAGCACAGGCTCTACGAACTGGAGGAGATCCTGAGTTCTAATTTCTTCAGGTGTTCGAAATCACTTATCATAAACATGCGTAAGATCAAAGCGGTCAAGTCGGAACTTAACGGCAGGATGATCGCAGAGCTCTTAAACGGAGAGCAGATAGTGATCTCAAGAAACTACGTCAAAGATCTTAAGAGAAAGCTGGGTGTGTGATGGGTAAATTAAAACTGATCTTTAATCAAACACTGATGATATCATGCGGAATACTGTTCGGACTGGGAATCGAGGAAATGGTTGAGTTTCTGATGACCGGGGATAAGAGCCTTACTTGGCAGTGGTACATACCGCTTTCGATAATCTTTGCTGCATTTGTATGCTCCGTGCCTTCGGTAATCTTTTATCATGATTACGGTTCGGGAAGGGTATTCGGTTTAAAGGTGCTGATACACTTTATATGCATCTTTGCAACGGTAAGTATTTTTTCAAAGCTGTTCGGATGGTACTCCACCTTAGGCGGATATCTGGTAATAGCGATAATGATCTTCATCATATACGGATTCGTCTGGGCCGCAACCTACTGGCTGCTTAAGAAGGATGAAGAGAAGATAAATGAAGCTCTCGACGGAATGAGAGACGAAGAATAAGCTGAATATGTGATTAGTTGCGTGTGACACGGGGCAGGGCCCTGTGTCACATTTTTTTGCATCTTGGTACTCCCAAAATGCATCTTGGTATCAATTCTGTTTTCAGGTCCTCTTTATACGGATATGATGCAACTGTAACAAAGAAACACACTGAAAAGAGGGCAGGACATGAACGCAATAACAGTTAATAACCTGGTTAAGGATTATAAAGAGCACAGAGCGGTTAAGGGCATTTCATTCGAAGTTAAAGAAGGTGAGCTCTTCGCATTCCTGGGAGAAAACGGAGCCGGTAAATCCACCACGATCAATATACTGAGCACGATCTTAAAGAAGACATCCGGAGAAGTTAAGGTATTCGACAATGTGCTCGGGGAAGACGATGACAAGATAAGATCTCTGATCGGAATCGTATTTCAGAACTCGGTACTTGATGATAAGCTGACGGTCAAAGAAAATCTCTACACGAGAGGTTCCTACTACGGACTTACGAAGAAACAGACGGACGAAAGACTTGCGGAGTTCAAAGAAGGATTCGAGCTTGATGAGATCTGGAACAGAAGATACGACAAACTCTCCGGCGGACAGAGAAGAAGGGTTGATATAGCAAGAGCACTGATCCACAGCCCCCGTATTCTTTTCCTGGACGAGCCCACAACGGGTCTTGATCCCAAGTCACGCAAGATTGTATGGGACCACATCGATTACCTGAGAAGAGAGAAGAAGATGACCATCTTCCTGACAACCCACTACATGGAAGAGACCAAGGATGCGGACAACGTGGTCATCCTGGACAAGGGAGAGATCATCGCGCAGGGCACACCCGCTGAACTCAAGACCGGATATGCAAGTTCAAGACTCGTGTGGTATGCACAGGAAAGCGATGAGAACGCAGGAATCCTTAAAGGAATGGATTACACCTACGATTCGGATCACTACAATGTTAAGTTTAGAGAATCAATTACAGATCTGCTCTATGAATATAAGAATAAGATCACGGATTTCGAGATCATCAAGGGCAGCATGGACGATGTATTTTTAAACCTTACCGGAAGGGAGATTGCAGAAGTATGAGAAAGTTTATGGGATTAACCAAGAGAAATATATTGATTTACTTTAAGGATAAAAGCGCCATCGTTTTTTCACTTCTTACTTCAGTTATCGTACTGGTGCTTTACCTGTTGTTCCTCAAGGGAACATTCGTAGATGCTTTTAACAGCTCCATGGAGGTTGCTCCCGGACTGGATATGCTGATTGATGCAAGCGACGTTGATGTATTCGTAAATATAACGCTTCTGATCGGAATGATCGGTTCTGCAATGATCACAGTTCCTTATTCCTGCCTTACCACAATTGTTAAGGACAGAGAAAACAAGATCGATTACGATATCTCCGCTACTCCCGTTAAGAGATGGCAGATCATCCTTTCATACTTCTCGGCAGCTGCAATCTGTGCATGCATTATGACAGGACTCCTTCTTGCAACCGGAATGATCATCCTCAGCTTTAACGGCGGACTGCTCCTTAGCGCTGTTGATATCCTCAAGGCATTCGGAATGGTCATCATCGGATCTGTTTCCGCAACCGCACTTTTTATGACCGTAATGCTCTTTTTCAAAACAGTACAGGCATCAAGCGCTTTCTTCGGAATGCTCTCCGCTGCAGCAGGATTCGTGATCGGAGCTTATATTCCCATCTCACAGTTCTCCGAAAATGTTCAGACTTTCTGCAACCTTTTCCCTGCAACTCACGTAACCGTTGCAATCAGAAACATCCTTATGAGCGGTGTTGTTAATAAGATGAATGATTCCCTCGGCGGAATCGACAACGGACTTTTCATCGAGAGCATCAAGGCTTCCTTCTCTTTTAACTCTCAGATGTTCGGACACAGCCTTTCAATGACCCAGAGCATCGTTTACATCCTTGCGCTCATCGCAGTCAGCGTTGTGTTCATGGTTGGAGCATTCTCTAAGACTTATAAGAGAGCTTGATCACTTACAAAGTTTCTTGAGTATCTCGATATAACTTGCGGTAAGGGCGGAGGGTTTGATGGAGCTTGGAAGTATGTATCCGATTTCCATGTAGTCATCCACATCAAGGGGCTTGGCTATGATCTCGGGGCCGTTAAGTTCTTCACTTATGATACCGCTGCAGATGGTGTAGCCGTTTAAGCCCACCAGCATGTTGAAAAGGGAAGCTCTGTCACAGACTACGATTTCTTTATCACTGTCCAGGGTGCTTAAGATCTCTTCCGAATAATAAAATGAATTATGACTTCCCTGCTCATAGGAAAGGCGGGGATAGGGCTTTAAATCTTCGGTCGTCAGCTTTTTCTTACGGGAAAGAGGTGACGACTTTCCTATAAATACATGGGGCTTTGCTGTAAAGAGAGGCTCGAAGATAAGGTTGTTGTCTCGAAGGGTTTTGCGGATTACGGTTTCGTTAAAACTGTTAAGATACAGCACACCGACTTCGCTCTTCATTCTTGCGACGTCTTCGATGATCTCGTAGGTCTGGGTCTCACGCATGTGGAATTCGTATTTGTCTCCGCCGTGCTCTTTAAGGAGTTCTACGAAAGCTTCGACTGCGAAGGAGTAGTGCTGGGATGAGACGCAGAACTTGGTCTTACCGGCAGAAGTTCCCGTGTATCGTTCTTCTATAAGATTGGTCTGGTCCAAGACCTGCCTTGCATATCCGAGGAATTCTTCCCCTTCCTTGGTCAGGCCGATTCCTTTTTTACCTCTCGTAAATATTACAATCCCGAATTCACGCTCCAGTTCCTGGATGGATGCGGTGAGACTGGGCTGGGCGATGAAGAGTTTTGCCGCAGCTTCTGTCATGTTGCCTGTTTCGGCCACGGTTACTGCATATCTGAGCTGTTTGAGTGTCATTGTTTTCTTTTCCTTATATAAGTAAAAGCTATAACGAGTTATAGATTATTATAATAACTATAGTTATATTATAGATTAAATCTATGGATAAATTCAAGTTATTTGTATTGTACCCGCATAGTAACGGCGGTTATACTGAATGTGCTCGGCTGATTTCGAGCGGAAATGTAATGAGGGTTGAGAAAGGACATAGATATGAAAACATCGGTAATAGGTTTTCCCAGAATCGGTAAAAACAGAGAACTCAAATTCGTGATCGAGAAGTATTTCAAGGGAGAGGCGTCCCTGTCAGATCTCCAGGCTGAAGGAAGAGCACAGCGCGAATATGCACTCACCGTTCAGAACAATGCGGGCATCGATTACATCTCATCAAATGATTTCTCTTATTATGACGGAATACTTGATACCGCACTTCAGTTCAACGTAATTCCCAAGAGATATAAAGAGCTTGGACTTTCACCCATCGATACCTACTTCGCAATGGCGAGAGGTTATCAGGGAGAGAAGGGTAACGTTAAAGCTCTTGCAATGAAGAAGTGGTTCAACACCAACTATCATTACATCGTTCCCGAGATTGAAGATGATGCGTATGTCATTTTAAACGGAACCAAGATTTTCGATGAGTACGATGAAGCATCATCAATGGGCATTAAGACCAAGCCCGTTATCACCGGACCTTTCACATTCTTAAAGCTTGCAAGATTTACCGGAACCAAGACCATCAAAGATTTCGTAGATGATTTCCGTTCAGAGTATGTTGCACTGGTTAAAGAATTCGACAACCTGGGAGTTGAATGGATCCAGTTTGACGAGCCTTATCTCGTAAAAGATCTCAGCGCAGAAGATATTGAACTTTTCAAATCTCTTTATGAGAAGATCCTTGCTTCAAAGGGAAATGCAAAGATTCTTCTTCAGACTTATTTCGGAGATACAAGAGATATTTATTCCGAACTTGTTCAGATGAAGTTTGACGGACTGGGAATTGATTTCATCGAAGGCCGCAGGTCTTACGAGCAGATCGAAAAGCACGGCTTCCCCGATGACAAGACTCTTTTTGCAGGACTTGTAAACGGCAAGAACATTTGGAGAAATGATTACGCCAAAACTCTTGCAAAACTTTCATCTCTTAAGAGAGCGGGAGTTAAGAACATTGTTTTATCAACTTCATGTTCACTCCTTCACGTTCCTTATACAACTAAGAGCGAGACCAAACTCGCCAATTCATATCTGAGCCACTTCGCATATGCTGAGGAGAAGCTTGATGAGCTCGGAGAAGTTTCAAAGCTTGCGGATGCCAAGGATGAATCCGAAATTGTTTACTCACTTGTATACGGTAAGAACCGTAAGCTCTTCGAAGCAAGAGAAGGAAGTGTTAATAAGGAAGTAAGAGACAGAGTAGCTGCCATCAAAGATTCCGACTACACCAGACTTCCCGAATTTGCAGAAAGAGAAAAGATCCAGAAAGATCTCCTTAAGCTTCCTATTTTCCCTACAACAACCATCGGATCATTTCCTCAGACCCAGGATGTTAAGAAAGGAAGAACTCTTCTTAAGAGAGGCGAGATCACTAAGCAGGAATACGATGATCTTATTAAGGAAAAGATAGCGGACTGTATTAAGCTTCAGGAAGAGATCGGACTTGATGTTCTCGTTCACGGCGAGTACGAAAGAAACGACATGGTTGAGTACTTCGGCGAGAATCTTGAAGGTTATCTTTTTACGGAAAAGGCATGGGTTCAGTCATACGGTACAAGATGTGTTAAGCCTCCCATCATCTGGGGCGATGTATATCGCAAGAATGCCATAACTGTTGACTGGTCCGTTTATACAAAGAGCTTAACTGACAAGCCTGTCAAGGGAATGCTCACCGGCCCCGTTACTATTTTGAACTGGTCATTCCCCAGAGAAGATATTTCTATTAAGGAAAGCACACTTCAGATCGCAC
>JAEEGL015680939.1_pt1 | contig 12164 bp, 12 predicted proteins | sample 9134231 | NCBI WGS metagenome assembly JAEEGL01 (sample SAMN16246548, study PRJNA631951) | gut metagenome | biome: gut microbiome; feature: rumen; material: fiber-attached | host: Bos | place: Iran: Karaj | collected 2018-10
CGTTGGAACTGCTTAAAGATATCGCATCGAAGAGCGAGTATGATAAAACTGAGGCGGTGGATACTAACAAGTATTATAAGGTAGGCAAACTCGCGCCTGGAGGGTTTGGCGGATTCGGAATGTTTGGCATGATGGGCGGTTTTCCTGCTCCTTCAGTTTCTCCGGCTCCGGCTGCCACACCTGTCGCGAGCACACCGGCACCTTCACCGGACATTAAGAAATGCGCATTCTGCGGCGCGAATGTCACGGGGAAGTTCTGTTCTGAATGCGGAGGCAAGGTTGAATGACGATCGGCAGAAGTTATGGCAGGGTATTAAAACAAACAGTCCTGATAATGATGACAATGTTGTTTGGTGTGTCTGTTTTCGGATGCGCGAAAAACAATCCTGCGCAAACGGATACTACGGTCGTTCCGGCTTCGCCTGAAGAGTGCATGACAGAAGAGAACATGGTCTTTTATTATTCTGAAGAAGTTGTGGCAACTGTCGACGGAAACGGCTACACGGAATATAAGATCTACAAATACACCAATAGCGAAGTAATTCTTTTCAAACGCAGCAAGGAACCCGGAGAAGAATCGAAAGCGGATTACCGCATAGTTCCGTCTTCAGTCCTTGATGATTGCATGAAGCAGGTCAAGAAATACAAGATGGGTAAAGGCAAGTGGTTAGACGGTGACGGGATCGTCGGAAAGGTATTTGAAACAGGATTCATTCAGGATGGCGAATACATTCAGGTCTCATCATCGCACATGCCTGATAACGGCACAAAAGCATTCGATTCAATAGAAAAGATCCTCAGTAAGGCATGGAGCAGCTAAACTGAATATTGAACAGTAAAAGAGGCGGTTTATATTTCACGCATAAATGACAGCAAGAAAGCATTGTTCGAATCAGAACGTCCGGCAAAGGCGCTGACCATTATGGCGCTGCCCACGGTGGCGAGCCAGATGATACTTCTGATCTATAACATAGCTGATACCTGGTTCATAGGAAGAACGGATAATCCTGCAATGATCGGCGCCTCCAATCTTGGGTTGACCGTGTATCTCATTACTGCTTCGCTCGCAAATGTTTTCGGTGTTGGCGGAGGCAGTCTCATGGTCCGCCTGATAGGTGAGAAAAAAGAAGATGATGCGCGCAAAGTTGCATCTTACAGTGTCATCGCTTCAGGCATAGCGGCGGCTGCTTTTTCTGTTCTGACACTGATATTCATGACACCGCTCCTGATGCTCTTAGGCGCAGACGATGCGACGATGTTATACAGCAAGCAATATCTTGTTACGACGGTCGTTCTGGGAAGTGTTCCGACGATACTGTCGATGAGCATGCCGCAGTTATTAAGAAATGCAGGATATTCAAAAGAAGCCGGCCTCGGTGTCGGATTAGGAAGCCTTCTGAACGTTGGATTAGATCCGCTCTTTATGTTTGTGATCCTGCCCCAAGGCTATGAAGTTCTGGGTGCGGGAATTGCAACGATGCTGTCCAATGTATGTTCGTTTATCTACTTTGTCGTTATCTTCCGCAAGGTGCGTTCCGTTACGGTTCTCAAGGTTTCTTTCAAGCGTGAGAAGCTCGAAAGAGCACACCTTAAATCGCTTTATATGGTCGGTGTTCCGGCAGCGGTCAGCATCTTCCTTTTTGATCTGGTAACGATAGTTATAAACAGACTCGTAACAGGTTACGGTGACCATGTTGCACCGCTTGCTGCGATGGGTATCGTCCTGAAACTTGAGAGAATACCGATCAATGTGGGACTCGGTGTCTGCCTCGGAATGGTGCCACTGATCGCATATAACTTCGGTGCCGGAAACATAAAGAGAATGAGCAGGTTCTCGTCGCTCGCGAGATGGACGATAGTTGCTTTCTCGAGTTTGTGCACGATACTGTTCTTTGTTTTCGCGAGGGTACTCGTAAGCAGATTCATAACTGATGAGGAGACGGTAAGGCTCGGCACGATGTTCCTTCAGGCAAGGTGTTTCGCGCTGCCTTTCATGATGGTCGGATATCATGTAGTCAACTATATGAATGCGGTCAACAAAGGCACGGTGTCGTTTATTCTCGCGATCGTAAGGCACGTGATTCTTATCATCCCGGCCATGCTGATAATGAATTACATTTGGGGCATTGAAGGACTTATCTGGTCCCAGGTCGTTGCAGATGTGATAAACACAATTGTTTCAACTGTGATATTTTTGAGAGTAAGGAACGGTTTGTGCAGGAAATCGTCTTCGGAGGTAAAGTTATGAGCAGGAAAAAACACAATGCGCCAATAGTCATAGTACTTCTGTTAATACTTGCAGTCCTTATTTTTGTATTGTTCCCGAGAAAGTACATGCTTACTGATGGCGGTACTGTAATATATGGCAGTTTTCCTGTAGCGGTAATTTATTCTGTCGAGGATCGTCATGCGTTGTGTAGTGAGAATGGTACGACTTATTATGAGACCGGTACTGTCGTTAAGATCTTCGGAATAGAAGTCTATAACGATGCGCATATTGATTATGATCATCCGCTGGGGACAGCAGAACAGGTGAACGAAGCAATCGAGTCGTTCAGTGCTGCCATGGGTGAAAACGGTTAAAGACAGGCTTCAGATCATCGCAGCGATATTTTGTTATAGAATAAATGCAGTCTGTTGATTCAGAAATCCATTCTCATTCGGGAGCGCCGGCATGTATCTTTACCATTTTTATGACCGCAGAACAGGACCGTTTAAGAGCCTGACAAAGATATCACCTGAAGAGGCGAAGGAAGTTCTGCAGAAGATAAAGGAAGAACGCCCTGATTCAATGTGCGCGGCCAGAAATGACGAGTATGTTGAGAAAAGGCGTAATACCGAAGCAATCCTCAAAAGAGAATTTGCAGCAAAGGGCGGAGTGATAGAGACAGATTCTCCGCACTATATGGTCGTGGAATTCAGCCCCTGGCTCTCGACATGGTATGAGCAGAGTGAATACATCAGGATACCCATTGAGGAGTTCGATCTGAAGACAGTGTCCTTCACTTACGGCGATTCCATGCCAACATTCAGCGACAGAGTTAACGACGGTAAGGAGTACCGTAAGAAAGTCTACATGTATGATGAGATCGTAAAGCTCATTGAGAAGTACGGTCTTCCTCAGGACTGGAATGATGACGGCAGGCACGGCCCCGAACGTTACATTGAGGCCCATGTCTGGAGCGACAAACCGATAGATAAATACCGCTTAACCTAATTTCTGCAATTCCTTTACGAGATTTGCTGCGTAAGTTTCCGTACCCAAAAGATTCGGGTGGAGATTGTCGGTGTAGTATTCCACAAGATGCGGAACGAGTGTCAGTCCGTCGATCACCTTAATGTTCGGATACTTGGATACGACTGTCTTAATGTTCTCGCAGAACTTATAGAAAACAGGGAGTGCCTCGATGTTATCGCCTCTCCAGATAGGTGTGATGCAGATGATCGGGATCTCCGTTCCGTAAATGCCTGTAAGCACCTTATAGTATTCTTCAACCGCATCCATGGTCTCATCGCCATACTGGTTCGTGCCCATAGCAACGATGATCTTATCGGGTGTATATCCGGGCATCTTCATGAGCGATTTGCTGTCGTAAATGTAGCCGCCGATACCCTGATTGATGATGTCGTAATCGAAAGTCCTGTTGACGATGCTGACATAGCTCTCGGAAGAACGGAGCGAACCGTAACCCTGTGTGATCGAATCGCCTAACCAGAGGACTTTGGTGTTCTTAACAGGTGCCTCGTAAGAAGAGTCTATCGAGAAATTCTTTATCAGCATCGTGGCATCAACAGCAAGGTAGATGACGACCTTATGTGTTCCCTCAGGGAGCTCGAACTTCAGAGTGCCTTCTGTTCCCATGTCCTTGATATAGAAGATCTTGTGACATAGGCCGTCAACATAAAGGTCAACGGTATCCTCTGAACATTTCCATGTGATCTTGTAGTCGAACGACACTTCGGTTGCATCAGTCGTAAACTCGAAAGTCTTTGCAGTAGATGCATCACATCTCTCGGCCCACATTTCCAGCGCCGAATAAAAATACTCCATCTGCGGCTTTGAATACTGGTTGGCCTTAAGATAGCCGTCTTTTTCTTCAAATTCGTAAGCGCCGAACCATATCTTCTTTAACTCTTCATTGGTCAATATCATAGAAAACCTGCCATTTATTTAATCGTTACTGTGAGCCTCACGCTTTGTCTCGTACATCGCTTCGTCAGCCATGCGGAAATACTCTTCGTATTCCAGTGTGTTCTCCGGGTCAATGATAACATAACCAACGCTGACTCCAAGCCTGAACGGCATGTTCAGTTCACCGGAAACAGATATGGTCCGGTCGATTATCTCGTCTTTTATTGTCTGAACATCCACAGTGACATCGTAGTTTCCGATTATTACATATTCATCGCCGCCGTAACGCACTGCTTTCCAGCTGTCCGGAATGGTGCTCTTAATAACGTTTGCGACTGTCTTTATCGCCATGTCACCGATGAGATGTCCGTGCTTGTCATTGATGTCCTTCATCTTGTTGATGTCGGCAACCATGAGGACGGACTTGGTTTTCGAGCTTCGGAGTTCATTAAGGTAGGGGATGACGATCTTCTCGTATCCCATTCTGTTATAGAGACCTGTAAGTTCATCCCTGACGGAGATCTCCGCAAGGACTTTGTTAAGGGTCTCGAGCCTGATATTCTGATGAGCTCTCTCTAATCCGTATGCGATGTGTCTGATCAGGGAATTAAGGTAGAAATCCTTGATCATCTTCTGATTGTTCCGGCACACATAATAGCCGAAACAGTCCGCACCCATATGCAGAGGAACGAAGATATATACGGAGGACTTCCCGGATTCTCCGTCATAGAGCGGAGCAAGCATGCTGAGGGACACCTTCTGTCTCGGCACGGTAACGCCGTCCTTCATTCCGTAGATCACATCGAGTTCGTCACTGTATCCTGAAGTCTTGCAGAATGCTTCGCCTTCCATGGAATCAACGAAATCCTGATCCAGACAGACATAGAACTCGTCGCCTTCGTAGTCGTGATTTGTTTCCCAGGTTTTTGCGTATGCGGTATGGATATCATCCACCGATTTAACGTGCGCGACCGCATCATCAAGTACGATCAGATGCCAGTCGAAGATCGTTCTCTCAACGGGAATGAGGAATGCTCTTTGCCTTGCTTCACGCTGGATCTTTATGCCTGCTAATCCGAGCGAGCATCCGCAGCTCTCGCCGGGATCGAACTTCGATTCGTAGACTTTGTCACCGAAATCCGCACCGCCGTTAATGAGGCCGATAAGACTGTCCGTAGCCTGGTAGCTTCTCTCATCCCAACCCCTGTCTACTGATGTGATGACAGGAGAGAAATGGTTGCCGCTCATGAGATTATCGTAGCCTGTTACTCTTACATCACCCGGAACGTTTATGCCGGCCTTCTCGAGAACGGTGCATACGGCCAGAGCCATGTTGTCGTTGGCACAGACGATTACATCCGGGAGTTTTTCCATCTTGGCGATGACGGCAGGGAACTGGTCTTCAACTATCGCATAACTCCAGTAACCGTTAAAAGAGTTTGCCGGATCAAATTTGAGACCGTGCTGTTCCATGACCTCGACCAGGACGTTATATCTTGCGATGCTGTCGTCATTATCTTCAGGACCGCTCACCCAGAATATGTTCTTGCAGTTGTGAACCGTGATCAGGTGCTCCATGAGTTCTCTCATGCCGTTCGTGTTCTCGGTCCTGATGCAGTTGATGCCGTCGAGTTCATATTCGAGGCAGACTGCAGGAATCTTTGCTGCCAGGATCTTCTCGCGGAGTATCTGATTCTCGCCCGCATTATTTAATGTGTTTCCGAAGAGGAGCACGCCGTCAAAATCTTCAAACTGAGGAAGATTCAGGATATTAAGTTCGCCGGTGGTCTCGTCTGCCGTCTTGTCATATGATGTGTAATCCAGGAAGATAAATACGTCGATGTTATCTTCAGCCGCACGCCTTCTGACGCCTTCGACCGCAAAGTCGAGATAGTCGTCATTCCAGCCGTTTGTGAATATGGCTATTTTCTTCTTCATGCATACCTCCGGATACCGGTTCACATTATCAGATATTAGAATTATCCCACCGATAAGTGTTTATTCTTTTATTATTTTGTAAAGCATCGGAAAACACTTATATGCCGAATGATATAATGAGCAGATAAATCTATTGAGGTAGCGTATGTCTTATTTGGAAAACGTCGAAGAGATATATCTGTCAGACTACAGTGACGTCTACTATGTGGCCGATAAGAATGTGGTTCTGGTCCACTGGAAAAAGTACTGCGAACTGGAAGAATACAGGGCACCGCTCGAGGCAGCTCTCAAAGTGATCAGAGAACACGATGGCTGTGATTATGTAGCTGATACCAGAGACGGATTTGAGGATAATCCGCTCGATACAAAGTGGGTGGCGGAGTATTTTATGCCGCAGGCCAGGGAATACGGATGCGGGATAATATATTTCATCATCGACAAGGATAATTCGTTAAAAGAAGAACTTGAAGGACAGGAAAAGGATTCGGCATCGCTTCTGGAATTTAAGTACATATATGACCTGAGTGAAATAAAGTAAGGTAAACAAAATATGATTAGATACGTTGATCAAATTACGTCAGAAGAATATATGGATCTGAGGAAGATCGTGGGATGGGTCCAGTTCCCGCTCGAAGAGGCACAGGCATGTATCGACAACGCATACATGGTGATCTGTGTAAGAGATGATGACAAAGCAATCGGAGTTGCAAGGCTCCTCTGGGACGGCGGATACATTGCGTTCTTATCCGATGTTATTGTTGTTCCTGAATATCAGGGGCAGGGAATAGGCAGAAAACTGGTTGAGTCCTGCATTGCAAAGCTTAAGAACGACATGAAGCCCGGCTATAAAGTGAAATTAACTCTGAATTCTGCAAGAGGCAAAGAGCCTTTCTATGAGAAGTTCGGTTTCAGGGTGCGCCCTAACGAAGATTCAGGGCCGGGCATGGACCAGTGGTTTATTGCAGAGGAGTAAAGACGGCCACTTGTTGTCATCCAACCAATGGTTGGATAAACCTGTCAGGTTAAGTTATTGTTTATGTCACTATGGTAATGTATCTTGCTATCAAGAGATGCGCACCTCTATAAACACAATGGAGGAAATAACATGACTATCGGAAACAAGATCAAGCTTCTTCGTACCAACAAAGGTCTTACACAGGAGCAGTTGGCAGAACAGCTGCATATTTCAGGTCAGGCAGTAAGCAAGTGGGAAAATGAGACCAGTACGCCTGACATAACAATGCTTCCCATATTGGCGGAGTGCTTCGGGATTACAATTGATGAATTGATGGATTATAAACTGAATGCCCTGACTGACAAAGAAAAATTCATCAGGTTTATGGCAGGGAACGGCATTCTCACATTTGGAGATTATCAGCTGAAATCCGGGATCAGTTCACCGTATTACATCGATACTGAAAGATTCATCACCAATGCACAGATCGCGAAGATCGGAGAATACTTTGCCGACTGCATCCGCGAAAACTATATTCAGGCCGATGCGATCGTAGGTCTGGCCTATCACGGAATAGCCTTTTCCGCAGCAACCGCATGTTCTTTGTATCAGAAATACGGAATGACCATTAATTACTGTCATGACAGACAGATGCCTGACAGCAAAGGAAGGGATATTTGCGGATATACGCTGAAGGACGGAGACCGTGTGATCATAATCGATGACCTCGTTACATCCGGAAAGGGCATGGCGGAAAGGATCGAGAAGATCCGTCAAAAGGCAAATGTGGTCATAGAAGCAATCGTTGTCATCGCTAACCGCTATGACGAAGGCTCCGGATTAGAAGGGCAGATAAACCTTGAAGAGAAGTACGGCACAAAGATATATTCCGTCATCTCTCACGACGACATCCTGAAAGCGATGGAAAAACATTACGTCTGAATGAATAGCCGGGAAAGCTTAAAGCTTTTCCGGTTATCTTTTGGTGCATACAAGTCGTAAGACGTTATTTGCAGACAGCGTGCCTGTCCAGATTCCGTTAAAGATGTCAATCTCATAAGAGCCGTCGCCGTTGTCTGTTCTTACAACAGGACCTCGTTTACCTTCGTCTACTCTGTTGAGGTAAGCATCAACTGAATCGTAATCAGGGAACTTCATTACAAAGTCCAGAGTCAGGATATTGTCATCTTCTGTTCCTGCCGCAAAACCTTCGACCATATCGCTATGAGGTCCGAAGAAACTCTCATCGCCGATCGTTCTGATCATGTAACCCTCATCGAGATACCACTGAGCCCATTTTCTGACTTCAGGATCGGAATATTCATCAACTTCAGGATTCTCTCCTGCTGAATTGCTCTCATCAGATGTTTCTGCAGTAGTCTCTTCTGTGGTTTCTGTCGTTGTTGTTTCAGCAACAGATTCGGTTGTTGTCTCTTCAGAACTCTCTGCTGTTGTGGTTTCTTCAGTTGCGGCTTCTGTGGTTGTTTCTGCAGCGGTAGTTTCCTCTTTCTTGCCGTTTGAAGAGCATGAAGCTGCTGATGCAACGAGCGAAGCGGCAATAACAGCTGCCGTGAACTTCTTTGCCAGTAAATTCTTTTTCATAACATTACCCCCGAAAAACAATCTTTAAGAGTATTGCTCAAAAGAACCCTGTGGGCAAGGAAAATCAGTTGCACATAAAGTGGTATTATCAACTGCAGATGTACTGAAAATTTGTTGATAAGTGACGGGCAGGAACGATCATGGACGAGACATACGACAGCATATTGATGAAACTGAGGACACATGTTGCTCAGATGGATTCATTGGACGACTGGATACCCGCAATAGATTGTTTACAGAACCATAAAAATGAGTGCCGTATAATGTAATCAGTTTTTTAGCAGATTATTAGAACGCACAGGCAGAACGATATGGCAAAACGCAGAAAGATCGCAGTTTTTTCTTCGAGTATCTACGAACCGATGGTCCGTACGATGCTCAATGGCGTTATCAAGGCGGCGGAAGAGACGGGCGACAAGGTTATCTGCTTCACGAGTTTCAGCAATGCATACAGCAGCAATTACTACGACAAACTGCACCTTTACGATGAGGGAGATGTCGTAGCGATAGAACTCCCTGATCTCAGCGATTTTGACGGCATCATAAAGGTCGAGCAGAACATGAATAAACATGCCCACGACCGCCTTATGGAGAGGATCAGAGCAACGGATCTCCCGGTCATCAATGTCGGATGCCATGAGGAAGAACTTATCAATATCCTCAACGATGAAGAGACTTCGTTCGGTGAAGTCGTTGAGCATGTTATAACCGTTCACGGCTGCAGGGACATCTGCCACCTGGCAGGTCCAAAAGATTTGTCTTTCGTTGAGGAAAGAATTGAAGTATACAAAAAGACACTGTTAAAACACGACATCGAATTCGATCCGGATAAGGTATATTACGGAACCCTGTGGAAAGACTGTGGTGAAGCGGCACTTGATTATTTCATCGAACAGTCAGCCAGGCACGGTAAGAAGTATCCGGATGCGATCATATGCGCTAACGATTACTCAGCTATGGGACTCATAAATGCCTGCAGGGACAGAGGAATAAATGTTCCGGGCGATATCATTATCACGGGTTACGACGGTGTTGAGGAAGCGTATCAGGGATATCCGTCGATCACCACATCCGAGCAGCCGTTCTATCAGTCCGGTTATGACAGTGTCTATGCACTGCACAGGATATGGGACGGTGAGAATATCACCGATAACATCAGGATCCGCGGAAAACTCATGTGCAATCAGTCATGCGGATGTGAGCCGCTTACTGCAAATGCAGTCGATGATATAAGAAGAATGTTCCAGGAAAAACTCGACAGCACTTCGTATCTGTCGCTGTCTATGATAAACCTCTCGCTCATGGTATCGGGTGCCGATACGATCGAAAACTGTTTTCGCGAGATAACAGAGAATGCCAAAGTCGATACGGGTTTTAAAGACATGCTGCTCTGCCTGTCTCACGACTGGAATAAGATGAAGACCGTTGATACACATTTCCACGAGACAGATGAGGAGATGACGGTTGTTGCCGGTTTTATAGATGGAGAACCTGTCCCGAGGCAGACCTTCAGAAGGAAAGACATACTGCCGAAGGATCTTATGGACGCGGCGAAGCCATACTTTATTTTCCCGATCCATCATCTCCGGTATTACATGGGTTACCTGATCGTATCGCCGGAAGAAAATGTCTGCGATAAGCTCACGATGCTCGCATGGATACTTAATCTCGGCATCATGCTCGACAACTGGAGAGTCAGGCAGGAATTAAGTTCTGCATTAAGTCACATGGAAAACCTGTACAACAGGGACATGCTCACCAACCTGTATAACAGACGCGGCTTTGAGCTCTTTTTCGAAGAGTTCTGCAAAGATTGCTTTGAGACAAAGACACCGCTCGCACTGCTGCTGTTCGACATGGATGATCTCAAGCGCATTAACGACGAGCATGGCCACGCGGAAGGTGATTACAGTCTCCGCGCCATTGCCGAATCAATGAACTTTGCTGCGAAGAACGGAGAGATCTGCATAAGATCCGGCGGTGATGAGTTCACCATGATCGCCAAAGGCTACACCGAAGAGATGGCAAATGATTTTGCCGCCAAAATGAGAGAACATCTGGAACACATTAATAAGCGTGACAAAAAGCCGTTTATAGTAAATTTCAGCATGGGTTGCTGCATCATGGTACCGGCTTCGGATATGGGCAGCATTACCGGGATCTCAGAGACGTATCTGAGGGCCGCAGATGAGAAGATGTATGCGGAAAAGAAGGCTCATAAGTCCGGACGGACAAAAGAATAAAAGGCATAGCATGCCTGAAGAATCTGTCAAAAGAAATTGATTGTGATATTATTTTAGTGTAAGAACATCAGGAAAACGATTATCAGACGCAGGACGAGAATATGACTTTTGACTACGAAACGAATAACCTGATAGCACTGTCTTTGGCCGGGCATTTCGAATGCGTTTACCTGGTTGATCTGGAGACCGGCCGTTATATTGTTTTTGCTGATAATGAATCTGTTTCGAATCCCGAATATCCCGAAGGCGGAGATGATTTCTTTACTGATGCAAAGAAGAATGCCGGTCTGTTCATACATCCTGATGATCTGGAGTTTATGGTTAATCTCTATAGTAAAGATCAGATGCTGTTGAATCTTTCAGAGAACGGTGTCTTTACCACTATCTTCAGAGCTGTAGTTGACGGCAAGATAATCCGCATGCGGCATGTTGAGATCATGTGCAAAGACGGAAAACACATAGTCTGCTGTCTTGAGAATATAGAAGAGGAGATCAGCAGAAGTGAAGAAAAAGAACGTGATCTTCAGTCTGCACAACTGATGGCCCGCCGTGATGGACTGACCGGTGTCCGTAACAGCAATGCCTACAGAGAATACATACTCTCGATCGATTCGGAGATCGCATCAGGCAAAGAACCTGCTCCGTTTGGCATTGTTATGTTCGACGTCAATGATCTTAAACTCATAAACGATACGAGAGGACATAGCTTCGGAGACGAAGTCATTCAGCGTGCGAGCCGTATGATCTGCGAGATCTACAAGCACAGTCCGATATTCAGAGTGGGCGGAGACGAATTCGTTGCAGTGCTGTCAGAGCATGACTACGAACAGCGTGATGATCTGATCAGGAAGCTCAGAGAAGAATCTCTCGCCAACAAACGTTCACGTTCGGGGCCGATTTTGGCATGCGGGATGGCTGTTTTCGATCCGGAAATAGATAATGGTGCTGATTCTGTATATGCACGTGCCGACCAGCTGATGTATTCGGATAAAAAAGCACTCAAATCCATGAGTGCAAAAGACGGGTTCATGAATATGAATAAGATCGATACTCCGATCACGGATGAACGGAGACGATTATTGGACGGACTCTTTGACGCCATGTATACCATCGCAGGAAGCGGGTATGTATATTTGAATGACATGAAATACGATTTCTCCCGCTGGTCATTATCGCTTATAGATGATTTCGGAATGGAATCCGAATACATGTACCATGCCGACAAGATCTGGCAGGTGTATATCCATCCTGATGATTTGTCTGCATATAAGGAAGCGGTTGATGCCGTATTTAG
>JAEEGL015730291.1_pt1 | contig 12164 bp, 9 predicted proteins | sample 9134231 | NCBI WGS metagenome assembly JAEEGL01 (sample SAMN16246548, study PRJNA631951) | gut metagenome | biome: gut microbiome; feature: rumen; material: fiber-attached | host: Bos | place: Iran: Karaj | collected 2018-10
CAGGGCTACAGCATTTAAACGTGGATTAAATATTGCACATACCACGGTAAACCTGCTTAGACAGTAGAGTTATTGTCGAAATGGGGGAGGGGCCCCATTGAGTCTTTTGTTTGTCATGCTTACAAGTAAAATATGGAAGTTCATTAAAAAATATTGCGGGTTTCAAGGGGCTCAGCCCCTTGACGGGGTTTGGGGCAGAGCCCCAAAAAAGATAAATGCTGTAGCCCTGCTCGCCTATGGGCAACACGCCCATACGGCTCGCTGTCCGGGCTATCTCGCAAGCTCGATACGCCCGGCCATTCATTCGTGAATTTTCTTACGCTTCAGGCTCAATACCAGCAGCAAACCGCCCAATAGTGTCAAACAAATGCTAATCACGCCAACTACATGAACCAAAGTCTTGCTTTTTTCTGTTATAATAGATTTGGTATTCTGAGGGTTATCGGGATCGATTCGCTCCATTCGTGAGCTGGTAGGTGACGCTTCTCGTAAAACGGCAGAATACGTCTTTCCCTGATATGTGTATGTCTTATGAAGCGTACATCTTGTACTGCGTCGATTATTTACATAGGTTTTATGGCAATTGCTTTCCCTATATGTCACATAGACCTGATCCCAACCCTCACGCTTTTTGTCTTCCTGAATATCCCAAGACAAGAGTGCAAACACAAATAGCAAGAATTGGCCAGTAAACAATAACGCAATCCCGGCATTTTTTATGAAACGTTTGGACGTAGAGGTGGACGGGAGATCATCGTTGCTATGGGGGTTAGAGGCAGTTTGTGGCTCATTGCCATTTGGAAAATTGTGATTGGACAATGTCGTTTTCCTCTTTGCGTACACCCGTGCCCCAATCCCCTTCTCTGTAAATGGCGAGGACGTTATGCTGTCATTATCTATGGCCAGCACAATAATGCAATGTATTCATTGCAAATTACATCACGGGGTATAATGATTGAACGTTTGGGGTGCTGCTTGCACGTCTCTTCCAGCACGCTGATTACCCAAAACTGATAAGAATAACACCGTCGCCTACAGCGCTAAGACTAAGGCTCTGTTTAATGATCGTGGATACAAAAATGTAAAGTTGCCTGCTTTACGGCTACGAGCGATGAGCAATGAGCCACGAGTGTTCATTGACCAACTCGACGCTCGGCGCTCTTTGCAAGTATCTCACACGCATCGGGGTAATGCTAGATCCAGACTGGTTAAACATAGCTAAAAATAAAGGGTTGATATGAAAAAATACATCTGGGTGCTGTTTACAGCCATGGCATTTGGAACCATGGAAATTGCACTCAAAATTGGTGGTGGCGCTTACACCGCATTACAGCTCACTTTTTTGCGCTTTTTAATCGGCGGTCTTTTTTTGCTGCCATTTGCGATTCATGATCTCAAAAAACGCGATTATCACTTAACTCGTAGGGATTTGGGGTATCTTTGTTTGCTGGGGTTTGTGAATATCGTCGTGAGTATGACCCTGTTCCAGCTGAGCGTGATGCATTCCAATGCCAACCTTGCGGCCGTTCTGATCTCGATTAATCCGATGTTTACGATGATATTTGCGCATTTTATTGTAAACGAGCGGTTTACCCTCAAAAAGGGCATTGTTTTGTTCATCTGCATGACCGGTCTTGTGCTCGTTGCCAATCCGTTTAACCTCGCCGAGGGCAATACGGTTGCCGGTATTCTGATGGGATTGGGTGCATCCATTATGTTTGGATTGTATACGGCTTTGAGCAAACGGTGTGTCGGTCGAATTGGCGGCATGACGGTGAACAGCGCAAGTTTTCTGATCGGCGCTTTTTTTGAGCTCATCGTGCTGTTGCTGATGCAGGAACCCGTATTCAGTGGCATTGATGCGGATTCGATTGGCGTTTTGCTGTATGTTGGATTCGTTGTGACAGGCCTGGGATATCTGTGTTTTATGCGCGCGATTGAACGCGGCGGCGCGACAACCGCTTCTTATGCTTTCTTTATTAAACCGATTATTGCTATGATATTGGCTGCTGTGATTTTGGGTGAAGCCATTACCTGGAATATTGTTCTCGGAATTGTTATCATTCTGTGTGGCTGTATTTATAATGTTTACACGCCAAAAGCAGCCAAAGGCGTGGAAGCACGTTAGCGTTACTCACGAAACGGGAAACCTTCGGAAACAAAAGGAAATTGCTATATGCCATATCGCAATCCGACACCAACGGTAGATATTATCATTATTCGGGATAATTCGGTTGTGCTTGTGAAACGCAGGAATCCGCCGCATGGCTGGGCGATTCCCGGCGGATTTGTTGATGAGGGTGAATCGGTGGAGCATGCGGCGATCCGCGAAGCCAAAGAAGAAACCGGCCTGGATGTTTGTCTGGAGCGGTTGTTTTACGTTTATTCGGATCCTGGCAGGGATCCCAGGCAGCATACGATGTCGACGGTTTTTATCGCGCATGCCGACGGTGAACCAGAGGGTGCCGATGATGCCGAACGCGCTGCATATTTCGATCTCGATGCATTGCCGTCGCCAATTGCGTTTGATCATGCGACGATATTGTCGGATTTTCTTGCGTATCGAAAGAACGGCGAACAGCTTGAATTGGTGCGTGCGATGAATCGCATGAAATAAGGGGAAAAAGGATGACTGTTGAGATAACCGTAACGCGGGAATTGCCGATTGAACCTCAGATATTTCTGGCTGCACAGGCATTGCTGAATGGCGATGTGATTGTGTTTCCGACCGAAACTGTCTATGGCATTGGGGCAGATGCGATTAATGACGAGGCGCTTGACAACCTGATTTCGATGAAACGGCGTGCGGATGATAAACCGCTGCCAGTGATGGTGCAGGATTTGGCGATGGCTGAATCGCTGGTAGAGATTGGGGCTGCGCGGGAACTGGCAAAGGATTTCTGGCCTGGGCCGCTGACTTTGGTTTTGCCGGCCAAAGCAATTTTGAGTGGCGTGTGCATGCACGACAACAGAATTGGCATTCGCTGCCCGAATCATCCGATTGCACAGGCTGTTTTGAAAGTTGCCGGAATTCCGCTTGCTGTGACCAGTGCAAATATTTCGGGACAGCCGCCTGCAACAACGGCAACCGAGGCACGACGGCAGTTCATGAATATGGATGTGGCATTTAGACTTTTGCAGCCAGAGCCAACTCAGGGGAAGCCCACAACGGTGGTACAAATCGACCCGGATAAATGGACGATACTGAGACAGGGGCCCATTTCGGCAGATACGATTCGCGGTTATTTGCCTGCAGGCGTTGTGCTTGAATAATATGCGCGCCGTATGCAATAGGCGCGCACGACGGCGTATGGCGAAGCCATAGCCGGAGACATCAACCAATATAAAGAGATAACGGGGTGCCACGATGATACGATGGATGAGACGATGTTTGGTTTTGGCAGTGGGTATGTTGATTTGTGGCAGTTGCGCATGTTCGACGAGCGATGGCGGCAGTGAAACGTCCACGCCAACTGGACCAGTGACGCAGCATAAGCGGATGGTGCGTGTGGCGACGTACAATGTACACAATCTGTTCGATACGGAATGTGATTCGGGTGCATGCGGGTCTGGCAATTACGAGCCTCTGGTAACGCCTGGCAGTTATACGTCAAAAGTGGCCAGTGTGGTGGATGGCATTTGGAATCTGAATGCTGACGTCATTTTGCTGCAGGAAATCGAAAAAGAATCGTGTTTGAAAGATATTCAGACCAGCTTGTCGGCTTCCATTTATCCGGGAGCGATTTTTGGGGATATCGGACGATCGGCTGCGGTAAACGTTGCAATTTTGACGCGGGGCAAGGTGACGAATGTGCGCAAACACCGCGAAGGCCACCAGTTGCCGCAGGGCGATGGCACGACAAAGCTGCTGGCGCGGGAACTGCTCGAGGTGGAGATCACACTGAACAATGGCATCGAACTGACGGCATTTACGACGCATTTCGTCTCGAAAGCAACCGATGAAGTGGGCAACAGGCGATTGGCGGAGGCCAGATATACGCATGATGTGCTGGTCGATTATATCGCTGCGCATCCGGACAGATTGGTCGTTTTTGGCGGCGATTTGAACGATACCCCGGATTCAGAGCCGATTCAGGCACTGGAGGCAGATGGGGCACTGGTGCGATCGACCCGCGATATGTCTGCCCATGAGATTCTGACATGGGGTAATCAGGCGGCTTTTGACCATTTGTACTATCCGGCCGCTTTTACCGATCATTACAGCACGACGACGATTTATTGCGATACGAGTAATCATAATGGCTATTCGTCGAGCGATCATTGCGCAGTTCGAGCGGATTTCGTCTTTGAGTAAGGCTCAATAATTGGACATGTCGCTTTAATGCCTGTAGATTGGCGTTAGGGGCAACGATGCCCGCAGTACACCATGGATGGTATTTATGAGCGTATTACGACGATTTTCTGCATGCTTACTGGCAGGTTTGTTTATTTGCGGCGGTTGTGCTTCGCAGCAGGCACCGCAAGCGGCCACAGATAATGAAGAACAGACCGAAACGCTGTCACCTCAGGAACAGCAAATCATTCAGGAGGCTGCATCTGAACCGCCGCTGAATGAGGTGACGGAACAGCCACAGGAAACGCCTTTGCTGCGTATGGCCATTATTGCGGATATGAATGGCCGGTATGGTTCGGATCAATACGATGCCGAAGTCGTTAAGGGCATCGATATGATTATCGCGGACAGACCCGATATCGTGCTGAATGTCGGGGATATGGTCGCCGGACAAAAGGCCAAACTCGATTATCGCAAGATGTGGATTGGGTTTCATGCGACTGTGACCGACAGACTGAAGAATGCCGGCATTCTGATGGCTCAGGTGCCGGGGAATCACGATGCCTCCGCTTATGATAAATACAAAAATGAACGTGAGATTTATATCGATGAATGGAACAATCACAGGCCAGAACTCGATTACGTCAATGATGATAATTATCCGCTGTATTATTCATTTAAATTAAAGGGCGTTTTGTTTATTGCACTGGATGCGACGAAACTTGAACCTATCGATGATGTGCAATATGCGTGGCTTGAAAACCAGTTGGCCAGCAATCCGACTGAATACGGTGCGGTTGTCATTGCACATGTACCGCTGTTTCCTATCTCATCGATAAAACCTACGGAAATTCTTAGGGATAACCGTTTCCCGGACCTTTTTTCGAAATATCACGTGCAGTTGTTTGTGACCGGGCATCAGCATGCTTATTTCCCGGCAAGACTGGGTGACGTGGTTTACCTGCACACCGGTGCATTGGGCGGAGGGCCGCGACCTGTTCGTCAGAATGATGGCATTGCCCCAAAAACGCTCACCTTCGTCAATTTGTACAAGGATCACGCACCCTATATCGATACACAACTCATCGTGGAAGAAAAACATGCTGGCAAATTCAATCATAACCTGCTGCCGACTTATATTGTATTTGGCAATACGATATTGCCTCGCGTCGATGTCAGTTTGCAGGATGCAGAATTCGCCCGCGAATACATGATTTCCCCGCACATGACCCGATCTCAGATGCAGATGCTGATCGAAGCGCTCAAAGCAAACGACGGCAACTGGGGAAAATTGCCAGATTGGCGTGATGGGAAGTAACGATTCAGCCCCATGCTCTATTTGACGGCTTGCGCCATAAGCACAAATATTTGTGCGGCTACGCGCCGCAGGCGACAAGGGGCGTTGTGTGCGTGAACGCCCCTTTTTCCACAGTTCGCAATATCAAATCCGCTTCGTCTCTCGCAACCTCACCCCCTTGTCACTTCGTGACGTTCCCCCTCTCCATCAATGGCGAGGGGGAACTTATGGTGCATTTGATTTGCTCACTGGGCTCTCCATTTGCGCCATTCACCGGATGGCGCTCATCCCGGGCCCCCGCCAAGGTCGTGTTGTCGGGGAATGCTTTAGCTTATCACGACGGCCTGCGGCCGTAATGCTTAGGTTCTGCGCAGATTCATATATCACATATAAAGTTAAGCTTAGGGCTGAATCGTAACGATGGGAATGATTCCAGATAACGAAATATTTCTAATCATCTGGCGATATGTGATACCATGATACCCGGGAACAATGCGATAAAACATACGCTTTATCTGTATGGCATTGGGGAATAAGCTTACCTGTAATGGGGAGCAGCGTTAAAAAACACACATTTGATGGAGTCGTTAAAATGACCAGTCTGATTGGGATTTCCCGTAAGCTCATTCTTGTTCTGTTAATTGCGTTATGTGCCTCAACAGCTTTTGCTCAGGACGGCCTGAAGATCACAGACATCGATTTGACCGAGGTGGATACAAATCAAGAGAAAGTTCGTTTGTCTGTCTATTTCAATGCGTATCAGGCAGGGAAAAACATCGATGAAATCAAGAGCAGCGCATGTTCTTTGACGATGGATGCAAATTCACCCAAAGTGATTCGCTCTGGTATCCAAAAATTTGTCAAAGGCGACAAAGGCGTTGGCGTTTTGTTCATTTTTCCGATTTCCAAAGCTTATTCCGAAGACCTTTTTTCGATTCGTTCAACACTGCTCAATTTGCTGCAAATGATGAAGCGGCCGATCGATTGGGTAAATGCTGTGCCTTATGATAATGTGGGAACGGCAGTCGGCTGGTCGAAGGCTAGCGAATCCAAATTGAGCGATACCATCCGCGATATGCAAAATTCAGATGAGCTTATGCCGAATCTGTTTAACGCGTTCAATCCTGGAGTGGCGATGTTGAACAGTCTTGAGGATGTGTCTCAGAAATACCTCGTGATTATCAGTGATGCAGAAGGGGAGGTCTTTTCTGATCCCGGACGCGCATTAGGGCTTATTGCCATGCTCGTCGATCAGCTTAAACAAAATAACATCATTCCGATTGTCGTTGGGTACAGCCCCGATGGCGAGGAAATTATGTATAACGTGGACATCATTAAGCGTATCGCAACCGCTGGCAACGGCGTTTACTTTGTGGCAGGTGAGACTAGTCGATTTCAGTCGATCATGCTGAACGACGTCTACGATTATATTTTCAAACAATATATTTATGATGTTACTTTGGATTTGTCCGGCAGCAATTTACTCAAATCCGGAAATCATCAGCTGCAGATTTCGGTGACGCATGATCACGGCGAGGAAAAAGCATCATACAACGTGAATTGGCTGGATCTGTTAAAGAAATCGCTGAGCGCACGAGGCCAGAATTGCACCAAATGGTGGGGATGCCGCGTTTTAAAGAACATGGAATGATAATTTAGGCTCTGTTTAAAGATCGAGGATATGAAAATACAGAGCCGTTTGTTTTATGGCTTATAGCTTATAGCTTATGGCTTATAGTGATCTTTAGACAACGACAAGCTGCAAGCCACAAGCTATAAGCCTTTACTTCTAATTTCGCGGTATGGCGCTAGAAATTATCCTTATAGAACGACTCGATAATTGCGGCATACCGGCGTTCGACCTCGTGTGATCGCGTCAGGTGGCACGGGGTTAAAATATAGGGATCCTGCCGAATGGGTTTGGGGAGAATCGCGAATTTCTGAATGGATTCGCGAGGTCCTCGCATTCGATTGCACGATTCGACCAAATCGTGCACATGCGCATAAAGCTGTTGGTTTTGCGCCAGCTTTTCGAATGTGCGTTCAGCGGATTTATGCTCATCCGCCCACTGATTGAGTGCATCTTCATTCAGATACAGCAAAGCCGTCAGAAATGGGCGTGATTCGCCGAAAATAATCACATCCTCAATGATGTTGCATCGGCATAAAATATCGCGCATCGGCGCCGTATCGACGATTTCTCCGTCTGCCAGTGTGACGGTCGAATCCCGGCGCACGCACAAACCGCATCGGTCATCTTCAAAGACAAAATCGTTTGTCTGGATAAATGGCCCGTTGTCACGCTTCGGTCTGACCGAAAGAAGCCCGGATTTGATGCGGGTTTCGGTGCTTTTCAAAAAACCGCCGCTGCCCATAAATCGATGCAGATGCGCAAATCCGATTTCGCTGAGTGTATAGGCGTTGTAAACGGGAATGTTCAAAAAACCGAGCAATTCTGCGGCTTTTGAGTCGAAGTGGTTGCCGAACGAAATCATCGCCCGGACTTTTGGAAAATAGGCATGCTTAATCGGCTTCAGACACAATTTATCGATGACAGGTGACGACCATTTCAAATAGGGACTGAGATTCCTCGCCCGGAATTTTGCCAGTGCCAGGCTGATGTCTCGCCATTTTTGCTGCGGAATGGACTGGTTTTGCGGAGCCAGAACAGATGCCCGTAAATTGGCAAGATCGCTGGGAAGCAAGCAAATATGAGTGGCTTGTGCCCGACAGTATGATTCTACGACAGGACTGTTGAAATCGCGGCAGAATGCGATGGATGCGCCCGACTGCAGTGCCGTCGCAAACAGCATAAGGCTGGTCGTATGCATCGTTGCAAGATGTACAAACAAACAGTCTTCTGCGCCGAGTGCCCATTCGGCAGCCAGATTTTCAGCCTGGTCGCGCAAATGTGCATGTGAAATCGGGATGCGTCTGGCAGCATCGTGTGAACCCTGCGAGTAAACAAATGCTGCATTTAAATCGTCACCAACAATGGCCTGTCCGGGCAATGTCTCATCGTGTTTTGCATCTGCAGCGAGTTCGAATCGCATGATATTTGGTGGCAATGGCCAGCCAAGCACTTTATCTGCCGACGATTCCCCTGTATCGTCGATATAAATGATGGGCGATTCAGGCGCTAACTCGTGATATTTCTTAGCCTGTTCGGGTGTTTGAACCACGACTACGACCGCCGAATCCTGCTGCTGCCGTGCCTGCTCAAATGATGCATGCCTGTCTCGCATGCGCATATCTACTGGCAAAAACTCGCCAGACGCACCAAGCCACAAACATGCAATCCATAAAATCAGCGATTCGTCGCAAAGCGGGGTGTCGAACAGGACGACGTCTTTGCGCGTCACGCCAAAACCGGTCAGCGTTGACGCCAGATGCCCCACCATCTCCAGTACTTTGGAGCGCGTCCGCACAATCACATCGTGCCCCGAAACGACCTTTATCAACGGTGCATGGCCATCGCTATTGCACAATCGCTCCAGAGCAGTACAAAACCACGCTTTTTGGCTGAAATTGTCGTGCGTTTCGTGTTTCTTTCTGGATTTCATGGCTCTGCTCCTGAACAATGCATCTTCCCTGTTTTTTGCATTGTACCTCATTATTGCGCTGCAAGATAGGAATAACCGAACTATTTAGCCGGATTAATGACATACATCGCAAATCATGCATGGCAATCCTGGTTTTGCCGAAATGGGAATATCTCAGGGCAGCGGCTGAATTGTAACGAATAACCGCCTTTCACACATAAATATCATTTGACACGGTATTCTTGTCGATGTAATATACGCGCATTCGCCGGGGTGGCGGAACTGGTAGACGCACCAGACTCAAAATCTGGCGGGGGCAACCCCATATCGGTTCGATTCCGATCCTCGGTATCAAAGGCGCTTGAATAAAGCGCCTTTTTTTTGTGCTGTACGGCGACTGTGTTGAGCTTTTCAATTTTGGGCAGTTAGTCCATCTGTCCGGGCGTGCCGCAGGCACACCCGGTTTCTGATGCAGAAGTAACGCCTTCCAGGCGTGTCATATTGTTGTATTGCTTTGATATGTCATTATCATTTTGATGCGATCAACGCGCTTGCCGTACAGAGCCTTTTTTTTTTGCCGTGCTTTCGGAGCTGCGCTCCGATACGCACGGCTCGGCGTCGCTATGCTAGCCGCATACGCGCCGCCACATCTATTGCCCCATATTCTCGGCAATTTGACGGATAATAGCGACAGCAATGTCGAGTTTATCGGCCACATCCAGCTTTTTGCAATCTCTCTCTGTAATCAGCAATACCCCATTGGTATCGTGCGCAAAACCGCATCCTGGCTGAGTTAGATCGTTTGCCACGATCATATCGATGCCTTTGCGAATCAGCTTTTGTCGGGAATACTCGAGGAGATTCTCGGTTTCCATACTAAATCCGCACAAAAATTGCTCTCTGTGCCGATTCTTTCCCAGCGTCTGAAGAATATCGATCGTGTGTCTGAACTCGATGGTCAGTGACGTATTATCTTTGTGAACCTTGTGATCAAACGTGGTTACAGGCGTAAAATCGGCGACAGCTGCAGCCATAATCACGATGTCCGCATTCGGTGCATATTTGAAAACAGCGCCAGCCATTTGTTGTGCCGAAACAACGGGTACAGTCAATACGTCCGGAATCGGCGGAAGTGCGGTCGGCGCTGTAATCAGCGTGACATCGGCTCCGGCCATGCGTGCGGCTTTGGCACATGCATAGCCCATTTTTCCCGTCGAAGGATTCGAGATATAGCGCACGGGATCGATGGTTTCGCGCGTCGCACCTGCTGTGACAATAACGCGTTTTCCCGACAAAATATGGGGAATAGCTACCTGATACAGAATGTGCTCAATCAGCGTTTCAGGTTCTGGCATGCGGCCTTTGGCAACTACGCCACAGGCCAGGTTGCCCGCTTCCGGATCGATAATGTGGTAGCCGCGATTCCTGAGAATCTGCAAATTGTGTTGTACTGCCGGGTTCTCGAACATATTGACGTTCATGGCCGGTGCAATCAAAACCGGGCATCGAACGGCGAGCATCGTCGTTGAAAGCTTGTCATCCGCAAGACCCATGGCGAGTTTCGCCAGCATATTGGCTGAGCATGGGGCAATAATGGCCAGATCTGAACGGTTGGCAATGGACACATGCAGATTGTCGAGATCGTCGCATCCTTCGAATGTATCGGTATAGGCCTTTCGATGCGTAACGCCTTCGAAGCAGCATGGTGTGACCAGTTTCGTGGCGTTATTCGTCAGAATGACGTCGACAGTTGCGCCAAGCTGCGTGAGTTTGCTGGCAAGACTGACAGCTTTGAACGATGCGATGCTGCTCGTAACGCCGAGCAGGATATTTTTGTTCTTTAACAGTTGCATGAAAACCTCCGGAAAAAGCTGAATGAGCTTTATCTCAATCGTATCACGGTTGTGATAGTTCTAGAAAAAGAATATTTGATTATAGGGAACGATTTAGCCCTCTAGTGACTTTTCTAGCGTAACATGCATGCTGCCATGACACATCAAATACTACAACGAGTCGTCAGGTTTGAAAGGCGTTTAACCTGGTGTGTTGCAGGTGAGCCTGGAAATGAAACTGAAATCAGTCTATCAACACGTTGTATGATACATCGCAAAAATGAAAAAAACACGCCATGGTCAGAACCCAAGGGGGGAAATATTATTATTTGCACAAGCCTGTCGCTTCGTCGCAGCCCTTTCCATTGCAATTCGTCACCTGAATGTCTACGAGGTAACGCTTGCCGTTGTCATCTTTGGCACAGGTTTCGATTGCAGAGTCATAGAACGAATTATCGGGGGCCATGCCGCTGCCCAAATAGCAGACTGGCTCATTATCGGCTTTTGAGGCACACAAATCCTTGCAAACATTTTTGCCACTGATGGTTAAACAACCTCTATCGTGAGGATAATCCGTCCAGACACACTGTTCGTCTTTGGTACATTCTCCCTCAGCCTCGGATCCACTTTTACTGTCGTCAGAATCGCATGCCCACAGTGTGCCGCACAGAATCGGGAGTAAAGCCATCACTAAAAAACGTTTGCACATAAGAATTGTCCTTTAAATTGAAGTGAATTGTTGAAAATGAACGCTATGCGCGAGCCATGGTGGACGCTCAATGTTGGGTAATACCCTTTAAACACGATTGCATCACAAACCCGAACAGATCTCGTTCAATGAATACTCTAGTATTCGTCGACTACGAAAAACGCGTATAAGAAAAGGCTTTGTTTAACCAATGTGGATATAGAGTTACCCCAATACGTGTGAGATACTGGCAAAGAGCGCCGAGCATCGAGCGCCGAGCTGGCCAATGAGCACTCGTGGCTCATTGCTCATCGCTCGTGGCCACAAAGCAGATAACCTTACTTTTCATATCCACGATCGTTAAACAGAACTTTTTCATATCCACGATCGTTAAACAGAGCCTAAAAAAATGAAGTTGAGGAGTCAAGAGGAAAGGTTTGGTGAGAACAAAAATTTTATTCAAAAAAAACTAATTATTGTGGACACAGATAATGATGCTGTATCTTCCACC
>JAEEGL016015580.1_pt1 | contig 12164 bp, 7 predicted proteins | sample 9134231 | NCBI WGS metagenome assembly JAEEGL01 (sample SAMN16246548, study PRJNA631951) | gut metagenome | biome: gut microbiome; feature: rumen; material: fiber-attached | host: Bos | place: Iran: Karaj | collected 2018-10
ACTTCGGCCCCGGCAAGGCGATGATGGTCAACAACGCCGACTGGCTGCTCGACCTCAACTACATCGAGTTTCTCCGCGAGGTCGGCGCGTGCTTCTCGGTCAACAATATGCTCCGCGCAGAGTGCTACAAGCAGCGGATGGAGAAGGGGCTCTCCTTCTTCGAGTTCAACTACATGATCATGCAGTCCTACGACTTCTACTACCTGTTCCAGAAATACGGCTGCACGATGGAATTCGGCGGCGACGACCAGTGGTCGAATATGCTGGGCGGTACCGAACTGATCCGCAAGAAACTCGGCAAGGACGCCTACGCCATGACCATCACCCTCTTAACCGACTCGCAGGGCAAGAAGATGGGCAAGACCGCGGGCAACGCCGTCTGGCTCGATCCCGAGAAGACCTCGCCCTACGACTTCTACCAGTACTGGCGGAACGTCGGGGACGCGGACGTGCTGAAATGTATCCGGATGCTGACCTTCCTGCCGCTCGAGCAGATCGCCGAGATGGAGAAGTGGGAGGGGAGCCGCTTGAACGAGGCGAAGGAGATCCTCGCCTACGAACTGACGCGGACGGTCCACGGAGAAGAGGAAGCCGAAAAGGCAAAGAACGCCGGCAAGGCGCTCTTCGGCGGCGCGGGCGAGGGCGGCGACGTCCCGACCCTGACTCTTTCCGACGAGGACTTCGCGAACGGCGAGATCGACGTTCTGACGCTGCTCGTCCGGGCGGGACTGGTCCCCTCGAAATCCGAGGCGCGCCGCGCGGTCGAACAGGGCGGCGTGACGGTCGACGGCGAGCGCGTGACCGACATCAAAAAGACCTTCGCCCGGGACGGGTTCGCCGACGGCAAACTCGTTCGCCGCGGGAAAAAGAGTTTCATGAAAGTCAAGGCGTGATAACGCCGCGGCGGAGAGATCACCCGGTCTTTCCGCCGCTTTTTTCACACGAGAGGAGAGACGACGATGGAGCCGGAGAAAACCCTTCACGGACTGACAAGAGAAGAATTTGAAAAGTTCACGCTCTACGCCCACGCGACAAACGACAGGGCGTCGAACCTGAAACGCGCCGAGATCCTCGGCTTCGGTGGCAAGGAGACCGAGATCGCCCCGGGCGCAAACGTCCGCGTCCCGGCGAATCTGATCGGTCGGCGCTCCTTCATCGGTCTGTACTGCTACCTCAACGGCAAAGTGACGGTCGGGGACGACGTGCTGATCGGCCCGCACTGTTCGATCGTCGCCGGGAACCACAAGTTCGATCCCGCGACCGGGGCGTTCACCGCCCGCACCGAAGGGGGCGGCGACGAGAGCGTGGTCATCGGAAACGGCTCCTGGCTCTGCTCGAACGTCACGGTCACGCCGGGGTGCAAGATCGGGCGCGCGAACCTGATCTGCGCCGGCGCCGTCGTTACCAAGAGTACCCCCGATTACGCGATCATGGCGGGGGTTCCCGCCGAACAGGTCGGGGAGATCGACCCCGCGACCGGGGAATACCGCTGGTACTCCCGTACGGGAAAAGGAGAGGGAAAGTGACGCTTTGGAACAACCGGAGCCGGACGAGGGGCGACGATCTGTTCCCCGCGCCCGCAAGCGGCGCGACGGTCTACGAGACGCCGCCCTGCTTTTCGTGGCTGCCCGAACCGGGAGAGGGACCGTATACCGTCGTGATCCGGAACCGGGACGGCGAGATCCTGCGGGAGAATTGTACCGAAAACTGTTTCGTTCCCCGGGATCCGCTCGCCCCGGGCGAGTACGTCTGGGACGTTTTGCGCGGGGATACCCACCGCGGGGAGACGCGCTTCACGGTCGCCCCCGACGCGATCCCGTTTTTGCGCCCGACGGCGGAAGAGACGCTTGCCGGCGTGCCGAAGGGGCACCCGCGCCACCTGTTTTCGCCCGCCGATCTGCCGGGATTGCTTGCCGAACGGTCGACTGAGGCGCAAACGCTTCGCCGGACGGCGGAACTGGCGCTCGCCGGCGTGCCGATCGAGCAGCCGCGCTTTCTGCACGACCAAAGTGCGCTCCCGTTCCGGGAGTATTTCGGGCGGTTCCGCGAGGCGTGCGACCGGGATCTGGTCGCGCTGTCGCTCGGGTACGCCGTGCTTGGCGACGCCTCGTTCGGGGCAGCCGCGAAGGAACGGCTTCTGCGTTTCGTTTCGTTTGATCCGAGCGCAGAGTGTTCGCTTGAGGACGGTTCGCGCGACGAGATCGGATTGTCGCTCGCACGTTGCTTGCCGTCGGTTTACGACCTGCTCTACCCGCTGCTCTCGGAGGGGGAAAAGTCGCTTACGGAAGCAGCGATCGCGGCGTACGCCCGCCAGTGCGAGCGGCGTCTGCTTTCAATCGACTACCTTTCGCACCCCGGCAACTCCCACGCCGGGCGGCTCCCCGCCTATCTCGGCGAAGCGGCGCTGATCCTCTCGGATACCGACGCCGTCGACCGGGACGCCTGTCTGCGCTGGCTCTCCTACGCCCTGAAGATTTACGGCGGGATCTTCCCGCACTACGGCGGGGACGACGGCGGTTGGGCGGAGGGGCCCTTCTACGCGACCAGTTACGTCCGGTGGTTCCTGCCGTTCCTTTCGGCGGTCGAACGTTACACGGGCAAGAGCCTGTTCGCCCGTCCCTTCTACCGCAACCTGACGCGCTTCCTTCTGACCTTCGCCGATCCCGCAGCCGAGAACCATCCCTTCGGGGACGGGTATTGGAGCCCCGGCGAGAGCGACGTCGAGTGGCCTGGCTTTTTCGCGCAGAATCCGTTCCGCTACTACGCCCGCCGCTTCGGTCCGCCCTCGGCGCAGAAAAAGAGCGGGGAACTGGAAAGCCCCGCCTTCTACAAACTGCATCTGCTCGACCTGTTTCTGCCGACGCCGCGCGAAGAACCCGCGCCCGAACCCGGGCGGCTGACCGTGTTTCCCGACACCGGCTTGCTCGCCCTGCGCACCTCTCCCGAGAAACCGGCGGAGAACCTCGTCTGCCTGATCCGCGCGTCGAAATTCGGCTCCGACTCCCACCGCCACCCCGATCAGGGCGGGTTCGCCCTGTTTTACGGTGGGGTCGCGCTGCTCTCGCCCTCGGGCTACTTCGGGCGGCGCTACGGCTCCAAACACCACCGCGAATGGACCAACACCTCGCGGGCGCATAACGTCCCGCTCTTCGGCGGCGTCGGACAGTACGAAAACGACTACCGCGCCGTCGGGCGGATCCTGTCTGCCGGCGACGACGGAGAAACGCTTACCGCCTCGGTCGCGGCGGGCGACGCCTATCCCGTCCCCGTCAGGTGGACGCGCTCTTTCGCGCTCTCCGACCGTACCCTTACCGTGTCGGACGAGTTTGAAACCGACGCGCCGGGCGAGATCACGCTCTGCCTGCATACGCTGTCGCGCCCCGAACCCGACGGCGTCGGATTCCGGTTGACGCACCGCGGCGTGACCCTGATCTGCCGCCCGAGCGAGGGGATCGACCGCCCGCCCGAAATATCCGACGCGTTCGCCGTCGACCTGAACGCCGGGGAACCCGAAGAGTACGCCGTGACCATGCCGCCGCAGTACCACGTTACCTATCGGCTCCCGTCGGGCAGCCGCCGCGCGACCCTATCGTTTTCGGTCTCTTGCACAACGGCGTAAGGCGTTATTTCACTCGCTTTTTTCAAACCGCCCCCCCTCGCAAGCGGGGCGGTTTTTGCGTCGGCGTGACGGCGGCTTTCCGCGTTCTCCCGGGCGCCGGGGATTCCCGTAAGGGAAAAATCCTTTTGAAAGACGAAAAAAAGTCTTGACAATCGCGCCGCCCTTCTGTATAATATATTCCGTGACTTTGGGCGAACTATGCGAAAACGCGCCCGTCACACCTCGTTTTGATCCGATCTTTGACCGGGAGGAAGAGTGTGAAACTTGATCTGAGAGCCCTGCTTGCCGGCGAGTGCCGCACGCTGCGGTTTCAATTTCCGCTTGATCCGCCCGACGATACGACGGATCCCGGAAGCATCCTTTTCGGCGTTCGTTTTCCTTCTCCCATGGAGGCAAGCGGCGAGGTCGTCAATTCCGCGGGTTATATGCGGTTGCGTATGGATCTGTCCCTTGATTTCGTCGCACCCTGCGCCCGGTGTCTTGCCGACGTTGCCGGAACCTATCGGTTCAGCCTCGAGAAGACGGTCGCCACCCCGAAGATGCTCGAGGGACTGGACGAGGACAAGATCGACGAGTACGCGCTCGTCGAGGACGGCTTTCTCGACCTGGACGAACCGGCGCGGTCGCTCCTGCTCTCCGAGTTCCCCTCGCGGGTGCTCTGCAAAGAGGACTGCCGCGGACTGTGTCCATCGTGCGGGCACGACCTGAACGAAGGTCCCTGCTCGTGCAAACGGGAAGAGACCGATCCGCGTCTTTCCCCCCTTGCCGCCGTGCTCAAACGGCTGCGCGAAGAGGAGAAGACGAAGCTCGAAGGAAAGTAAGTTCAAAAAGATCGACAGATCGTTGTCATAGGAGGTAAAACGCAATGGCAGTACCGAAGAAAAAGGTTTCCCAGGCGCGCAGAGACAAGAGACGGTCCAGCACCTGGAAACTTGACGCCCCCACGCTCTCCAAGTGCCCCAAGTGCGGCGAGTACAATCTTGCTTACCGCGTTTGCAGCAACTGCGGGACCTACAAAGGCGAACAGATCGTTGCCGAAAAGGCGGAGAAGAAGGCGTAAGTCTTCCGAAACGAAAGCGGACACCCGACGGTGTCCGCTCTTTTTTTGCCCGGAAGGGCTTTTTTATTTTCGGAGAAGGAACGCTCCCGCCTCGGCGGGCGTTTTGCAGTAGGCGGCGACGGGATAGGGCGAAAACTCCTCTTTTCCGCCGAACCCCCAGAGCGCGGCGACGCACCCGGCGCCGACCGCCTGCGCCCCCTCGGCGTCGTACTTGCGGTCGCCGAGCAGGATCGCGTCGGCGGGCGCGCAGCCGAGTTTTGAAAGCGCGTAGCGGAGCACCCCTTCTTTTGTCTGCCGCTCCGGTCCTTCGCCCGACCCGACCACCAGATCGAAGTAGTCGGACAGTCCCAGCCGCAGTAAGATCTTGTCCGCCGCCGCCTGCAGTTTCGAGGTCGTGACGGCGACCTTGTAGCCTGCCTGGCGAAGGGCGGCGAGCAGTTCCGGGATCCCGGGATAGACCGCCGAGCGGAGATACCACTCCTCTCCCATATACCGGCGGCGGAAGACCTCGATCGCGCGCGGGATGTCGCTCTCCTTCACCCCGCAGACAACCCCGAACCCGTAGGGGAGCGGCGGACCGAGAAAGGGAAGACAGTCGTGAAACGACGGCGTCGGATAGCCGAGCGTCTCGAGCGCGTAGAAGGCGGAACCGATCACCCCTTCCGAGGTGTCGATCAGCGTTCCGTCAAGGTCAAACAGTACGGTCGAATAGGTTTTCATGGATACCCCCGTTTCTTTACGGAACTATTATACCATTCCGCGACAAAAAGTCAACCGCCGGGGGCGGGTTTTCACGCCGTTTTTCGCTTTTTGCCCCCGATGCGGGGCGAAAAAGGGCGCCCGGGGAACGCGTCTTGCTCCGGTTTTCAAAAGAGGGATTATTGCAAAAAAAGATAAAAAACCCCCCTTTTCCATCTTGATTTTCGTTATTTTATATGATATAATTTAATCAAACCATAATCCAAACCGTCATTTTGCCCGCGCGCACGGGTGAGGACGGAAAAACAACGGGAGGATACTGAGATGGCAAAGCAGAAGAGACTGAACTACCTGGTGGACGGTGTCGTGGTTCACACCGAGTTCCTGAAAGAAGGCGAGAAGATCCGTATCATCAAGGCTCCTGAAAAACCCGGATACGAATTCAAGGAGTGGAAGGATCACCCCGTCTTCATGCCCAAGACGCACCTCAACATTGAGGCGGTCTACGTCCGGGGTTCTTTCCGCCTGACCTATACCATCGACGGCGTTGAGGTCGATCACGCCATGGTTACCTACGGCGACGAGATCACGCCGCTCCCGAGCCCCGAGCGCGAAGGGCTGACCTTCAGCGGCTGGCAGGGGCTTCCGCACACGATGCCCGCGCATCCGCTGACGGTGAACGGCACCTTCGCCGCCAACACCTTCACGCTGACGCTCGTCATGAACGGCGAGACCTACGCGACCTACCAGTTCGAGCCGGGCGCCGACCTCTCCGGCCTGCCCAACCCCGAACTCGAGGGCTATACGTTCTCCGGCTGGGGCAAACGCTACAAGAAGATGCCCGAGTCCAACCTGACCATGAAGGGCACCTTCAAGCCCAATAAACATTCGGTCGTCTTCAACGTCGACGACGAGTACCGTTTCGAGAAGACGGTCGCCTACGGCGAACCCATCCGCGCGATCGCCGAGCCGGGCAGAGAGCACTACACCTTCACAGGCTGGGGCACGATCCCGGAGACCATGCCCGACTTCGACCTGACCTTCAACGGCTACTTCAACATCAACTGCTATCCCATCACCTTCTCGCTGGACGGCGAGGAGATATTCTCCGACGAGTTCGACTACGGAACGCCGATCACGCCTCCCGAGATCCCCGCGAAGGAAGGGTACGTCTTCAGCGGCTGGCGCAACCTGCCGAAGACCATGCCCGACGAGGAGGTCCACGCCGAAGGGCGCTACTATCTGAGACGCTACCGCGTGATCTGCGAAGTCGACGGTGAAGAGGTCGACCGCGTACAGGTCCTTTACGGCGCCGAGCCGGTCCTCCCCGACGCGCCCGAAAAGGAAGGTTTCCGCTTCGACGGTTGGGAAGGAGTACCGAAGACCATGCCGGCGCAGGACGTGACTGTGACCGCGAAGTACGTGGAAGTTTGACTGGAGGACTGACGAATGTCAAAACAGGAGAGAGCAAAGGAACTCTATCGTCTGATCTACAAGGTCGACGGTAAGGTCAGTTTCGCGGAATGGTACGCGAAGGGGGAATCCCTGAAGTCGGTCGCCGTTCCGTCCAAGGGGACCTACGAGTTCAGCGGATGGAGCAATCTTCCCGACAAAATGCCGGACCACGACGTGGTGATCGAGGGTACTTTCACCCCCGCTCTGCACGATCTTGTCTTTATGCTCGAGGGCGGGGAATACACCCGCCGCCGGATCGCCTTCGGCAGTCCGACCGAGTCCCCCGAGGTCCCCGAGAAACATGGCGCCACCTTCGCCGGGTGGGAAGGACTTCCCGAGACCATGCCCGACGAGGATCTGACGGTCAACGGACGGTACGAGAACAACTCCTACCGTCTGACCTACGTCGTCAACGACCGCCATTCCTTTACGGAGATGGTCCCCTACCAGTCGGTGATCGAACCGATGGATTACCCGAAGAAGGATCACTACGCCTTCTCGGGTTGGGAAGGTCTGCCCGAGACCATGCCCGACCACGACGTGACGGTTGAGGGTCGTCTGGAAATGAAGACCTTCCGGCTGGTCCGCATCGTCGACGGCGAGGTGTTCATGGACGAACAACTCCGCATCGGCGATAAGATCAACAAGAAGGCGAAACCCGTCAAGGAAGGGTACTATTTCAGCGGCTGGCGCAACCTGCCCGACACGATGCCCGACCACGACATCACCGCGATCACCAGTATGTATCCCGCCCGTTACCGGGTGGACTACGAGATCGACGGCGAGATCTGGCGCACCGCCTACCAACCCTACGAATCCAAGTTCGAGCCCGAGATCCCGACCGACCTCGAAGGCAGAACTTTCGTCGGCTGGACCGACGCCCCCGCGACCGTGCCGATGCACGACTTCGTAGTCCACGGCACCACGGTCCCCGCGGGTGAAGAGGTCCCCGCCGAACCCGAGATCACGACCTACACCCTGACCTTTGAGGTCGACGGCGAGATCGTGCAGCGCCGGATCCTCGAAGAGGGCGCCGCGATCGAACTGCCCGAACAACCCGCAAAAGAGGGATATACCTTCGCGTGGGAGAACGCCGCCGAGACCATGCCGGCGGGCGACCTTACGGTCAACGGTTCCTACACCCTGAACCTCTACCGTCTGTCCTTCCTGGTCGACGGCGAGGAGATCTCGGCCGAGTCGCTGCCTTTCGGCGCACCCATCACGGTCCCGACGCCCGAAGAGAAACCCGGCAAGACCTTTGCGTGGAGCGACGAGATCCCCGCGACCATGCCCGCTTCCGACCTGACGGTCACGGGCGGCTACGGTGAGGGTTCCTTCACCTATACCTTCGTCTGCGAGGGCGAGACGGTGGCGGAAGGGAACGTTCCCTTCGGCTCCGCCCTGATCGTTCCCGAAATGCCCGAGCGCGACGGCTGCCGCTTCGAGTGGGACGAGATCCCCGCGACCATGCCTGCGGAGGACGTCACGATCGAGGGACGCTACGTTCCGACCGAGTTCACGGTCTCCTTCCGCGCCGAGGGCGAGATCATTTCCGAGTGCAGCGTCGCCGCGGGTGACCCGATCCCCGCGCCCGCTCTGCCCGAGAGGACCGGTTACACCTTCTCCGGCTGGGGGCGGATCCCCGACGAAATGCCGGCGGAAGACCTGGTCTTCGACGGGATCTTCACCATCAACGATTACCGGCTGACCATCATCGCCGGGACCGAGGCGCTCTTTGACGGGTCGGTCGAGTTCGACTCCCCGATCTCGGTGCCCGACGCGCCCGCCCTCGAGGGTTACACCTTCGACGGTTGGGGCGACGTTCCCGCGACCATGCCGGCGCACGATCTCACCATCGCGTCGGGGTACACCCCGATCGCCTACCCGCTCACCTTCAACCTGAACGGCGAACCGGTCTACTCGCGCGAGGTCTCCTTCCGGTCGCCCGTCATTCCGCCCGACGTCGTGGTTCCCGAGGGGTATATCTTCTCCGGTTGGGGCGACGTTCCCGCGACCATGCCGGCGCACGCCCTGTCGATCGACGCGACGCTGCGCGGCGCGATCTTCCGCCTGACCTTCCTGCTCGACGGCAAACCCGTCTACGAACAGGATATCGCGGCGGGCGAACCCATTCCGCTGCCTGCCGAACCCGACCTGCCGGAAGGGTACGAGGCGGACGGTTGGGGGGTAATCCCCGAGGTGATGCCCGCAGAGTCGCTCACCTTCGCCAACTACACCCACAAGACCAGTTACACGCTCCGCTTCGTCCTTGACGGAGAGACGGTCTCGCAAACGCGCGTCGCCTTCGGCGATCCCATCGTCGCGCCCGCGCCCGAGATCCCGTCCGAGCGCCGCTTCCTCGGTTGGAACGAATGTCCCGACACGATGCCGTCCCACGACCTGACGGTCGAAGGGAAGACCGAGATCCGCAAGACCTCGATCGTCTTCACGGTCGACGGCAAGGCGGTCGCGACGGTCACCGGCTTCGTCGGTTCGCCGGTCGAGGAGATCCCCGAGGCGCCCGAAAAGGACGGCATGGACTTTGCCGGCTGGATCGGTCTTCCCGAGGTCTTCCCGAAAGAGGATACCGAGGTCGCCGGCGACTACGCCAAGGGTCTTTCGACCGTTACCTTCGTCCTTGACGGCGAGGTGTTCGCGGAGAAGAAGGTCCGCTTCGGCGATCCCGTCGTCGCGCCCGCCGTTCCCGAAAAAGAGGGATACGGCTTCTCGGGTTGGAAGAACCTTTCCGAGGAGATGCCCGCGTACGACTTCACCGTGTCGGGCGAGATGATCCCGAACGTTCACACCGTCACCTTCACCCTGGACGGCGAAAACTACGAGACGCGCAAGGTCGCCTTCGGCGAGCCTGTCGTCTGCCCGGATCTGCCCGACGACGCTACGAGACAGTACGTCTGGGGAGAATACCCCGAGACCATGCCCGACGAGGATATCACGGTCGAGGCGACCTCTTCGGTCTCTGCCCGCACCGTCACCTATCTGCTTGACGGCGAGGTCTATCGCGTCGAGCACGTCGCGGTCGGAAACGTGGTGCCGAAGATCAATCCGCCCGCGATCGACGGCTTCGTCTTCTCGGGTTGGGAGAACTACTCCCGCGTTATGCCCGACTACGACTTCACCGTCACGGGCACCTACCGTCCCGAACGCTTCACCGTGACCTACATGGCGGACGGCGAGGTCTTTGCCACCGAGGACTATCTGCCCGGTGACGTGATCGTCCCCGTCAGCGGCAAGAAACCCGACCACGCCGAGTTCCTCGAGTGGATCGGACTGCCCGCGACCATGCCGTCGCGCGATCTGACGGTCGAGGCGAAATACGCGACCGAATACTTCGAGATCACCTACATCCTCGAGACCACCCCCGTCGCGACCAAGCGCGTCGCCGCGGGCGCGTGGATTACGCCGCCGCTCGTTCCCGATAAGGACGGGTACGTCTTCGCCGGGTGGCGCGGACTGCCCGAGCGGATGCCGGCGCGCGACCTGATCGTGATCGGAAAGTACGATCCCGCGTTCCACTTCATCACCTACCGCGTCGACGGTTCGTACTACCACCGCGAACTCTATCCGATCGGCGCGAAGATCAAGGCGCTGTCGGCGCCGGTCGTCGAGGGACGCATCTTCGTCGAGTGGAAGAACTTCGCCGACGAGATGCCCGACTACGACTTCACGGTCGACGCGGTCTTCCGCGACAACATCTGCAAGTACACCTTCCTCTCCGAGGGAAGCGTGCTGGCAAGCGGAAAACTCCGTGCGGGAGACCCGCTTCCCATGCCGATCCCGGAATCGCCGAAGGGGTATGAATTCATCGGCTTCGACGGCTACACCGGCAAGATGCCCGAGCAGGACGTCACCTACGTCGCCCGCTTCGAGCGCAAGGTCTACCGCGTTACCTACGTCCTGGACGGCGACCTCTACGGCGACGACAAGTTCCGTGAGGGCGAGACCGTCAAGGTCAGCCCGTCGATGACGCCGTCGATCCCCGAAGGGTACGAGTTCAGCGGTTGGGAAGGACTGCCGTCCGTGATGCCCGACCACGACGTCGAGGTCAACGGTACCATGACGCCGAAGGAGTTCGTTCTCTCGTTCGTCGCCGACGGTACGACCATTCCCGATAAGAAACTGGCTTGCGACGCCGAGATCGCCGCCGTGACCGCCCCCGAGCGGCACGCCCTGACCTTCTCGGGCTGGAGCGACCTGCCCGACGCGATGCCGGCGCGCGACGTGATCGCGCACGGCGCCTACACCCCCTCCGACGGCGACTACGTTGAAATGCGCGCCGACTTCGAGGGCGTCGAAGGCGACCGTCCCGTCCACGTTTCGGGCAAGAAAGAGGTCGAGGATCTCGGCTCCTTCAAGCGGCTGATCGCCGTTTCGGGCGGTCGGATCGAAGTCACCGGACGCAAGAAGAAGATGAACCGCGTCGATATCTCGAAGTTCGTCTGCGACGGCGTCGTGACCGACAAAGAGGGACTTGCCGACGCGATCAAACGGCTGTTCGCCGCGACCGTGACCAAGAAGAACGACGTCTTCGCTCTGGTGATCGACCACAAGGCGTCGGTCAACAAACTCGTGACCGTCCAGGCGTCGAAAGACGAAGCCGAGACGGCGATTCGCGGTGAGATCCCCGCCGTTCTCGCGAGCGCCGGAATTGCCGATGCGAAGAGCATGGCGACCGTCCTCACCGTCAACGAGAGCGCCGGAACGGCGGAAGGGTTGGTCTCGGTGTTCGACGCGACCTACGCCGACACGATGTTCGACCTTCTGAGCGCAGCGGGCTTCGTCACCGACGAACCCAAGACGCCCGAATACTTCCTCTGCGAGGTGCTGAAGACCAAAGAGGCGCATCGCAAGGGCAACGCGATCGTCAAGTTCCGCACCGACGGCTTTATGCTGATGGCTTTGGCACGGAACGGTCGGATCGTCTACACGACCAAGAACCGGATCCCGTACGATCTGAACGCCGAACAGCGCGTACAGACCGAGATCGACACCGAGTTTGCAGCGATCGCCGACTTCGTCCGCGAGGAGACCGAGGATCGGTTCTTGATCCGCAGTCTGATCTGGGGCGGCATCTACTCCGAAAAGAAGAAAGCCGAGGAGAAGTATCTCCGCCGGAAGATCAAGGCGTTCAACAAGTCGCAGAAGGGATTTTTCGCCCACGCCTTCACAAAATCCAAACCCCGGCTCTACGACCTAGCGTCCCCCGTCGTGAAAAAACGGATACGCCCCGTGGTCGATATCGACCAAGCGGCGCGCGACGATAAGTGGTCTTCCGCCAGGTAAGGACCGTCGACAAACGGGCAGCATCGGCAA